>Ga0172382_10008443_pt1 | contig 14355 bp, 10 predicted proteins | sample Leawel138RmetaG_FD_122245 | JGI IMG/M metagenome (GOLD analysis project Ga0172382, IMG submission 122245) | Leachate microbial communities from a municipal landfill in Southern Ontario, Canada - Leachate well 138R metaG | ecosystem: Engineered > Solid waste > Landfill > Unclassified | place...
GTTGCCATAGTCCCCGCTGTTGTAGTAATCTGTCTCGAGGATGTTATATTCCCCCAGTTATAACCATTAGCTGAATCGGGGGCATAAAGAAGTGGAGAATTTGCCCAAGAGCCATCCCTCTGAAGTATCATGACTGCAACATGGTTAGGATCCGACCTGGTATACGTCCCTGCTATCGTTGGGAAATCTGGGATCTGACTAATAGTCCCATTCTTACTTAACCAAACAATAGCACCCTTTATTTCATCCACACCGTCTAAGTCACTACCAATAATTTCGAACTTAAGAGGATTGTTTACCTCTACTCCTGTGTGGGTTGCACTAACACAATCTCTCGAGGAGATTTGATCATCTCCATCATTAACTATATTAGGGCAACCAAAGTCAGGATTGTTATTCACTCTATAGTAGAAATCTTCTGGATCTGAATATACCTTAGTGGTATCACACTCGTTCACATCGTAATACTCCCCATCTACCTTTCCTTCTGCACCCTCTCTGAGAACATCCAAAAGGGCTTCAGTATTAGGACTAAAATTATATTCATTACTTGTTCCTTCATTACAAAAATCTTCACCTCTTGCACATGAGAAGTCCATCCACTCCCCTAGTCCGTAGTTGTTTGCTTCTACACGATACCCGGAAGCACTTGCAGTAGTAGGAGTCGATCTCGTAGGAAGGACATTTAACTTTGTGTTTGTTTTTGTTGCATCTGTTGTTGGATATTTAACAACCTTAGGATCTACAGCGGATGTAGATAGAGAATAAACTTGTCCATCTATTGTCATATTCATCCCAGTTGGAGTTGTTGGTGGTTTTACATTTCTTTCCATACAGTAGTACCCTATTCTTGTCCCAGAATAGTTTCTAGAATTATCTGGACATTTGAAGTTGTAATGGCTTGCTTCAAATCTCCCGATTGGTGAATATGCCAAACTCCCACTGGCAGGCTGCACTTGGGTCGTCCCAGAATAGTTTAATAAAGAAGTTCCTCCGGAATATGCATTGTATACATCATATTTGTAATTTGTTGTTGTAGAATTTGAGAAAACTTTAATAGTTCCTCCAGTTCTATAATCAATTATCGTAGGGCTAGAAGAATTAGTGGATAAAGAATAATTTGTTGTATTTACTCTTAAAGAAACACTCGTTGGAGTTGCAGGGGCTGCGGGAGGTGTACAGCTAAAACAGGCCTTTGTTGTTGTTCCCCCACATGCAACACCGCAGGAATCCTTGTTGATACAATCGGCTACCTCATCTGCACATCCAGGACCAGTGCAACTATCAAGAAAACCATCAGCGGCACAAGTTGGAGTACAGGAACAACCGACACAACAGGTGGAAGAATATTCGCACCTAGTATCCCCATGTCCAGAACATGATGATACATTACATGTTTTAGTCTGGTACCTCTCGTCATCATCACAAGTTCCACCTCCACATACACCTGTATTCCAGGAACAGCTACAAGTAACGTCTTTATAAGTTGAATTTGTGGAGCAACAACCTGCGAAACAGGATGAACAATTACAATAAGAACAGTAGGTACAACCTGAATCCGTATAATAACTCCTACCACCATTGCAAGCGCTATCTGTTCCACTACAGGAATATCTATAAGTGTAGCTTAGATAGGCACAAATATCATACATTTGCCCTGACCATGGATCTATATCATATGATTTTATATAAACTCCACTTATAACACCCCCTACAGGCGCCATACAATACATAGTGGGAGTCTGAGTAAGACAGTTATAAGCAAGAGCTTTAGAACTGAGAAAAGATCCAAACCCATAAAATAGTAAAGAGAGAAGAAAAACTAAGCCTATTTTAAACCCCTTCTTTTTATTCTTCATTTATAATCCTTAAGTTAGAAAAGGTAAGATCACTATCCAGACCATCAACCAATAGAGAGACTTGCTCCGCAACAAAATCTACAGAAAAAAGATCTGGGTTCTTCAAAAAGAAAATAATGCCATAGTCTAAATCCATGTCAAGCTCCCCTATATTTTGTGAATCTAGCTCAACTGCCTCACCCTTCTCATAATCTGAGACAGGGATTGTCTCACTTTCTATAGCAAAACTTCTCTCCTCCCCAAGGATAAATGCCTCAATATTGAGAATAATCTGCCCCTCCTCTACTTCATAAGTCGTGATTTTCGCTTTCCTAAGGGTCACTCCAGAAGGATTAAAAACTCCTTCTTCATTAGCAACTCCAAGAAGATCATACCCCCTTTCAAAACCTTTCTTCGCCTCTTCCGTCCACATAGAAACAGTCTCTCCTTCTTCTTCGTAAATCGCTCTCGCCAACTCATAGGCTTCTCCATCTTCTAGAAGCCCCATCTCTATTTTTGTAATAGCGTTGAAATCCTTGTACCCCTCAATGGTCATCAAAACTGGGACATAAAGAGAATAATCATCGTAAGGATTCTCCCAATCCACAACACCTTTCTCAAAACATAAAGATCTCCCACTTGGGTCAAAATCAGCAATAGGAAGTACAATCTCCATACAATCCTTCTTCCCATCATCAGATTCATAAAAATCCCCTAACAAAACCTTACACTCTAGAGTATCTCCATCCCCTTCCCCACAATATTCCAAAAGCTTATTATATTCATTCTCTACCTCTAATCTCTCTTCCCTATCCTTTAACAAAAAATAAGTAACTCCAGCAGCTACAAAAGCTAACAAAATAAACACACTAAGAGAAATAAAAAAACTCTTCTTTTTTAATCTAAACTGTTTCTTTGGGGCAGATTCTTTTTCCACAACAAAATCTTACCTTGGAAAGAAACACGATGTCAAGGACTTATAGACCTTGTGACACCTTTACTTACCAACATTCTCAAACCACTCAATTACACCATCCAAACCATATATCTCATCCCAATCAGAATACCTGCTCTCCCCCATTCTGGCAACAGAATAATCCCTCAGACTAACAAAGTAATCATAAGGGTCATCTGTTTCCAAAAAATCATCTGGTAATTGCTCATCTAGCAAATATGACAGCCCCAACAGAAACCTCAAAGTAAGCATATATTCATCCCCTGGATCACTCTTTTCCTGTATCTCGTGGTGGCCTACAATATCCCAAGCAGATAATCCATACCTCTCAGAAGCAGCTTCTACTAGAGCTAAAACATTAGCTATTTGCTGGTTACGTGGAAACTGTTCAGGGAAATTGTAAGAATAATTTGTCCCAACCTGCTCTAAGCCTAAAGAGAAAGAATCAAAATCTTTGTAACCTGCTCTAATAAAATCTACAAAATTCTGACCTACGCCTACCTGCTCATACAAATCTGCCGTCTTAACCCTGTTAAGATCCTCTCTTCCTGTTTCCAAATCATAACCTATCATTACATGCCTACCCTTGTAAGGCATAGGACCCGTAGCTTGAGACTGGATTATACCCACACCATTATTGTCAACGAATTCATTACTAACTGGGTATGAATCCACACAAAACTGAACACTGGGATTTCCTTCTCTATTAAGACCATTCATCGTATTCAAGACCGTTCTGTATCCTCCGGAAGCAAATGTTTGAGGAGCACCATCATAGTGGATCACAAAGAATTTAACATCATTTAATTGCTCGTAGGGATATATTAGATGCCTGTCTGTTTCTATTGTAAGAACAGAATTAGTGTCCTCCTCATCTTCATAATACAACCCTCCATCCTCATCAAAAAACAACTCTGGCTGCATATTAAGAATTTCCTTAACCTCAGGGCTCAAACTTTCTTCAAGTTCTGCAAAAACATCTTCTTCTAAAACCTCTTCTACTATCTCAATCTCTCCTTCTACAATAAAACCTTCAGAATCTAAACCAGAGCCAATCCCTGAAGGAAGGAAACAAAACTCTTCAGGAGAAGTTAAAAAATCTGGATAAAATATAAAATTCTGGTTGCTTTCCTCCTCAGCTAAACTGCCATCTAACCCTCCTAATTCCTCTTCTGATGGCAAATAAACCTCTCCCTGTGGAGCTTTTTCATCTATCCCAGAAGCTTGTGCTTCATTCGGGACGTAGTTAGAAGGACTAGTAGTTGCAAGTAATATACTACTCGCAAAAATAAACCTGAAAAATTTTTCCTCTCTGCTGATTCCTTTATTCTCCTTTATCTCTCCTGGACCTTTTGATTCTATTTCTGGTTTTTTCATATATCTAAAATTTGTGAATAATTGGGTATTATACCTTTGAAACAGGCTTTTTTCAACATCTCGAACAAGGGCGAAAGATTTAAGCAGGGTTAGCCTCCTTTACTTTTCTTGTACATCTCCTCTAATTCATTCAATCCAGTAGCCTCTGTAATCATCTTATCCCTTCTCCACACAGTTAATCTGGGGAATCTCAAAGACAAATATTCACTACCCTTACTCCTACTAATCTCGTCAGCCTCAACTGTAAAAACAATCTTGGGTTCTACCCAAACATCTGGTTTTAAAGTTTTTTCTACAGCAACATTCTTAGGCTTTTCACCTAGAGAATCCTCCTCGAGTTCATCCGAAATATTCTTAAGCTGTTCATCACTAAACCCTGTCCCTACATTACATATTCCAATAAACATATCTTCCTCCTCGTTGTAGATTGCTCCTAAAACTGAACCCATTCCAAGATCCTTCCTTCTTCCAGAACCAAAATTATAGCCAACTGCTACAAGGTCTATGGTGTCAACAAGCCCTTTAATCATAGACTTTTTAAGCTTAATCCACTCATAATTTCTTGTCCCCGGAAGATAACCACCACTCTTCTGTTTAGCTATTAAACCCTCGTGTCCCTCTTCGATTTTTTCGTTGAATATTTCTTTCAGTTTATCGATATCATTAACTGTAATCGTCTCCGTAATCGCTATACCCCCATCGGTATCTATCTCTCCAAGTTTTGCTATTCTATCAAGGGTATTCTCAGTCATAAGCGACTCGCCATTTAAATAAAGAACGTCAAAGACCATAGCCCTAACGGGAACTTGTTTCTTTAAATCTGTCACCTCATATTTTCTTCTTCTTTGCATAGTATCTTGGAATGGGAGAAACTTCTGATTCTCCTCGTCCCAACCCAAAACTTCAGAATCTAATATGAATGACTCCATCTCTATCCGCTCTGCTGCCTCAACAACTTCTGGGAACATATCTGTTACATCCTCAAGATTCCTTGTAAAAAGCCTAATATTAGACTTTTTCTCCTTAATCTCGAAGAGAGAACCATTCTCCTTCTTCTTGATATATTTAAACCATATCGCCTCTTTCTCTGAAACCCTCCACTCTTTAAACTTGTGAATCTGGCACCTTAATCCATCATACTTTGCCTGAACTAGAAATTCGTCTCCGATCCTATCAAAGACCTCTTCAAAATCCCCCACTCTCTCAACCAATCTTGACATAACAGGGATTCCTGGCTGAACTTTCACCAAGGAGAGATTCTTTAGAGCTTCATCTTTCTTCTCTCCAGAAACTAAGGAACATATATATCCGATATCTGCATGGGCACCATATGCCCTATCTAACTCCTCTTTAAGGCTCTTATCTCCTACAATCATTACAGAGAAGACATCTAAAAGTGTTTTTGTATTAAGACCAAACCTAAGGTCTCCACATACTATTCTTGAGAAATATTTAGCCTCTAAGGGGGAAATCTTACTTAGTGTATCTACTATTATTTTATTTTTACTCTCTACAGAGCCTGTTCCCTTAGCATTAACAATCTCCCAAAGGAGATTGTAGACTTCTTGCAGAGTCAATCCTGAGCTTTTGAAGTCAATCTTTTCTGTAAAATACTGGAGGATATCTCCAATATCCCCTAATTCTTCCATTTTCTTGTCTATATCCTCGCCTAGATCCCTGCTCTTAGACATGTCTTTAAGCAGTGATATAAAGCTTTTTTCAGAGTAATTAAATTCGCTATCAACAAACAAAGGAGCTACCCTACCTAGGGTTAGATAAGATAATATCTGAGCATCCAAGGGATCTAATTCTTTATAAAAATTAGACAAAACCTCTGTCATTTCGTTCCTAGAATCCGTACCCTCAAGGGTATTAAAAATGTCACAGACATGGGAAAAACTAACCTTACTCATATTCTTAACTCTTATATATATACTGCGTTGACTTTGTTGCTCCTCGCTGAAGAACAAGACCTGCCTCTACTATCTTGTCCATATCTCGCCTCACTGTTCTTGTTGAAACTCCTGGAACAAGTTCATATATCTCGCTGGGTTCCATTATGCCCCTACTCTCTATCTCCTCAAGTATCTTCTTCTGCCTCGCATTGAGATCGTCTGGGATTGGAGTTTCTTCTGGGAGCTCTTCTTTTTCTTCAGTTTGTTCTTGAACACTATTTTTTACCCTACTCTCTCCCTCAGATTCTCTCTTGGGCTGATGTTCAGTTTTTTTACCCTCCCCTCGCTTTAAAAATATGATCAAAAACAGGGTAAGACCAAAGGTCAGGAGAGTTATTAAATTGAACAGTAGGGAATTGTCTTTTTTGTGTTCTGAATTCATAACAAATTATATATCTATTTTGCTATTTTGTTAAACAGAACAGAGGACAGAGTGATAAAAACAGAGAGAAGCACTGTATAAAGGCCTTTCTTAAAGCATTTCGGACTATTAAGAAGGTTAGTAGATGGAAATTACTTCAATTCGGCCATATTGTCTCCTGTAGAGGAATGAACTACAAGAGGAACCTCTAAAGAGACGATTCCTTCCATTAGGGATTCTGCGGCCTTTATGAATTCCTCTGCCTTGTTCTCTTGCACTTCGAATATTAGCTCGTCATGGATTTGTAGCAATATATAAGCCTTTTCCTTAAATTTCTCTTCTATCATTTCATCTAGTTTTATCATAGCAAGCTTCATAATATCCGCCTCACTCCCCTGTATAGGCATATTCACTGCCTCTCTCTGTGCAGCTCTCATCATTCTAATATTCTTGGATCTTAATCCTTTAATATGCCTTGTTGTTCCGAACATACTCTGGACATAACCCTTTTTGTAGGCTTCCTTCTCTAGCCCTCTTATATACTCCTCTACTCCTTTGTAATGCTCAAAATAGCTTTGTATGTAGTCTGCAGCAACATCGCTATCTATACCTAACATACTAGCTAAACCATAAGCTGTTTGACCAAAGAGAATCCCGAAGTTTACCGTCTTACCAACACTTCTTTCCTTCTTTGTGACTTCCTCTACTTCTTTGTCTAGCAGTCTCGCAGCTGTTGCTTTATGTATGTCTAAATCATCATTAAAGTCCTTTATTAGAAGGTCGTCTTTAGATATGTCTGCCATTATTCTCAGCTCTATCTGTGAATAGTCTATACCTACAAATTTAAAATCTTTCCTTGGAACAAAGGACTTTCTAAGTTCCTCTGCCCACTTTCCCTTTAAAGGAAGGTTTTGCATATTAGGGTTAGAAGAAGAGAATCTTCCAGAGGTCGTTCCTGTTTGGTTGAAGCTTGTGTGTATCGAGCCTCTACCGTCTTCCTCGTTCTCCGAGGCCATCTCTAAGAGAGGCTTTGTGTAGGTAGTAAGCATCTTGTTTAATTCCCTGTATTCTAGTAGTTTTTCAACCATTGGGTGTGAGCCTTTAAGCTCCTGTAATACTGATTCTTTTGTAGAACCTTTGCTTTTGTTTGGGAGATCTAGTTCATTAAAAAGGACATCTGACAATTGTTTAGGAGAATTGATATTAAATTCATGACCAACGGTATCATAGATACCCTGAGTTAGAGTTTTAACTTTCTTATCAAGATCTTCGTTCATTTCTGAAAGATGATTTATATCGACACCTATTCCTCTATCTTCCATCTTAGAGAGGATCTTGGATATTGGTAGCTCTATTTGCCTTAATACATTAAGAAGATACCTCTCCTTAATTTTTAATTCTTGCTCGATACTTTTCCTTGTATAGTCATAAAGCTCTATATCATTAGCTTTCTTTATCTGGTTCTCTCTAATCTCTTCTAAGGCATCTAAAACTTTATTTAGATCGTTAGGACTTATCTTTTCTGCGAGTATTTGAGATGAATAATCAAAGGAAAGATCTTTTAGCTTGTAGCCTCTCCTTTCAGAGTTTATTAGGTGAGCAAAAAGTCCGATATCCAGAAGATTCTTCCCTTCTAAGCCGAACCTTTGTGAAACGCCCCCTTCTGGCTGATAAAGCGTCGTTTCACGCTCGCGGCTCTCCGTGGAACAGACTTCTTTACACAAAATGTCCTCTTTTCCGCCGTTGTTATCCACAATCCTCGCCATGTAGTATTCGGACTCCGTCAAAGACTCTTCTGAAGAGATCTTTGCTAATAAAACTGACCCAGCACTATCTAACTTCATCTTAAAGTCTTCCTTATTAGCCCACTCTACTTCAGAGTTGGTTGAGAAAATGTCTAGCTGGCTAGTTGGATTGTTATTTTCATTCGATTCTATTTCGTCTAGTCTTGAGATTAAGGACTTAAAAGAGAACTCCTTAAATAGTTCTAGAACCTTCCTCTTGTCAAAATCTCTAAGAAGACAATCCTCTAGATGCATTGTTACATCTACTTCCTGCTCTATCTTTGCAAGCTTTCTACTCATTTCTGCTTGTTCTATCCCTTCTCTTAGCAGATTTGCTTGTCTTGTCTTTATGTCTTTAAGATTGTGGTAGATAGTATCTAGGTCTCCGTATTTTTCTAAGAGTTCAGTTGCTGTTTTCTTCCCTATTCCCTTTATCCCAGGGATATTATCTGAGGGGTCTCCAGCTATTGCCTTAAAATCTACTATCTGTTCTGGGTAAAGATCCATATATTCATGGGTCTTTTCTCTGTCATATACTACTAGGTCTTTAAAACTTCCATTTGGTAAACAGACTCTGACATTTTCATTTACAAGTTGAAGGAGGTCTCTATCTCCACTAAGGATATAAAGGTCCATATTTTCATTGCTCCATTTCTTTTCGGACACATATTTTGCAATGGTTCCTAGGATGTCATCTGCCTCAAAACCGTCCTTTTTGATTATTGGAATATTAAAAGCCTTTAAAATCTCTTCAACAAGAGGGAATTGGTCTATTAACGATTGGTCTGTAGGAGCTCTGGTCCCTTTGTAATCTGGGTATTCTACATGTCTGAATGTTGGTTCGTGGGTATCAAGGCACAGAGAACATATTTGGGTTCAAAGGATTTTAATGCAGAAAGAAGCATAACTGTAAAGCCGTAAACTGCATTAACTTGAACCCCATCTTCTGTTGTAAGGGTCGAGGGGTAAGCATGAAAGGCTCTGTGGATAATAGCGTTAGTATCTATTGCAAGGAACCTATCCTTTCCGTTAGTAGGTAATGTCATGCTTTGATTATACTAGAGTATCTTATTAAATAGAAATGACAAGATTACTCTCGTATGCTTCATCCTTCGTAAAAGCAAGCTGAAGATATGCGTCTTTTGGCTGCAATCCTCCATAAAGGCTTGAGAATCTCTGGATAGATTTTAGAAATCTTATATATGTCATTCTATCTCCATAAAACTTCTCTCTATTCCTTCTTCCTATTGCAACAACTGGGTAATCTCCATATTCTACAAAACGAAGATTGTCCTCCTGCCATCTAACAGTATCTATGCTACCTGTCGGATTAAGAAAGTATGTGTCGGGGATGTCATCGTAGCGCCAATCTACAAAGAGAATATCTGTATTTATCTGGGGGTAGCTGTGAGTAAATTTAGTAATATATCCCCAATCTAATTCAACATCTTTCTTCGCGGTTTCTCTTGTCATAATAAGCTCTACCTTGTAAACCCTTAGGTAGGGAGAGGCATCTATGCCTTCAAGAGGTTCGTGTGGAGAATTTGGGTATGCATAAAAAGCCATTCTGTTAGCAGAGCCAGGTTCCCCAGTAACAAAAACCTTCCTGCCATCACTACTTATGGCATATGCTTCTGTTGGTTTAATATTGTAAGACTCCTTCCCTACTCGTACTCCATCTAAGATCTTCTCAGCAAGAATAGCTGTTGAACCAGAGATTTTTTCTAGAACTTCTAGATTATGAACTAGCTCCTCATCCTCTGGAGTAAAAGGAATTACATATTCCTGAAGGTCTTTTTGCTCTGTTGAGTTTTCAATAGAAGAACCTTCTGTAAAAATGGTTGCCACGGTTATGGATAATAAAAATTTAAGAGGCAGTAATATACTTACATTCTATGGACACCCTACTCTTCTGTCAAGAAAGAGAAGCTCTCTAGAGAGATTACTCTTTAAACATCTCTTCGAACTCTTGCCCTGATACAACCTCTTGCTCTAATAACTTTTTAACAAGTTCTTCTACATACCCCTTTTTGTTCTTTAGTATCTCCTTTGCATCTTCGTATGCCTTATCTACAAGTTCTCTTACCTCCTGATCTATTAACTTTGCAACATCCTCACTATATTCTCTTCCTCCACCATAAATATAACCTAAATGCTTAGTCTCCTCTAAATCTCCGTATTTAATAAGACCTAGCTTCTCACTCATACCGTAGTCCATTATCATTTTCTTTGCTGTCTCGGTAACTTGCTGAATATCATTAGAAGCTCCAGAGGATATATCGTCTAAAAAGATCTCTTCCGCAGCTCTCCCTCCGACTCCTGTTCTTAACCATGCCAGCATCTGTTTCTTGTAAAGGAATTTCCTCTCCTTTTCTGGCAAGTAAACAGTAACTCCACCGCTAGCACCTCTAGAGATAACAGATATCTGTTCTACTGGATCTGAACCTTCTGTAAACTTTGCTACAATAGCATGTCCGGCCTCGTGGTAAGCCGTCTTCTTTATATCATCCTGCTCCTTGTCTCCTTTCTTCTTCCTTCCGAGCTTCACCTTCAAGTAGGCCTCCATTAAGTCCTCCTGACTAATTTTTTTCCTGTCATCTTTAGCTGCCATAATTGCGGCCTCATTTAGAAGATTCTCTAAATCTGCTCCAGAATAACCTATCGTTTTCTTGGCAACTCCATCTATGTCTACATCTTCTTCAAATTTCTTGTTCTTGGCATGAACTTCCAAAATTGCCTTTCTTTCTTTGTAATCTGGCATTGGAACATAAACAGATCTATCAAATCTCCCTGGTCTTAAAATTGCAGGATCTAAAACATCTGGCCTATTTGTCGCGGCTAGAACAATAACATTCTCCCTCTCCTCTAATCCATCCATTTCTACAAGAATCTGGTTTAAAGTCTGCTCCCCTGCTCCAGAGTGTAAAACCGTCCCTCTCTTCTTAGCAACGGCATCTATTTCATCTATAAAGATAATACAAGGAGAAGCTCTCCTTGCTTTGTTGAAAAGGTCTCTTACCCTGGAAGCTCCTGCACCTACAAGCATTTCCTCAAATTCTGAACCAGAGGTATGGAAGAAAGGAACTCCGGCCTCTCCTGCTATTGCCTTAGCAAGTAGAGTCTTACCTGTTCCTGGCTCCCCCGTTAAAAGAACACCTCTAGGAATTCTTGCTCCTAGGTTCATATATTTTTTGGGGTGCTTAAGAAAATCTACAATCTCTGTTAATTCTTCTTTAGCTTCTTCTATCCCAGCAACATCTTCAAAAGTAACACCTGTTTTCTTCCCCATAAGAAGCCTTGCCTTGCTCTGTCCGAAATCTAGAATCTTTCCACCAGAGCCCTGCATATTCTTAAGCATTATGTATACCAGGACTAGTGCTGCCCCGAAGAATACAAAAGTGATAATATCCCCAAAAGTTATTCCTAACTTAGGCTCGTAAAAATCATTGCCTAGCTCTTTTATGTTTATCTCTGCATCGGAAAGAATCTGGTAGAAATCTGCTTCAGGAGGTAAAAGTGCATACTTTTGTGAAGTATCATCATCCTCTCCTGTCTCAAGGAGAACCATGTCATCTTTTAGAATAATTTTGTCGTAATTTTCTTCGGAGATATCTGTAACTATTTCACTTATAGAGACCTCTTCCCCTGTAAAAGAAAAAGTCCTAAAGATATAGATACCGAGGGATAGGATTAAAGAGAAGATTAACACAATAACGAAGCTAGGCATCTTCCCCTTCCTCTTTGGAAGTTTTCTTATATCTACCCTAACTACTTTGTCGTCCTTTTTTTTAGAATTGTCCATGAACTTGGAGATTAATTTATTCAGAATAATATGGTGGGAACTGGAATCGAACCAGCGACCTTGGGTTTATGAATCCCATGCTCTAACCTTCTGAGCTATCCCACCAGGGTCTCATAATTATATCAAAGTATGTTTTAAAAGAGTATTAATTGGCCTTTCCTGTATATCCCCCACTCTCTGTGTTTATTCTAATAACATCACCCTTTTTAATAAATAGTGGGACTTGAAGTTTGTATCCTGTCTCAACAGTAACAACTTTCGTTGCAGAATTAGAAGTATTGCCCTTAACTGCATCTACAGACTCTGTAACTTTAAGATCCACTGTAGGATTTTCTCTTATTGTAAGAACTTTCCCCTCATACATCATTATTAGGTGAGAAGAACCTTCTTTCAAAAAGTTGAAATAATTTCCTAGAGTATCCTTAGGTATTGGAAGTGTTTCGTAAGTCTCCGAATCCATAAAATAACAACTGCTCTTATCTGAATACAGATATTGCATCTCCTTTGTCTCTGGCTGTATATATTCCACCTTCATTCCTGCCTTAATAGTCTCTGTAAGAACCTGGCCTGTATCTAAGGCCTTCTTCTTCATTATTATTAATCCCCCTTGTCTACCTTGGGTTTTTAATTTTCTGTCTATTAAATGAAAAACTCTCCCATCTTGGAGAATATACATCCCTTTTACTGGCTGATCTGTTAATGGCATATTTCTATTTTTAAAAAGTTAAAAACAGTGGAAAATGGTTGCGGGGGTCGGATTCGAACCGACGACCTCCAGGTTATGAGCCTGACGAGCTTCCACTGCTCTACCCCGCGTTAAATAACAATCCGATTATACTAGCAAAACCCTATTATTTCAAATCCCCTTAAGGAAAAAGTCTGCCCAAACTTCGTATCCACCCTCCTGGGCTTCCTCTTGGTTGTTGCCTAAGAATCTGTCTAGATCCTCATCCGCTTGAGCTAATGTCGCATCTGGTATAACAAAAACATATTCCTTCTCTCCTGCAAAATTGAGCCTATCTCTAGCCTGTATTTCTAAATACTCTAGCCCTTGAATATCTTCTATAAGGAGTGCATACTCCAAATTCTTTAGTCTCAATTCCTCTACTTCCATACTCGCCCTCTGTAATATATTCAATTTCTGTATCATTATGTTAAAGGAGTGGCCCACATTATAGAGAAGAACCCCAGAAACGACTAAGAAAAGGACTCTTGTTACAGCATTATTAAAAATAGAAGGAGATGTCTTCTTTCTACTCTGTTGAATCCCTTCTTTTTTGTAAACTATTGTTCCCATAGGTATTTAATACTAACAGGATACCTCCGACAGTTCAAAGGTCCCATATAGTTTTATTATTGCTCTTATAGGGTCTTGATGATATAATTTTTTCTATATACCTGCCTAATATACATAATATTAGATTTTAATAACGGTGTCAGAGATAAAAAACCCAACGTTTGAAGAGAGAAGAGATGCATTTGTTAACGATTTAAAGGCAAAAGGCAGAGCCGAGTCCACAGTAATTGCATACGCAAAAGATATAGAACAACTTTTAAACTTCCTTTCTAAGGAGGGCCTTTCCTCGCTAGAGGACGTAAAAACAGAGAGCTTAGAGAAATATAAACAAAATCTACAGGATAATAACTACACTCCAAAGAGTGTGTCTAGAAAAATTAACAGTACTAGAACTTTCTTCAAATACTTACTAGAAACAGGGGTTATAAAAGACAACCCTTCAGAGAAATTAGCTCATCCTAAATTTAAGACTAAACCTCCTAGAGTTTTAACAGAAATGGAATATAGAGCTTTAAGAGATGTTAGTCGCGTAGATGTAAGGCTCTACTCTATTGTAGAGATATTGCTTCAGACTGGAATAAGGATTGGAGAATTAGCTTCCCTAACATTGGATGACGTTCGAAAGTCCAAGAATGGAAAGATCGACTTCCTTTATATTAAAGCTGCAGGTAGTCATCCTGCAAGGAAGGTCCCTTTGAACAAGTCTGCAAAGAAGGCTTTAGATGAATACATTGAGGTAAGACCAGAGACCGAAGATGACACTATCTTTATAACAAAGAATGGAAGACCTCTTTTAGTAAGAAATATTAGAACTGCAATAGATAAAGCTTTTGAAAAAGCGGGTATTAAGAATGCAAAGGTTAATGACTTAAGAAATACTTTTATAGCACATCACTTAGCTAACGGGGTAAGTTTGGTAACTGTATCCAAATTAGTTGGACATAAGAGATTATCTACTACAGAGAAATATCTGAATCTTGTGAAGA
>Ga0172382_10008446_pt1 | contig 14349 bp, 19 predicted proteins | sample Leawel138RmetaG_FD_122245 | JGI IMG/M metagenome (GOLD analysis project Ga0172382, IMG submission 122245) | Leachate microbial communities from a municipal landfill in Southern Ontario, Canada - Leachate well 138R metaG | ecosystem: Engineered > Solid waste > Landfill > Unclassified | place...
AAAAAGTCACCAAGCAGGCCTTATATACTGATATTTACAATAAATATTTTTTACAGCGAAAATAATTCATTATGTATTCAATGTTGACAACGGGGATTTACAACATCGGGAATTGAATTTTGGTAAAAAACTCACGATTCGCAGCATGTTTTTCGATGGAGAGAACATTATTGTTAAGATGAAAGAAAACAAAGAAAACAAATCAAATACATACCGAGAAGAAATATATGTATTTGATCAAAAGGCTTTGTTGAATAGCGGAAGTGTAAATTGAGCCACGTAGCTTTCCTGAAAAACACGAAATTATAAACCGAAAATTGTAGAGGTATATCTTCTGCCGTTTGCCTTTAACAAAAACCTTTTTCAAAAATTTTCGGAAATTTTGCAACCAAACGCAAAAAAATCGTACTTATAGATGAGGACAACTATTTCTTGATATACGGAGGGTAAGAAAATGAAAAAGACTATATTCGGTTCCGCATTGATGATCTGCGGAATGATTGCTGGCTGTGCAGAGTATTTGAGCCATAAAATCCTTTTTGCAGCACCGGATGTTGGAAAAATCGGCTCAAACTTTCTTTTGCAATATGGGGGACCTATTCTATTTGTTATTGGGCTGATTCTGTGTATTATCGGGCTGGTCTCAAATGATGATAGCAACAGTCAAAAAGAGGATGACGAATAAGGCCTTTTGTTACGGTAGGATACCGCAATGAAGAAACTGACATGGATTTTAACTGCTGTAATAATCGTTTTGGCTATCCTGTGTGCCACTTTGTGGCAGCGCAACACGGTTGAAGAAAACGACTTGAAAGTAATGTGCAAAAGCAGCGTGAACGCAGCTTTGGAGCATTTTGAGGAATACGGCACTACCGGGAACGAAGAAGAATACATAGCCGGTGTTGCAGAGTTCCGTGCCTATATGACAACGTACCTTTGCCTTGTAAATGAGGCAAGCAGCGCAGAATATCTCTGGTGCAATACCCTCTATGGAGAAATGACGCTCAACCCCGACGCCGTGAAAGAACACACGGCCGAGCTTGTAGAAGCACTTGAATATCTCGCAGAAGATTATCAGCACCCCAACGGCTTCAATTTGATAAATGCGATAAACAACAAGATTGATGCAAACGAAACAGGGAGTCCGTCTGCTGAGATTAAAGAATTGCGTGATGGTACGCTTGAATTTGCGATTACTCCTAATGTAGATACCATACAGATGACCGTAGACACATTCAAGACAAACACTACGCAAATTATGGTCACCACAGATGATGAATTAGGAGAAGATGAAGTTTCGGTTCTGCTATTTAGCATAAAAAATGGTGATGAAGTTTTCATCGGTAGATCTACATTATCAGAGGATGAGAACCACAATAAGATAGTGTTTGCTAATCTTTCATCTACAAGTAATTATAAAATTGGTGTGTCAGCAAGAAACCTGACACAGCACATTACGATAAAAATTTCAGAAGCTAAACCCGCAGAATAAAATTCTTTCAAAAATTTTCTCAAAATTTGCAACCAAACGCAAAAAAATCGTACTTATGGGCGTGGAGTGTGATTGTATGGAAAAAAAGACATGGCAAACAATTAAAAGAATACTGAATATCATTACCGGTGTATCGGGCGGTTGCTATATCGGTCGGGTACTTTGGGTGATTGTGGACTATAAGATGAACCCTGATTTATATGCTTCTTACTCTGCACCTTGGTACACTCCAATTATCACTGCATCGGTGTTTTGGGGTATCGTGATATTGATTGAAGTGATTGCGCTACTGTTCGTTCGGCACAAGGCAACAGCCGGGCCAATAATCGGCGTTATTGAAAGAAAAGACTGAATAACAAATGATGAAAATGTCTATCTCCGCAGAGAATAGCTGCTGAAGGATGCCACAAATAAATTCTTTCAAAAATTTTCTCAATTTTTGCAACCAAACGCAAAAAAATCGTACTTATGGGGTGAAAGGCCTTTTAGTACACACAAAGGGGGTGAACAACATGGATGATTTACAGATTATCGAGCTGTACTTTGCCCGTGATGAACACGCAATCAAAGAAACAGACCGTAAATACGGCAAGCTGTGTTTTCGGGTGGCGAAAAATCTTCTGTTCAACAATGAAGATTCTGAGGAATGTGTCAATGATACATATCTGACGGTTTGGCACAAGATACCGCCCACTCGACCAAATAATTTCACGGCTTTTATCTGCAAGATCACACGAAACCTGTCCTTGAAGAGATTGGAGATATCAAACGCTATGAAACGATCTGTTGACGCAATCATATCCCTATCCGAGATCGAGGCGACCTTGCCGGATCACAGCATAGCGCCGGACATCGAGGAAGAAGAACTTGGAAAACTGATCAGCGCCTTTCTGTGGAGAGAAAAGGAGCTTGACCGCAACGTGTTTCTCCGCAAGTATTGGTTTTTCGATACGATCAGCGATATTGCAGAGAGGTATTCGCTTAACGAGAACAATGTAAAATCCATGCTGTTCCGCACCCGTAACAGATTAAGAGAATTTTTGAAGAAAGAAGGTATTGAAGTATGAGCACGCCAAAGTTGGCTATCGCAATGAACTATATTGACGACGATCTCGTCACCGGTGCTATTGAGTATAAGAGAACTAAGAAAAAGAACTCCTGGATGAAGTGGGGTGCTATAGCTGTTTGCCTGTGCCTTGTGGTTGTAGGTGCTTTTGTGTTCCAGAATGGGAACATTGACCCTATAATGGGTACAGTTGATGAGGAAATCAAAAGAATTGCTGTATTCCCTGCTACTGAAACTATTGAAAATGTAGAAACTGCAACCATTGAAAGCATTACAGAAACAGACGCCTATTCAATGGATATCCTTGGTGAGTATCTACCTACACAACTTCCAGAGGGGTATGCCTTTGAAAAAGGTAGCATATTTGAAACCACTATGAAGAATGGAACGAAGTACCATATGCTCCGAGCCATATACTCTAAAATTGATAGTTCTTCAACACAGACTGAAGATGGTGAGTTAGCACCAGACCCCAACGCCCTCAGCGATAATTTTACTGTGTTCGTTATGGACTATAAGCCTAACACAGATAAGAGACTTTACTCCGTTACTGATATTACCGAAACTTTACTTGCTGAAATTGAGGGTCAAGTTTTCCATATTGTCTACGGTGATATTTGTGTGGGCATTTCTGATATGGTCTTGCCTGCAAGTGATATAATGACGGTTATCAATTCGATTGGTCCAAATACCGAGCCTAATGCTGACATGGGTGAATGTTTGGAACTGCCAGACATTGAACGAACCAAAGAGCCTGACGAATATCCACCTACAAATATTGTGCCTGGGTTTGATTTAGACGAACCATCTGAGCCAACAGAGTAAAGACAGTCAGATAAACTTGAATTCGATAAGGAGGGTTATACCTATGAAAAAGTTGATAGCATTAGTTTTAGCATTGGTTTGTGTGGTTGGAATGGTTGGGTGTTCTGCCAAAGACGAGGTAATAGGAAAAACTGTTTTTGAAACAGAGAATATCTCTCGTGTTACATTTTATGGTACTGCTCCAAACAGCACAGAAACAGAAGTTCCAAATGAATATCTTGCTGAAATTACAGAATGGCTTGGAACTTTCATTGCAGGGGAAAAGGCTGATGATGTTCTGCCCCCTGGTGCAGACAGTTTGTTTGTTAGAATTGAATACTCTGACGGAACGATTATTGAGAACAGTATGTCTACAACTATCGTTGACGGAACTACCTATCTCATAAATTACGACAAAGAGCCTGAATGTTATTTTGAACTGTTTGCAGATTAAGTACACAGACCAATTCCAATTTGACAAAGGAGCGTGATTGTATGACTTGGTTATACTTAGTTGTTATGATATTCTCTGCACTCACTCTCTATTTCACCTATGGAGAGTATAAGCAGAACAGGTTTTCAAAGAAAGCATTTACATTGGTCAGCATTATGGAGGCTGTTGTGATTGTTGCCACCGTCGTTATGCTGATAATGTCGCTCTAACCAATTCCAATTTGACGAGGAGTTACTATGTATAGGGAACTGATTGAAAAACTGACAGCAGGCAATCAATGGGCAAAAGTGCAAGAGCCTTGTCCCGAAGAAGAAATACAGAAAGCTGAAGAATATGTGGGGTTCACATTCCCCGAAGAACTCAAAGCATTGCTACGAGAAACAAATGGTGACCATTGGTTTTTGCTTTCAGCAGAAAGAATTATCAGCCATGTAAGGGAAAACAGAGAGATATTCCCCGAATACCTTGACCCCGAGGAATTTGAAGAAAAAGTCAATCGTTTTGTTTTCTTTGCGACCAATGGTTGCGGTGATTATTACTGTTATCGTGTTCTTGAAAACGGCGAAACAGATACAACGGCAATTTACATTTGGGAACACGAACTATTTGAAATTCGTGAGGTGGCAAAAGATATTGCTGATTTGATAACCAAGTATTATAACGATGAAGTGTAATACTGACCAATTCCAATTTGACGATGCAAAGAATAAAGCCGCCGATCAATCGACGACTACAAGCGAACACGGTCGTACTGAAAAGACTGACGAAACGGAGGTGTAAGCATGAAAAAGATAATTGCCGCAGTATTGGTGTTGATCTGCATATTGGGGCTTGTCGGCTGCACCAACAACTCTGATCCAAATCCTTTTGACGCTGATGCAGATGAAAAAACAGCTTTCCTTCGTATAGGCCAACAAGGAGAGCTTTATGATGGGCAGACCACGGAGGCAGTAAAGTTGATGATACAATTCAAATCAACAGAAGGTCCTTCTGAAATTACTGTCGAAGTTTGGCACAGATTGAATGATGGTGAGTTCATACTCTCTGGGGAGTCTGTGTCTGTGAAGGTCGGCGAAACAGCTTCCTTTGCCGTTCCAAGTAATTCCGATTATATTGTGAAAACAACCGCTACATCCGGCAATGATGGTAATGTTATCTTTCTTGTGTCGCAGGATAGTTGAAGATTTGTAGGAGCAGCCACATGACAACGTTTAGTTTGAAGATAATTGCGATAATCGCTATGACCGTTGACCATTTTGCCAAAATATTGGGACAAAGTGGTTTGCTGTCTATATTCCCCGGCATGTCGTTGAGCACATCATATTTGATCATAAACCTTATGGAAGGTATAGGAAGGATTGCATTTCCTCTGTTTGCGTTTATGATTGCTGAAGGTGCTTCAAAAACACGTAGTTTGCCAAAATACATCGGGCGTCTTATGTTGTTTGCAGTGATTTCTGAACCCATTTTCTATTACGCGTTCAGTATTCAAAACGCAAGTGTCGAAGGATTTTTTACCGGGCTATTACGGCTACATCTAACAAATGTATTCTTTACATTGGCACTTGGCGTTGTCGCAATTTACATCTATCAAATGTTGGAGAAAAAAGCCTCCAAAAAGAAACTGCTCATATTTATCCCAGCTTTGCTATTTCTCATTCTTTTTGCAGGTTATGCAAAGTGTGACTATGGTATAGCTGGAATTATACTTATCGTTGCACTCTACCTTGCAAATAAGAAAACATACAGAACGGTCACAATAATCGTTTGGGCGTTAGGGCTTTACATATTTGGTCAAGCCTTTAATGGCTTTGGATTTAATTGGTCTCAGGTTACTATCTACGCAGTTATAAACTGTATCTGTGCCATTATACCCGGAGCGTTGATTTGGTCCTATAACGGGAAACGAGGCAAACCGTTGAAATGGATCTTCTATATATACTATCCTGCACATCTGCTTATATTTGCCTGTCTGAGTAATGTTTTGCAATAACAAAAATAAAGCCGCCGATCAATCGACGACTACAAGCGAACACGGTGGTACTGAAAAAAGTAAAGGGTGTGATTGTATGAAAAAGTTGATAGCACTTGTTTTGGCATTGGTCTGTGTCCTCTCTTTGGTTGGTTGTAACAAACCTGAGCCTAAACTCATTCATAAGACATACACAGGAGAAGTCACAGAGATTACTGATACAACCATTACGATTATTTACTACGGTGGTGCAAACAGAGAGGTCACTTTTGAGATTACAGATTTGACAATTTCAATCCCATCTGACTTAGCTGTAGGTGACGAGGTTATTGTGGAGGCTGAATATACCACAGATACAGATGAGCCGTATCCGTTTGTAATGATAACTTACAATAACACCGATTAAGCCAATAAGAATTTGACAAGGAGTGTGATTGGATGAAAAAGCAGAATGTTGGATTTGCATTTTTGCTGTTGGGACTTATCTTTGCAGTAACACAAGAAACATTATTTTGGTGGATAGGTGTTTTGTTGGGAATAGTCGGTTTTATGATCGTGCTGTGCAATTCCAAGAAAGACAATTAAGCCAATTCCAATTTGACGAAACAAATAATACATCCGCCGATCAATCGACGACTACAAGCGAACACGGTGGTACTGAAAAGGTATCGCCGTGTCTTGCTATCACAAAAATATTTTGAAAATTTCTCTTTCCATGTAGTTTTCCGGGCGAAAACCGTAGTATATAGGTGAAAGGAGGCGGTGTTATTGATGGAAGATGAAAAAATCATAGAGCTGTTCTTTGAACGATCCGAGCAGGCAATCAAAGAAGTGGATACAAAATACGGTCGGGCTTGCCATAACATTTCCTACAACATTCTGCATAACGATTTGGACGCAGAAGAATGTGTGAACGATGCCTATCTGGGCGCTTGGAATGCGATCCCACCGGCCAGCCCCAATCCATTGCTCACTTTCCTGTGTAAGATCGTGAGGAACATTTCTCTGAAACGCTATGAGCTGAACACGGCCATCAAGCGAAACAGCACCTATGACGTGGCTATGGAAGAATTAGAAAACTGCCTGGCGTCGCCTAATACTGTTGAGGATGAAATCGCCGGAAAGGAATTGGCGCATATCATTGAAGGGTTCCTGGATACTTTGTCTGTTGAAAATCGAGTGATCTTTCTGCGGCGCTATTGGTTTTCCGATACATATTCGGATATAGCACAGCGCGTAGGTCTTACGGAAAAGAACGTATCCGTCCGGCTCACCCGTACCCGGAATAAATTACGGGAATAAGCTCATAGAATATACTCTGAACGGCTATAAATTGAATCCATCCCTCAATGTTATGACAGATCTGCAGAAATTTGAAAGATTGTGGAAACAAGCTCAGCAGGACATTCCGATTCCTCAAAAAGTACACACTCTGAAACACGCAATCAAACTGTACAAGGGTCATGTGTTAGGAACTGCCTGCGATGACCTTTGGCTCGTCGGTATCGCTACGGATTATAAGATGAAGTACATCACCATGGTGAATGAGTTGTTGTCTATTTTCGCAGAATTTGAGGATTATGATGCAGTTCATCACTTTGCAACCAAAGCTCTCAAACTTGTGCCTGAAAACGTCAAGGCACAATACTGGCTCGTGTATGCGATCTATCATTCTGGTGTTATTACCCTCGCAAAGAAGGAGATTCAACAGGCAAAAAGCCGCTTGACTGCCGAGGAGTTTGAAACACTCCAAAAGTTCATCTGCAAGGACGAATCGCTCCCTTACGGACAGCTTTTCGATGAATAATAGTCCCATTTGACTTTGAAACGACCCTAAAACGACTTTCGTGCGACACCTCTTTTTACCAAACGACTCTCATTTGACGCAGAAAGGGGTAAAACGACCGCCGTGCGACTCTCATAAGACTTTTATACCACCTCCGTAAATTAGCCTTTAAGGGCAAAAGCTCTTAAACCAATTTACGGAGGTTTCTATTTTGAACCACACATTCCTTAACAGGGGTGCTTTTGCAAAACGCAGAAGCGCCCCTTCTTTTTTTGTCAGCCGTGGTACGGTACACGGTTGTCGTGATCCTCCGGATTGAAATTTGACTTTAACCAAAATCAAATTTCAAAAATTCGGAGGAAAACATAATGACAACCAAAAACAGATTTGAACTTGAACAGGATTTTAAGGCAGAGTGCAAAGTAATTGACTTCAAATTGGAGTATAGCAATTTCATCGGCACAGAGAAATACGGTATTGTTTCATCCCTTAGTGAAAAGGAACTGCGTGAAAAATACAACCTGCTTCTCTGCGAATATGAACCTTTCGTTTACATGACGGTAGAACAGTATGAGCCTATCCTTGAATTTCGCAACAACAACAGAAAACACAGCCGTAGATATGCTGCTCACGTTGTTCCTTTCACTTATGAGGATGATATTTCAGAACGTTGCAATCCCGCTTTGATTATCAACTTATTCGACGGCAAGCCGAACTGGACAAAGCTATATGCCGCCATTACACGGTTAGCTCCAAAGCAAAAAGCAAGAATTGAGTTACATTTCTTTGATGGCTTGACCTTTGTTGAAATAGCAAAGCAGGAAAATGTATCAGTACAAGCTGTACAGCAAAGCGTCGAACGGTCTCTGGCGACCATGAAAAAATTTTTAGAAGCAGAAAACTTTGATCCATACGATGATCCGATTTGGGACTGATTTCACATAAATGAAAGGTAGGTTATTATACAATGAAAAACAAAGTAGAACGTGGAGATATTTATTGGTACAACTTTGGTCAGAACGAGGGTAGTGTTCAGAATGGTATTAGACCGGCATTGGTGATTCAAGCAACCAACTTTAACGCCAATAGTCCTACAACCATTATTGCCGCTATCACAACGGCACAGAAAGGGATGTATCTTCCTTCGCATATTTTCCTTGGTGAGCGTTACGGGCTTGATCGTCCATCCACCGTTATGTTGGAACAAATCCGCACAGTAAATCAAAATGAGTTGGGTCCTTATATCGGAACCGTAGAAGATCATACTACACTCAATGCGATTTCCAAGGCGCTGAAAAAGACCTATGGGTTGTGGGTTTATCATGCGCCCAAGGACGACGTGCGTTGTCTCTGTAAAAGATGCCTGGATGAATATAGAGACAGCAAAGAGTACATTATCACCAGACGAGACCCGTTCCAGAAAGAAAAGGAACCCTGCGATAGATGCCGCCACCTTGGTTACGATTACATTTTGAAGCATCGTCGGAAATAATAAATACCCATTCTCGCAAAAGAGCTTGCAGTTCGCTGCAGGCTCTTTTTGCCGTTCATAAATTAGTTACATCTGGGATAGTTGTAATTTTGCCGAATTTGTGATATAATGAGGACGCTTACAGGAGGTATTACCTGCAAGCCATCAGACAACATTGCACACAATAATCGGTTTTCATTTGTGAGACGAAACAACACTCACAAGCCACCTGAGAGATTTCAGAGACAGTCCTCATTACTCCAAGTTAGTGATTAACGCTTACATCTCCCATAATTGAGGACAATTCGTGAGGTCAAAATGAGGTCAAATGCCCGTAGACCTCTGAAACAGGTGAGAATAACGTGCAATTTTGACCCGAAATGCCATAGAAAATGACCCAAATTCTTACTTGTAGACACCAGAGACAAAAATGGTTAGCGAGTGGGAATAAAAATTTGAAAGGAGGAAAAGAATGACAAAATATATTTTTGTAACAGGCGGTGTTGTTTCAGGTCTAGGCAAGGGTATTACCGCAGCAAGTCTTGGACGGCTACTGAAACAAAGAGGCTTAAAGGTGGCAGCTCAAAAGCTCGACCCATATGTGAACGTAGACCCGGGAACGATGAGTCCATACCAGCACGGAGAAGTTTTTGTAACCGATGATGGTGCAGAAACAGACCTTGACCTCGGACATTATGAGCGATTTATGGATGAGAACTTAACAAAGCTATCCAATCTTACAACCGGTAAGGTTTATTATAATGTGCTTAACCAAGAGCGCAAAGGCAGTTATTTGGGCGAAACGGTGCAAGTTATTCCCCATATAACAAATGAAATAAAGAATTTTATATACGGTGGTGCAAAGCTCAGTGGAGTAGATGTAATGATTACCGAAATAGGTGGTACCACGGGTGATATTGAAAGTCAACCCTTTTTAGAAGCAATAAGGCAAATATCTCTTGAAGTGGGAGTTGGAAATTGTCTTTTTATTCATGTTACCTTAATTCCATATTTGAAATGTTCAGGTGAACATAAATCAAAACCTACACAACACTCGGTAAAAGAGCTTCGAGCCATGGGTATTTCACCTAACATTATTATTGCAAGGGCTGATGAGCCTCTTGGTATAGGAATAAAGGAAAAAATATCTTTATTCTGCAATGTAAAGCCTGACTGTGTAATAGAAAATCTTACACTGCCCTGTCTTTATGAAGCACCCATAATGCTTTCCGAAAATGGCCTTGATGAAATGGTATGCCGTGAATTATCTCTCGATACAAAAAAACCTGATTTGACAGAATGGAAAGAGCTGATAAAAAAAATCGGTCAGCGAAAAGCAACAGTCACTATTGCTATTGTAGGTAAGTATGTCAAGCTACACGATGCCTATTTATCAATTATTGAGAGTCTTAATCACGCAGGATTCAGCACAGGAGCCATTGTCAAAATAAAGTGGGTTGACAGTGAAGATATTACAAAACAAAGTATAAGCACATTGCTTGACGGAATAGACGGTATTATCATACCGGGCGGCTTTGGTGACCGTGGTATTGAAGGTAAAATTGCAGCTTGCCGCTTTGCAAGAGAAAACAATATACCATATCTGGGAATTTGTCTTGGTATGCAGATTGCAGTAATAGAATATGCACGAAATGTATGTGGACTTGATGACGCAAATTCAGGTGAGTTTAACCTGAATTCACCTCATCGAGTAATTGACATTATGAAAGAACAAGCAGAAATTACACAAAGAGGCGGCACAATGCGGCTTGGTGCTTATCCTTGCAAGGTTATCCAAAACACAAAGATGAGGTCACTGTATAACACCTCAGAAATATCGGAGCGACATCGACACCGATACGAATTCAATAACAAATACCGTGAAATAATGACCGAGAAAGGACTAGTCATTAGTGGAGTTTCGCCTGATGATAATTTAGTAGAGGCAGTCGAGCTTTCTGATAAGAGTTTCTTTGTAGGTGTTCAGTTCCACCCCGAATTTAAGAGCCGACCAAATAAACCGCACCCGTTATTTTTAGGGCTTTTAAAAGCTGCTCTTGAACAATAATCTAAAGGAGCAGCCTGAGCTTTTCATTAAATTCTTAGTATTTTTCTGGCTGTTCCGACTATTGGTCTAAAGAAGGTTCCTTCCATTGTCCGCAGTGAAGAGTCTCATGACTATATTAATTTCCTTAATTTATTCTTGTCAACTATTTCTATTGTTCCTCTTGAAAGCTTAAGTATACCCTGAGATTCAAAGCTTTTAAGCATCCTTGACACGACTTCTCTGGCACTGCCGACATACTTTGCAATTTGTTCATGGGTAAGCTTAATTCTATCGGATTTTACTTTTATCATTTCATCATAGAGAAAAATTGCAAGCCTCTTATCAAAGCTCATAAATAAAATCTGCTCCATTGCCCACATTACGTCAGAAAATCTATCGACAGATTTTTTATACATATAATTCTCCACATAAATGTTTTCTTGTGACAGTCTGCTGAAGGCTCCCACATTTAATAAAAGCACTTCCGTATCCTGCTCTGCATCAATTAAAACATCAAATGTTATACTATTTAATATGCAGGAAGCAGAAAGAACACATGAATCCCCTTCAGCCAAACGGTAAAGTGTAACATCCCTTCCCTCTTCAGACAAAATATAGACCCTCAGCTCCCCGCTTTTTACTAAAATAAGGCCTACACATTCTTTATCCCCACCGTGAAGGTTTTCTCCCTTACTGTATTTTATTGTTTTAACATTATTTATTAGCAATTGTTTTTCATCTTCGCTTAATTTATTCCAAAACGTTAAATGTTCCTTTATGTAAGTCAAATCTTCCTCTTTTAACATGAGAGTCCTCCCACCAAATTTTCTATATTATATCATAAATAATTTAACTATATTAATTATTTTCAGAAACCTTACCTGCTTTTTATATAAAATCACCCTGCGGGTGATTGCAAAATAATATCTTAATTTATATAATTTAATAAATCTATGTAGGGGGTATTAAATTGAAAAAACTATTATCATTAATTTTAATCCTTATGATGGTAGTTCCTGTTCAGGCATTTGCAGATAATTTACCTGAGGAGCTACCGCAAAAAGAAACCGGCATTAATGGAGTGTTTGAAATTTCAACAAAAATCGACAACCAATGGATAAATGCCGGAAGTCTTGGTTTTGGGAAATTCCAATAAACAAAAGAAATCGATTTAAGGAAATATTTAAATGGTGAAAATGCTCTAATTAAGATTACACAAAACGGGGGTGGAGCAGCTTACCTTGATGCTGTATTTCTTGACGGCGAAAAAGCAATAAAAGCTAATGACACAGAGGGCAAAGTATTAAATAAGCTTTCCAAGGAAGACTTGGATATAACTCCGGTTGAGGACGGAATTATATTGGAATTTGAAGCATATGGCGGTAAAGGTATTTTAAATGTTACAGGAAGGATTGAAAATGAAATTATCAGCAAAGAACCATTACAATTTCCTATTGCTAATAATTACAAACATAAAAATCAAATAAATGATTTCTACAGCTATAAAATAAACACAAACTATGGAAAAATAACAGTTGACGGTGTATTAGATGAAGTTGATAATTTTGAGATCTTTACCCAGGAATATCAGGTTCCCGGTTCTGGCCATCCTGCCGGAGATACTTATTTTTGGGTTATGAATGATGATGAAAACCTGTATGTAACAATGGATTTCACACCGGACAACACTTATGATGGTGACAAAGACTATGCAAAGGTTTACGTAAAAAACGATGAAGGAATAAAAGAATTCAAAGTTTCAGTTCCTGAAACCACATACGGGAATGCCGGATTTATTTATACAGACAAAGTGGCATATGAACATAAGGTTTATGAATTTGCAATCCCGTTAAGTGAAATCGGTGATATAACAGATGAATTGGAACTTGCTTTTGTAGGATATGGAACGGCATCTCTGCCGGATGTTTGTTTGCCAAGATTAGCTTATGACTCTGATAACGGAGTTTATCTAAGCGTATATCAAAAGCGTAATCCCGATGTAGGTCTGTATCAAATATTCGGTCAATTTGTTTACAGAAACGATTCTGGAACAGAAACAGTCTGCAAGGAATTTCTAATTAGTAAGGTTGACGCTAAAAATCCAAAATTTCCTGACGTTGCTTATGATATAAAAAATGGAAAATTCCTTGTTGTATGGGAGGAATCTTCTACTACTATAAAGGGCTCTGTAATAGAAGTGACAAATTTCGAAAAGGACAAGGGAATTAATGCAGTTTCGTATACGGTAAACAAAGTTAAAACAATTTATGATACTATTGGTAACGCAGCAAATCCTGCTATTGCATATGATAGTGATAATGGTAAGTTCTTGATAGTATGTGAAAACAGAGGTGATGAAGACGAGAATCTTAATGGTATTATGGGTATAATCGTTGATATTTCTATACAAATCGAGAAGGTTTTTAGTATTCACAAGTCTTCTGACGCTTCATTTCCTGCTGTTTGTTATAGTGATATAAATTCATTTTTAGTTGTTTGGATAGATGCAACAACTACAATTCAAGGTAGAGCTATTACTATCACTAAGAACATGGAAGAATTTAGTCCTGAGACACATAATATATTTAAAATTAAAAGCTATGATATAGGTGACGGATATGTTTATGCACCAAGTGTAGCAGCAAATAATAATCTTGATTTGTTGGTTACATGGGGGCATAAAGAAACAATATACGGTGTAACTGTAGATATAGAAGATTATTATGAATTATCACCAAAAACATTATCAATACCCGACACATACGCACATCATTCTACTTCTTTTTACTATGGCAACAATAAAATGCTATGCTTGTGGAACGAAAATCAAAATGGTGAAGTTCCATATGGTTTAATCAAAATGAGAACATTCTATGATGGTGAAACATCTCCGCTTCTAAGAGATGATATGATTACTCCTACTATAAGTGGTTTAGAATCCTTTAACTTAATAGATTCATGCGGAAATGGGAACGGTGAAATACTTGTGGCTTATAGTCTTATTGAAGAAGAAGTTTTTGCTTTTGGATCGCTTGGTAATGTAGAGGAAACATATCCTATAGGTTACCAATTCATTGGCGAATTTACAACTCCTGATCCGTCTTTAAAATTTGTTAATGCTCCATATAGTATATATGTTGGAAGTACGATGCAATCAAAAGTAAATTATTTTGATGGAGAAATTGATCGTAATGTAACTAATTATGTTGCCTACAATTCAGCTGATCCGGAAATAGCTACAATATCTACAAGCGGTG
>Ga0172382_10008447_pt1 | contig 14349 bp, 13 predicted proteins | sample Leawel138RmetaG_FD_122245 | JGI IMG/M metagenome (GOLD analysis project Ga0172382, IMG submission 122245) | Leachate microbial communities from a municipal landfill in Southern Ontario, Canada - Leachate well 138R metaG | ecosystem: Engineered > Solid waste > Landfill > Unclassified | place...
CCAGCTCACGACCCTGGAAACCAGCCTTGGTGCCAGCCTGTTCCGCCGCGTCGGGCGGCGCCTCGAACTTACCGATGCCGGACGGCGCATTCTGGGTCACGCCGATGAGATCTTTGCGCTCGGAGACCAGATCGTGGATCTGATGCGCGACGAGTCCCTGAGCATCCCGCTGCCGTTTCGCATCGGCATTGCGGACGCCATGCCGAAATCGGTTGTATATCAGCTGATCGAGCCCGCACTCCAGCTCGACAACGCGCCACGCCTGGTGTGCCGTGAAGGCCGGCTGGAAAACCTGCTCGGAGAACTCGCCGTGCACCGGCTCGACATCGTCATCGCCGACCGTCCCCTGCCCCCCAGCGTCAGCGTGCGTGGCTTCAGCCATTTGCTGGGCGAGAGCCCGCTATCGGTTTTTGCCAGCCCGGGCCTCGCTGCCCGCCTGCCCGCCAGCTTTCCTGCACTGCTCGACCGCGCCCCCTTCCTGCTGCCGGGCGAAGACGTCGCTTTCCGGCCAGCCTTGCTGCAATGGCTGGAACGCAGCAAGGTACAACCCCGGATTGTGGCCGAGCTCGACGACAGTGCACTGATGAAGGCATTCGGCCAGGCGGGTGCAGGGCTGTTCGTGGGGCCACGCGCAATTGCCCCGTATATCTGCGAGCAATACAAGGTGCAGGTCATGGGCGAAATCGACAAGGTCAGGGAGCAGATCTTCGCCATTACGACCGAACGCAAACTCTCCCATCCCGCAATGCAGGCAATCAGCCAGCGCGCACGCGAGGCCATGCCCTGACTGCCCGCGGCGGCCGGCATCGCGTCTTTCCGCGCGCGTGGATCAGCCCGGCGCGCCCTCGCGCTTGAGCACCCTGTTCACCACATCATTGACCATCGCGCCGGCCTGTCTGACGATGGGCCCGGCAACCGGGTCTGCCTCCATGTCGACAAAGCGGCCCTCACCGAAATAGAGCCCATCGGACACGAGGAAACTCAACCGCAGCATCCCCGGCGCCGGCGGCGGACGGCGTGCCTCGCTCCACGGCCCCAAACGATCGACCGCCTGCTGCGACAGCTCAAACAGCTTGCGAATGGGCGCCCTGAAGGTGTCGACCTCGCGCTCCACGAACACCGTCTTTCCGGCGTGGTTGAGGTAGCGCAGGCTGCCGTCCAGATAGGCCGCTAGCACATCGAAGCCATCGCCCATCGCATACTCGAGGATCACCCCCAGCAGCTTGCGTTGTGGCACCGGTTCGGCGTGCTGACGCAGCCAGTGAAAGGCGAGCGCACGCACGCGGCTCTCTTCGCCTTCGCTCCCGGCCAGCGCGCGGATGCGTTCAGGGTCCGGCCGCTCATTGAAAACCACCTGTTTCCAGGACGAGCCGGGCTCATCCGCAAGCGGTCGATAGCGGTCGAGGTCATCGCAGAACAGCATGGCGTAGATGTCGGCAAGGTCCTCCATCTGCGCGGGGAAGGCAGGGGGCTCCGCCGCCGTCGCGGGAGCGGTCGCGGTAGCCAGTCCCACCGCCATCAACAGTTTTCTGAACATCGAACAGCACTCCGACAATCGCGCACCGGTCCGCCACCACGGCGGCGGACCGGATGTGCTTCAAATGGCATGGCACCGGTGAGCGAGTCCTGCGTGCCCCGTGCCAACCAAAGGCCTCATGAGCCTGCACCGGCGACGATCGGCGGCAGGTTCTTGGGCACGAACTCGATGTACGGGGTGTTCACCAACTGCCCGGGCGGTACATAGTCGGGCGCCGGGCTACCCGCGCCCCCAAGCTTGCGGATGTAGCGGTAGATGACGCGCAGATCCGGGTCGCTCATCGCAATCAGGCTGGGCGAGGGCATTGGCGGTCGCATCACGGTACGCGCCTTGGCAATCCACTGCGCTTCGCTCATCTCCTGCACCGACAGGCGCAGATTGGAGGGGTAGGTCACGCCCCATGGCCCCTGAAACCCCACCGGGCTCCCGACCAGCCATTGTTTCTCGGCCAGCTTGCCGCCGGTCTCGGGGTAACCGGGCGTGTGACAGTCATTGCAGCCGCTGATCACGACCAGATATCGCCCCCGGTCATGCGCCTGCGGCGCCCCACGGTCCGCCGCATGGACCGCCGTGCCGCAGAAAAGTCCCAGTGCCAGCAGCGCGCCCCGGAACAAGTAAGGTATTTTCATCATCTTCCTCGCCATACGTTACGTGGACGAAATTCCACGCGGCAAGCGTAATCCGGCAACACCGCCACGCTTGCTAAAAGTGCCCTACGTTAATCCTAAATTTTTCCTAGCCAATCCCTGACAGCGAACTGCAGCACCCGCGCCAGTCGGATAGACTCGGACCTCACCAACACGTCCGTTCGCCAATTCGTGCCGCGCTCATCGCTCCCCCGCAATCTCGCCTTCGCATACGCCCTGCTGGTGGCCTACGCCTGCCTGCACCCGTTTGCCGGCTGGCACGAGAGTGGTTTGCCGCTGTTCGACTACCTGATCGCGCCCTGGCCAAAGTATTTCCAGATCGAGGATCTGGTGTTCAATGTGCTTGGCTACATCCCCCTGGGATTCATTGTCGCCGCCACCCTGCCCTCCAACTGGCCGGCGCTGCGCATCATCGTCGTGACAACCCTGGGGGCAAGCCTGTTCAGCCTGGGGCTGGAGACCGTCCAGCACTATCTGCCATCACGGATATCGAGCAACATCGACCTCGGCGCCAATAGCGTCGGTGGCCTGATCGGCGCTGCGCTCGGCGCGTGTTGCGGACAGCGGATGTTCGCGCCCCACGCCGGGCTGGCACGCTGGCGCAGCGAACACTTCATCGGCGGCCATACCGGCGATGCGGGCCTGATTCTGCTCGGACTGTGGCTGCTCACCCAGCTCACGCCCGACAGCCTGCTGTTCGGCAGCGGCGACGTCCGCCGCATGCTGTCGATTCCGCCGCCGCTGCCTTTCCGCCCCGAGCGCTTTATCGCCTTCGAAGCCACATTGACCGCCTGCACCATCGTCGCCATCGGCCTCTTTGCGCGCTGCATGATGCGCACGGCCACACCATGGCCGATCCTGGCTCTGCTCACACTCGGCATTGGCGCCAAGACCCTGGCTGCCGCCACCTTCTTCATGCCCACCGATCCACTGGCCTGGGTCACGCCAGGTGCGGAGCGCGGGCTGGTCGTCGGCGCCGCCCTGCTTGCCGCGGCCCTGCTGCTGCCGCGGGTCGTCCAGCACGCTGTGGCTGGCACCATGCTGCTCGCGGCGACCGCGCTGGTGAACCTGATGCCCGAGAACCCCTACCTCAGCAACGGCCATACCATCCTGAGCCGGGGCAACTTTCTCAATTTCCACGGTCTGACCCAGCTCGTCGCCAGCATCTGGCCCTTCGTCGCCCTGGCCTACCTCTCGGCACTGGGCCTGTGGCGCGGCGAACACCTCGACAATCCGCGGCGCCTATAATCGGCACACCAACGGAGACTTGAATGAGCTATTTCAAACACCATGTATTCTTCTGCTGCAATCAGCGTGCAGCCGGAGACGACTGTTGCAACAACTTCAAGGCCAGTGAGTTGCAGACTTACGCGAAGGAGCGCAGCGCCGAACTCGGCCTCAAGGGCAAGGGCAGCGTGCGTATCAACAAGGCAGGCTGCCTGGGCCGTTGCGACGATGGCCCGGTGATGGTGGTGTACCCGGACAACGTCTGGTACACCTATGTCGACAAGGAAGATATCGACGAGATCATCGACCAGCATCTGGTGCATGGCCGCATCGTGGAACGCCTGCGCCTGCCCGATGGAGGAGACGCATGACCCGTGCCCTGCCCACTGAAACCGCCCTGCTGCGTGGCGCAGCGGGCAATATCGAAGTCCTCATCGATGCTCCGCAAACCGTGCGCGGTGTGGCCCTGATCTGCCACCCGCACCCGTTGTTCGGCGGTGCCAATACCAACAAGGTGGCGCACACGCTGGCACGCAGCTATCGCGATCTCGGTTATGCCGCCATCCGCCCCAATTTTCGCGGCGTAGGCAAGAGCGAAGGCGAGCATGACCACGGCGAGGGCGAAACCGAAGACATGCTGTCGGTGATCTCCTGGGCGCAGTCGCGCTGGGGCAGCCTGCCGCTGGCGCTGGGCGGCTTCTCTTTCGGTGGCTTCGTACAGACGCGCATCGCCAACCGTCTCGCCAACGATATCAACCCTCCGCGGCAGCTGGTCCTCGTCGGCATGGCCGCAGGTGTGGCTGCGGAGGGTGCGCGCAGCTACGACACCCCGCCGGTGCCGGAGACCATTCCCACCCTGATCATCCATGGCGAAGTCGACGACACCGTCGCCCTGAGCAACGTGTTTGAATGGGCACGCCCGCAGGACCTGCCGATCATCGTCATCCCCGGGGCCGGCCACTTCTTTCACGGCAAACTGCATCTGATCCGGGAACTGATCGCCCGCAACGTCCCACCCGCCCCCGGTCGCACCTGACTCAGGAGACACCGATGAAACTGCTCGCCTCGCTCACCAGCCCCTACGCACGCAAGATCCGCATCCTGCTCGCGGAAAAGTCACTGCCCTTCGAGCTGGTCGTCGATTCGCCATGGGAAGCTAACACCCGCGTGCCTGACGTCAATCCGCTGGGCAAGGTGCCGGCGCTGGTACTCGACAGCGGCGAGGTCTTCTTCGACTCGCCCGTCGTTGCCGGCTACCTCGAAACCCTTGATGCCGCGCCCGCCTTGCTTCCGGCCGGTGGCATCGAACGCGTGCGAGTGCGCCAGACCGAAGCCCTGGCCGACGGCATTCTCGATGCCGCCGTTGTCGCCTTCCTCGAAAGCAAGCGCCCGCCCGAGCAACAGAGCGCAGCCAGCATCGAGCGCCAGCTGGACAAGATCCGGCGCTGCCTCGACGAACTGGAAAAACGCGCGAGCGGGCGTGAATGGCTCAGCGGCAAAACCATACAGCTCGACGACATCAGTGTCGGCGTCGCCCTTGGCTACCTCGACCTGCGCCTGCCGCAAACCGACTGGCAGACGGGTCGCCCCGCCCTGGTCGCCCTCAGCAAACGGCTGTTCGCGCGCCCGAGCTTTGCCGACACCGTACCGCCTGCAGGCTGATGACTGCTCCCCGCGACAGCGCGACCTTATCGACGCCATCGACACCACCCGCGCGCCCATCGCCGCTGCTGATCCACGGCCTGGTCAAGCGTTACGACGATACCGAAGTGGTGCGCGGTATCGACCTCGAACTGCGCGCCGGCGAGTGCTTTACCCTGCTCGGCCCCAACGGCGCAGGCAAGACGACCACGCTGCGCTGCGCACTCGGCCTCACTGCGCCCAGCGCGGGCAGCATCCGCCTGTGTGGCGAACCGGTGCCCGAACGCGCGCGCGAGGCCCGCATGCGGGTTGGCATCGTGCCGCAGATGGACAATCTCGACCCCGACTTCACCTGCGCCGAGAACCTGCTGGTCTATGGCCGTTACTTCGGTCTCGCTGACGCTGAAATCAAGGCCCGCATCCCGGAACTGCTGGCCTTCGCCGGGCTCGAGAACAAGCGCGACGCCCGCATCCAGTCGCTTTCGGGCGGCATGAAGCGACGTTTGACGCTGGCGCGCGCGCTGGTCAACCGGCCCGAACTGCTGGTGCTGGACGAACCCACCACCGGGCTCGACCCTCAGGCACGCCACCTGATCTGGGACCGCCTCAAGCAGCTCATCCGTGGTGGCACCACGGTGCTGCTGACCACTCATTTCATGGATGAAGCCGAGCGCCTGTCCGACCACCTGGCCATTCTCGACAATGGTCGCGTACTCGCTGGCGGCAGCCCGCGCGAAGTCATCGCCGGGCATATCGAGCCGCAGGTGGTGGAAGTCTTCGGCGAGTGGAGCGGCCACGAAACCGCGGCCGGCGGTGGCGCCGCGGCTTGGGCCAATGCGCACGCCGCAGCACTTTCCGACCGTTTCGAGATCAGTGGCGAAACCGCCTTTTGCTACCTGCACGATGCGGCGCCCATGCTTGCCCACCTTGCCACCCAGCCCGGCCTGCGCTACCTGCACCGCCCGGCAAACCTGGAGGACGTTTTCCTCAAGCTCACGGGCCGCGACCTTCGCGACTGAGACTGAGGCACGAAAAGAATGCATTCAATCTTACGGCTCACGCGCGCACGAACCTGGAGCGCAGCCATCACCCTGTCGCTCCTTGCCGGCTGTTCGGGCACGATTCGCGATTTCGAACCCACCCCCTTGAGCCCGACCGAAGTGCGCGCGCAAGTGTTGCGCCTGCTGCCATCCGGCACCGCGGACCGCGAAGGCTGGGCCGCCGACATACAGGTCGCATTCACCAGTCTGGAGATCACCCCGAGTGCCTCTAACCTGTGTGCGGCGCTCGCCGTTGCCGAACAGGAATCGGGACTGACTGCCGACCCCCCGGTCGCGGGCCTGCCAAAGATGGCGTGGAGCGAAATCGAGCGGCGCGCTGACAGGCTTGGCGTCCCGATGCTCGCGGTGCGCATTGCGCTGAAACTCCCCTCGCCCAATGGCGACTCCTATGGCGAACGGCTCGATACGGTCCGGACCGAGCGCGAGCTCAGCCTGATTTTCGAGGATTTCATCAGCATGGTGCCGCTGGGCAAGCGCCTGTTCGGCGACCTCAACCCGGTGCGCACCGGCGGAGCGATGCAGGTGAGCGTCGCCTTCGCGGAGCATCATGCACGGGCGCGAACCTATCCCTATCTGGTGACCGACTCCATTCGTCGCGAGGTCTTCACCCGTCACGGCGGCATGTACTTCGGTATCGCCCACCTGCTCGACTACCCCGCAAACTATGAAAGCCCGCTGTATCGCTTCGCCGACTTCAACGCCGGCCGCTATGCCAGCCGCAACGCGGCCTTCCAGAAAGCCGTGAGTGCGGCCTCGGGGATCAGGCTTGTGCTCGACGGCGACCTGATCGCGTACGGAAGGTCCGCATCAGACCCAGGCGCCACCGAACGCGCGGTACGCACGCTGAGCGAATCGATCGACATGGACGATGGAGCCATTCGCCGCGCACTCGAAGACAACGATAGCGATGCATTCGGAGAAAGCCGGCTGTACAAACGCGTATTCGAACTGGCAGAAAAGCACGAACGCCGCGCCCTGCCACGGGCAGTGCTACCGCAGATCGCGCTTGCAGGCCCCAAGATCAGCCGCAAGCTGACGACCGCGTGGTTCGCCAAACGCGTGGACACGCGCTATCGCCGCTGCCTTGCGCGCGGCGGCGCGTCGTCCAATGCCTAGGACTACTCCCGTTCACAAGGCGGCAGTCGTGGTGAACACTTGCGGATCAGCCCCGACCCACCGTCCCCGGACACTGCGAAACGGATTCTCCAGATGACGCCCAATCACTGGCGCCTGCCCCTGCTGTCGCGCCGCTTCATCCCGGTATGGCAACGCAACTTCCTGGTATGGCGCAAGCTCGCGCTGCCCTCGGTGCTGGGCAATCTGGCCGACCCGGTCATCTATCTGTTCGGACTGGGGTTCGGCATCGGCATGCTGGTGCCCGAGGTCGGCGGCGTGTCCTACATCAGCTTTCTGGCCGCCGGCATGGTGTGCTACTCCACCATGAACAGCGCTACCTTCGAGGTGCTGTATTCGAGCTTCTCACGCATGCATGTGCAGCGCACCTGGGACGCGATACTCAACGCCCCGGTCTCGCTGGACGACGTGGTGTTCGCGGAGCTGATGTGGGCCGCATCCAAAGCCTTGCTGTCGGGCGCAGCCATCCTGCTGGTGATCAGCCTGTTCGGACTGGTCGACTCGCGTTACGTCCTGTGGGTGCTGCCGCTGATCTTTCTGGTCGGGCTCACCTTCGGCGCGCTCGGGCTCATCGTGACCGCGCTGGCGCCGAGCTACGACTTCTTCATGTACTACTTCACCCTGTTCATCACGCCGATGATGCTGGTGTCGGGCGTGTTCTTTCCGGCCGATCAGCTGCCGCCATTCATTCGTGCGGCGACCACGCTGCTGCCCCTGTCACACGCCATCGAGCTCGCCCGCCCGCTGCTGCTCGGGCGCATGCCCGAGCAGACCATCGTGCATCTGCTCGTGCTGGCAGGCTATTGCAGCGTCGCGTTCTGGCTCGCGCTCGCGCTCACCCGGCGGCGCCTGCTCAAGTAAGGCAAACTGACTAGTTTCCGTTCTTGAGCTTGGCGATGCCGATGGCGCTCATCACCACCCGCTCGTAGACCGGCTCGGTCGTGCCCTTGCGCATCTTGCGCAGGAAATACTTCTCGAAACCGATCTTGGCCAGATGCACCCACTTGCCCTGGCCAAACCAGTTCATGTTGCGCGGTGGAATCTGCGGAATCGCCACGAAAGCCGCACCGGTGTCACCGAAGTCGGCCAGACACACCGCGTTCCACGTGGCCTTTTCCGTCGGCTGCTCACCATCGAGCAGCGAGCGGATGTTCATTGCCGTGGCCGTCACCATCGATTCGATCATGTAGCCCGTCTTCGGCGTGCCGGTCGGCACCGGTGTCACCTCAACCGGCGGAATGGCCACGCACACGCCTACCGAGAACACGTTGCGGAAGGTCGGGTTGCGCTGATGCTCGTCGATCAGCACGAAGCCGCGCGGGTTGACCAGCCCCTCGACGCCGAACACCGCCTCCACACCCTTGAACGCGGGCAGCATCATCGAATACTTGAACGGCAGTTCGTGGCGACGCTTCTCCTTGCCTTCGTCGTCATGCTCGATGACATGCATCTTGCCATCCTCGATGCGCTCGACCTTGGCATTGCAGATCCATTTGACGTGGCGCTCGCGAAAGGCTGACTCCATGATGCCCTTGGAATCACCCACGCCGGCCAGCCCCAGGTGACCGATGTAGGGCTCGGAGGTAACGAAGGTCATCGGCACGCGGTCGCGCAGCTTGCGTTTGCGCAGATCGGCGTCGAGGATCATCGCAAACTCGTAGGCCGGCCCGAAACATGACGCCCCCTGCACCGCGCCGACGACAATCGGCCCCGGATCAGCAACAAACTCCCGCCACGCCTTCTCCGAAGTGACCGCATGATCAACATGACACACGGACTGCGTAAACCCGCCGTGCGGTCCGAGCCCCGGCACTTCATCGAAAGCCAGCCGGGGGCCGGTTGCAATGACGAGGTAATCGTAGTCGATGCGGCGCCCATCCTCGAGCTCAATCGCGTTCTCACCCGGCTCCACGCGCTTCACTGCCACGGGAATGAAATCGATATTGCGCTTGGCGAGCACCTCGGCCGGGTCGACCTCGATATCCTCGCGTGAGCGCCAGTTGACCGCGACCCAGGGGTTTGACGGCACGAAATGAAATTTCGCATCTTTCGAAACGACGGTAATGCGATCCTCTGGACGCGCGTGATCACGCATCTCGTAAGCCATCGGCAAACCGCCAATTCCAGCGCCAATGATGACGATGTGGGCCATGCAGTGCTCCTCCTCGTTATAGTTTGATGATGCATGCGTTGCGGTCGAACAGATACCGGATACTGCTGCAGGCATGCCCGGTTCGCGCCGCCTGCAGCCCTTCCCTGGGAACCACGCATTCCGACCGCCAGTCGACTGCCCGCAATGTCACGCAGGCTGTGCCCAAGGTCTCTGCGCCTCGGCTCTCACGGCGAGCATACGCTTCTATATTAGTGAGGCCTTATTTTATTGCCAACAACTGTATACGGCGCACCGCAACAGAAAATGTACATATTTCGCCATCATTTTGCTTAAAGCGGTCGTTTCAGGCGTGCTGCATTACGGCAACGCCTGATCATTGAACGCTGTATTTGCGCGTTGAGTGCACGCGCCCACGGCATCGGTCGCAGCCAGGTCGCGGCCTTCCCGACCGAGGACGTGGTGCCCGCCGAGCACCTGCGCAAGGAGCCCGGCGTCTGCCTGCCTGGACTCAGCGCTCAGGACTTCTCCAGCATCCTCCGCACTGCGTCCAGATGCTCGGGTTCGTTGTGGCACATGCCCTGGAAGGTGGCGCTGAGGTCGAGGAAGTCCTTCAGCTCCATGCGCTGCGCCATCTTCATCAGGCGTTTGGTCAGGCGCACGGCCTTGGGCGGCTGGGCGGCAAAGCGGGCGGCGAACTCGCCGGCACGGGTCATCAGCTCGTCGGGCGCCACCACGTCGAGCACGATGCCGATCTCCTTGGCCTCGGCCGCGCCGACGATGCGCCCGCTCAGGGTCAGCTCGAAGGCACGCTGGTAGCCGATCAGGCGTTGCATGAACCATGCGCCGCCGTCACCCGGGATGATGCCGAGGTTGAGGAAGGTTTCACCGAACCTGGCCTTTTCCGACGCGATGCGGACATCGGCCATGTTGGCGAGATCGAACCCGGCGCCGATGGCCGGACCGTTGACTGCGGCGATGATCGGCACTTCGACCTGTTGCAGCGCCAGCGGAATGCGCTGAATGCCGCGGCGGTAGCGGGTGGCGACTTCGGCGACGTTGCCGGCAAAATCGCCACCGCGCTCGGCCATGTCCTTGACGTTGCCGCCGGAGGAAAACGCCGAGCCGGCACCGGTCATGACGAGCACCGACACCTCGTCGCAGCGGTTGACCCATTCGGCGACCGCGATGATGTCTTCGATGAGGCCAGTGCCGGTCAGCGCGTTGCGCACGTCGTGGCGGTTGAAGGTGAGCGTGGCGATGCGATTGTCTACGGTGAGCAGGGCATCGGTGAGTTGGGGCAGATTCATTGTGCGGGCTCCGGCGGGTTCACAGAACGGAACGGTTGACGATGATGCGGGCATCCACGGCAGCATAGCCGTCGGGGTAGGCGATCACCGGGTTGAGGTCGAGTTCGGAGATCTGCGGATAGGCGCTGACGATGCCCGACACCTTGAGCAGCAGATCGACCAGCGCGGCCTTGTCAGCCGGCGGCTCGCCACGTGCGCCTTCCAGCACCTTGCGCGCCTTGAGCTGATCGACCATCGACTCGGCATCGTGCTGCGACAACGGAATGGCACGGAAGGCGACGTCCTTGAGGATCTCGACGAAGATGCCGCCGAGGCCGAACATCAGCACCGGTCCGAAGATGGGATCGCGGCTGACGCCGATGATGACCTCGGTGCCCTTCTTCGCCATTGGCGTCACCAGCACGCCACGAATGTCGGCGTTCGGATCGTAGGCGCGGCAGGACGCCATGATGCGATCGAAAGCCTGGCGCAGATCGGCTTCGCCGTGCAGGCTGAGCTTCACTCCGCCGGCGTCGGATTTGTGCAGGATGTCCTTGGAGACCACCTTCATCACCAGCGCCTGGTCACCAAACTGCGCGGCAACCGCCGGCAGTTCGTCCGCGCTGCGCACGACCACTTCCGGCGCCACGTCGACGCCGTGGGCACGGAGCAGTGTCTTGGCTTCAAACTCGAACAGGTCGCGTCCTTCATGCTGGGCGCGGACAAACAAGGCCTTCATGTCCTCGCTCGGGGCAATCGCAGGCGCAAGCTTGTCGGCGGCGTGACTCTTGAGGTAGATGCCGCGCTCGCCCAGGGCAGCGAGCACGCGGACCGCATGCTCGATCGAGGTGTAGACGGGCAGGCCCGCCTCGTGCAACCGGCGCAGCGCAGGCGGCTTGATCGGCGCATAGAGGCTATAGACCACCACCGCCTTGTCGATGCGGCGGGCGAGTTCGATCATCGACTCCGCCCCGCGCATCTCGCCCCCGAGCAGGTCCTCGGCAAAGCGGATGCTGTAGCCGCCGAACATGCCGACCAGGAAGATGCTGTCTACATTGTCATCCTCGGCCACGATCTCCATGCACTCGGCCAGCAGCGCCGGATTGGCGTCACTGCTGCCAGCCACGTCCACCGGGTTCACCAGCGAGGCCTGCGGCAGCAGGATCTCGCCCAGGCGGCGCTTGGTGTGCTCACTGAGTTCGGCCAGCTCCAGCCCCGCCTCGGCGAGACGGTCGGAGGCAATCGTGGCCTGACCGCCGCCGTCGGCAATCACCGCAACCCGCTTGCCCGGTGCCTTCTGCATCAGGCCAAGACCTTCGGCAACCGGCAGGATCTCGTTGGAGTGCTGCACCACGCTCACCCCCACCTGACGCAGCAGATCGACCGTCATGGCATAGCTGCCGGCGAGCGAGCCGGTGTGTGAGCTGGCCGCCTTCTGGCCCTGCTCGGTCGAGCCCGATTTGTACACGACGACCGGCTTCATTGCGGAGATCTCACGGGCCGCCTCAAGGAAGCGCTGCCCATCACGGAAACCTTCGACATAGAGCGTCGCGACCCGGGTGTGTGGGTCCTCGCCGAGATAGCGCAGATAGTCGTTGAAGCCGATATCGGTCTGGTTACCCGGACCAACGTAGGTCGAGAACCCGACGTGACCGTTGTGCTCGGCCTCCAGCACCAGGGACAGCAGCATGTTGCCCGACTGCGAGATGAAGCCGATGTCGCCAGGCTTGACGTTGGCCAGCGCGAGCAGGTTCACCTTCTTGTGCAGGTTGAACATGCCGGATGTATTCGGGCCGATCACCCGCACCCCGCCGGCACGCGCGGCGTCGAGCACCTGCTGCTCGAGCTTTGCGCCTTCGGGGCCGGTCTCCTTGAAGCCGCTGGCGAGCACGATCGCGCCTTTCACGCCCTTGCGCCCGCACTCGGTGAGGATGCCAGGCACCGTGCTGGCGGGCGTGCAGATCAGCGCGAGGTCAACCGGCCCCGGCACCGCGTCGAGCGAGGCGCAGGTTTTCACCCCGAGGATCATGTCGGTCTTGGGGTTGATCGGATAGATCGCGCCATCATAGCCGTCCTTGATCAGGCCGATCATGGCCTTGTAGCCGCGCTTCGTCGGGTCGGCCGAAGCACCGACAATGGCAATCGAACCCGGTGCGAGAAAAGCGTGCAACGGGCTGTTCATCGGCAGCGCTACAGGCTGGTCGTGCATACTCATCTCATTCCCCCTTGAATACCGGTGTGCGCTTTTCGGCGAAGGCATCGACGCCTTCCTGCCAGTCGCGCGTGGTGCCAACAAACGTCATCCCTTCCAGCTCGGCAGTCAGTGCCGCATCCAGCGTGCGATCGGCAGCCATGTTGAGCTGCTCCTTGGCGAGCCGCATCGAGAACGGTGCCTTGGTCGCCAGCTTGTGTGCGAACGCACGCGCAGCCTCCTGAAAACCCTCGTCCGCAAAGCTGCGGTTGGCCAGCCCGATACGCACCGCCTCCGCGCCGCCAATGCGCTCCCCGAGGAAGACCAGCTCGCGAGCCTTGGCCAGCCCCACCAGGCGCGGCAACAGCCAGGTCACACCGCCGCCGAGGAAGTTGCCGATGCTGATCTCGGGCAGGCCGATCTGCGCACTTTCGGCCATCACGATGAAGTCGGACGCCATTGCCAGCTCGGCCCCGGCGCCCAGCGCAAATCCGTTCACCGCGGCGACGACCGGCTTGCCCAGCAGCATCAGTCGCTTGCACACGATCTGCTCGCCCTGCAGATACTGCCGGCGGTCAAAGGCGGTGCGCCCGACCTTGTGCTCCTTGAGGTCGGCACCGACGCAGAAGGCACGTCCCTCACCGGTGATCAGCACAACGCGCGCGTCACTGTCGGCCTCGGCACGACCGAGCGCGTCGTTGAATTCTTCGTAGAGTTTTGCCGTCACCGCATTGAGGCGGTGGGGGCGGTTGAAACGGATCTCGGCAATGCCGTCCGTCATCGAATAGATAATGGTTTCGTAGCTCATGTCTGTCCTTTTTGCGTCGTACCGACGTGATTGACGTGCATCAGGCGCGCTGAGCGCTCAACGCATTTCGATGTCCAGTTCTGCAATGAATTCTTCCTGGCGCTCGAGGGCCTTCAACGCCTTTCCGCCCAGCGCCTTGGCCACGAGGTTGATCAACCCTTCGCAGAACACCACATAGGCGCCGATGCTGTTGCTGATGAAACTGCTCGAATGGGGAATGAAAAACGCGTGATCGGCGCAGGCCGTCAGCGGAGACGCACGCGAATCGGTGATCGCGATCACCTTGATGCCTGCAACAGATGCTGCGCGCGCGACAACCACCGCCTGCCGACTGTAGGGAGAAACACCCGACAGCAGCAGTACGTCGCCACGACCCAGGTGCGCAAGCGAGGCTGCGATGCTTTGCCCAGGGCCGTCGAGCAGGCCGACGTCGGGGCGGATCAGGCCGAGGCCATAGGACAGGAAGCTCGCCAGCGCATGCATCTGGCGCGCGCCGAACACGCGCACCCTGCGCGCCCGCGCCAGAAGCACGGCGGCAGCGGTGAGATCGCCGGCTTCAAGCTGGGCGAGACAACCGTCGATGTTGCGGATCGATTCCTGCGCCAGCTGCGCGACCACTGCAAGCGGTCCATCCGCAGCGTGCGCCTCATCGTCGAGCAGGCGCTGCCCCTGCTCGCTGTAGAAGCGCTGCTGGCCGCGCGTCA
>Ga0172382_10008448_pt1 | contig 14348 bp, 9 predicted proteins | sample Leawel138RmetaG_FD_122245 | JGI IMG/M metagenome (GOLD analysis project Ga0172382, IMG submission 122245) | Leachate microbial communities from a municipal landfill in Southern Ontario, Canada - Leachate well 138R metaG | ecosystem: Engineered > Solid waste > Landfill > Unclassified | place...
GGGATTACTGGTGGACATTCAGATGATTTATTTTATTTTAACGGTTATCAAGATACACTAAAAGCGTTTATAGAAGTACTTCATGAAAAACCTTTTAGAGCACATTTATTAATGCATTATAAAATTATTGATGATTTTAAAAAATCAAAAGCGAAATTTTTAGATCAAAATGATTATCTTCAATTAGGAGCAGTTAAAATCTTTTATGATGGCACATTATCATCAAAGACTGCACTTTTATATCACCCTTATGCTCATGATGATGAGCAAGGCTTGCGTATGTTTGATAAAAAGACGCTTGAAAATCTAATCATTAAAGTTAGAAAACTAAATCTACCTTTAGCAATTCATATTATTGGTGATCTTGCATTAGAAGAAACATTGACGCTATTAAACATGTATCCTCCAAAAAAGGGACTGCATGATAGAATCATTCATGCGTCATTAGCTAGTAAAAAAGCTATAGAAATGATGAAAGACATGCCTTTGATTATAGATATACAACCACAATTTATTACATCAGATCTACCAGATATTCTAGATTTATTTTCTAAAAAGCCAGAGTTTATCTATCCATTTAAAACATTTTTAAATCATCATTTAACCATATGTGGATCAAGTGATGCACCTGTTGAAATGCCTAATCCATTATTAGGTATGTATGCTGCAATCTATAGAAAATTAAGTGATGGTAAAATCTTTCAAAAACAAGAAAAATTAACACATTATGAAGCTTTAAAACTTTATACAACTTACGCGAATATACCAACATATAAAGCAAATAGAGGATTATTAGATATAGGATATATCGCTGATTTCACAGTTTTATCAAAGGATTTTTTAAAACTAGAAGAAGCAGATTTTTTCAAAGATTTGGTAGAAATGACTGTGGTTGATGAAAAAATTGTCTATTCGAAGTGAAAGACTTGAATTGATTTAAATTAATGATAAAATGATAAGCGATAAGGGGTTGAAAAACATGAAAATTGAATTTTGGTTAGACTATCTATGCCCAAAATGTTACTTGCAACATCAAATAATTGAAAACATGCTAAAAAACTATGATATTGATCAATTAGAACTCATTTATCGCAGTTATGAAATGGTTGATGATGAGCATTTTGATTCATCTTTAGCATATGATGATTTTATAGCAACATATAAGAAAATGGATTTAAAGGAAGTACAAGACTTTTTAAAAAAAGAGCATATTGATGTAAAACTATTTAGAATACATGATGTACATCGTATGGCACATTTAGCAAAAAAGAAACATGTGTCTAGAGTTTTTAACCAATTAGTATTTGATGCCATATATAAAGACCATATGGATTTAAGTAATCATGAACATTTAAAACAAATTAGTTTATTAGCAGGACTTGAAGAAAAAGAAGTAGATGAAGTGTTATCGACTAATCTTTTTACGAATCAAGTCATATCTAATCGTGAAAATGCTCAACTTAAAGGCATTTATGACCTACCTTTTTTAAGAATTAACGGTAAGACTAAACTTAAAGGTTTACAAACTGAACAATCCTTAATCAACACAATTAATCAGTCATTTATTGCATTTAATGAAACTGAGTTTTGCGAAGGTGAACATTGTGTGAGGAAAAAACGACAATAAATCCTTTTTTAGGATTTTTTTGTTGAAAAATAGAGAAAATAACCAATTATTTACTAATTATATAGCATTTTTCTAACATATATGATATAGTTAGTAAGGTTAAAAAGAATTGAGGAAAAAGATGAATATATTATTTAATGATTTACCTATTTTAGAAGAAACAAAACAAGCCATTCAGGCTTTAGGATTAGTTGAAACAACAGACATTCAACATCACACAATTTTTAAAATGTTAGAGAAAAAAGATTTAATTGGACAAGCACAAACAGGAACAGGAAAAACTTTCGCTTTTGCCATTCCGATGATTGAACATATCGATCCTAAAAACAAAAACATTCAAGGACTAGTTATATGTCCTACTAGAGAATTAACTTTACAAGTTTATAAAGAATTTTTAAAATTAATTAAATTTAACAAAGATATTAGAATCACATCTATTTATGGTGGAGAATCATATCAAAAGCAATTTAAAGCACTTGCGAATCATCCACATATTGTGGTTGCGACTCCAGGTAGAGCAATTGATCATTTAAATCGTAAGACGATGGATTTATCAAATTTAAATATGCTTATTATGGATGAAGCAGATGAAATGCTTAAAATGGGTTTCCAAGATGATTTAGAAACACTTTTAAAAGATACACCACAAGATAGACAAACTGCATTATTTTCAGCAACAATTCCAGCATTTATTAAAGAAGTTGCCAAAAAATATCAAAAAACACCAGATATTATTAAAATAAAAACAGAGTCATTAACTGTGGATAAAATTGAACAATTTTATTATATGATTAAAAAATCTGATCGTGACCAACTCTTATTACGTGTACTTGATTATTATAATCCAAGCTCAGCAATCATTTTTGCGAACACGAAAAAAGACGTTGATCATATCGCTGCATTCCTACAAAAGTATCAATTTGAAGCAGATGCACTTCACGGTGATTTAAAGCAATCTCAAAGAGATTATGTTATGAATAGATTTAGATCTAGACAACTTACATTACTTGTAGCAACAGATGTTGCAGCAAGAGGATTAGATATCTCACATGTTGATGTCGTATTTAATTATGAACTTCCATTTGAAGATGAAATCTATGTGCACCGTATTGGCCGTACTGGTCGTGCTGGTGAATCTGGAAAATCAATATCATTTGTATACCCTTCTATGAGAGGTAAACTCATGATGATTGAAAGATATATCAAACTTAAAATGGTAGAATTAGAAATACCATCATTATTAGAAATCAAACAAAAACAAGATGAAGTTTTAATTGAGACTGTTAAACATTATACAGATTCAAAAACTCAAGATTACAGTGATATGATTAATAACTTAATTAATGAAGGTTATGATAAAGATGATATCATATCAGCTTTAGTAGAAAGACTTTCTAAGCAAACTAAAGCATATGAAGATATTTCTAAACCAAGAACTAAACAAGATTCATTTGAACAAAAAACATCTAGATCAAGCAACAATAGAAGAGATAGAAATTCTAACTCAAGAGATCAAAGAAGTTCAAATCGTGGTAGAGATTCAAAAAGATCACAAGATAATACATACTATACTGCAGTGATGAATGTTGGTAAAAATGATGGTCTTAGAGCACCACATTTAATTGATTATTTAAAGAAGAATGCAGACATGTATCCAAAAAATATCGGTGACATCAATATCAAAGATGATCAAACAGAATTTCAAATTCACATAAAAGCTGTTAAAAGGCTTGACCAAGTAAACGACAAAATATTTAAAGGCCGTAAATTAAAGTTCAAAATTACCAAATAATAATTGAATAATTAATAGAAAATATGAACATTTCATGATACAATAAGTATGGGATTTCATATTTTTTTATATACATATAAAGGAGGACTTACATGGCACATCTATTTGACCGCATGCATGAAAACTTTTTTAGTGTGCTTTCCTCTCCAAATAGAAATACATATATTGATTGTATTTTTATCATTTATAATGCAATAGATACAATTGAAGATGCTTTTCAGGGGGATCGTGAATATATCATTTCTAAGCTTGTTGATTATTTTGATGATCAACAAACAGATGATTTTGAAGATATGGACGAAGATGAACAATCAAATACTTCAAGACAAAAAGCAGTCCATGTCATTAACGTTTTAAAAAAGAATGGATGGATTGGTGAAGAAGAATTAGGCGATTATAAAACATCCTTAAATCTATTTGACTATTCAATTCAAATTATAGATATATTAAACCGTATAAAAAATAATCAACAAAACGAATATACTGGAGAAATTTATACAGTGTATTCCCTTTTGTCTAGCTTTTCTCTTGAAGAAGGCATTGGTGTCTTAGAGCAAGCTTATTTAAAAACCAATGATATCATTAGAAAACTAAAAGCTTTAAAAGCAAATATTTATCGTTTTTATTATGATATTACGAAAAAGCATTCTAAAAAAGATCTACCTTTACTCTTAGAAAAACTTCTTGTTGAATATAAACAAAACTTTTTTGATTCAGCTTATTATAATTTAAAGACCACAGATAGTTTATCAAGATATAAGCGAGGGATTTTAGAGTCTATATCAAAAATCCAAAATGATGGGGATTTAATGGATGAGCTTGCAAAAGCAGTAATTAAATTAAAGCGAATTGAAGATTATAATGATGCCTTTATGTATGTCGAAGATCGCATGCGTTTTATATCTGATAGTTTTACAGCATTAGAATACTTGATTTTAGCCATTGATCGTAAAAATGAACAATACATTACAGCAGCTGCATCTAAGATTTTATTTTTTACGAATCAATCTGATGATATCGAAGGTATTTTTAATCGTTTGTTTAGAATTATCTTAAATCATAAGGACCTAGATTTAAATCAATTGTTTAATATATCGCAAATAAGAAATCTAGATACCGATTCATTATACAACCAGAGAAGAGCACGTATTAAGCCAGAGCCTGAAGAACTTAATTTTGATGATAGTCTTATATCTGAGGAGTTTAGAAAAGAAAAAATTAAAGCTTTACTCAAAAATAATATTTATGGTAAAAAAGAAATCGACTTATATGTTAGATCATTATTGGCAGATAAAAAACAAATTGAAGCGAAAGACATTCAATTAGACACTCAAGAAGATTTTGTGAAATTAATCTTGATTTTCTTATATTCGAAATCTGTTGGTATGCATTATGATATCAAACTATTAGATCACAAATGTAAAGTGAATTTTATCACTTTCCAAAACTTTGTGATAAAAGGAGTTTAAAAGATGAATAAGACAAATGCTATGAAACAATTTAATGAATCCTATCAACAATTAAAAGAAGGCGAAAAGAATAATGTTTCAAGAATTATCAATAAATTATTGCAAGTGAATTTCTTAACTAAAAGAAAACCTGGTGATGCGAGTGATTATCGTTTTATTCTGGCTTTCAAGGAAGTCTTTATTGCGTATTTCGCGCTTGCTGATTTCACATTAAACATCCACCGAGAAGATGAAGTCGTCTATATTGCAAATGATCAATTGTTTAATCATATGCGACTTAGAAAAACAGAAAGTATTATGATTTTAATTTTAAGAATTTTATATCAAAGAAAAAGTGATTATGTAACACTTGATGATGATGTGGAAATCTTTTTACATGAAATTCATAGTGAACTGACAAGAATTGGTTATTTAGATCATAAAAGAATTACAAAGGATCGATTAAAACCAGCATTAGTTTTTTTAAGAAACTATAATATGATTGACTATATCGATCGTGGTCTACACGATGATGCAAGAATTAAAATTTATCCAACAATTTTATATGTCACAAACCTAGATTCGATTAAGGAAGTCGTAGATCGCCTTGATGAATATACGGAAGGAGATACATCTGATAATGAAGAAACTGACGAAGATTAAGTTAATCAATTGGCATTTGTTTTCAAATCAAACGATTGAAATAAAAGATAATGCGCTAATATCAGGTGAAAATGGATCAGGTAAATCAACTTTACTAGATGCAATGCAATATCTTTTGGTTGGTGGTAGAAGTGGTGCGAAATTTAACATCGCAGCTACAGATGATGCAAAACGTACGCTTGATGGTTATATTAAAGGTCGCATTGGTGCAGAAAATAAAGAATATTTAAGAAATGGTGATGTCATCACTCATTTAGCATTGGAATATTTTGATGAGCAAAGCAAGCAATACTCTACGATGGGTGTTGTTTTAGAATTACCTAAATCAGGGAATTTAAAAGAACGTTTTTATTTACTTGATAATATATCAATTCATGATAGCTTATTTTTAGATAAGAAATATCCAAGAGATTATAAATCAATGAAGCAATATCTAAAAACTTTAGATGTTGATTTTTCACCATTTGAATCACAAAGAAAGTATAGAGAAGCACTTGCTAGATTCTTTGGTATGGATGCAACTAAATACGCAAGAATCTTACCTAAAGCACTCGCTTTTAGATCGATTGATTTACAACAATTTGTTTTTGAATTCTTACTTGATGATGATCCGATTGATATTCAATCACTTAAGAATAACGTGGCACAATTAAAGAAAATTGAACACCAAATTCAAAATGATCGTGAAAAACTTACAAAACTTGATTCTATTACCCAAAAAGGCGAAGAGATCGAGCAAAACATGAAACAAAAAGATATTAATGAAATCATTGATCAATTAAATTGGGTAGAAAAAAGAGAACAATTTGTTAAAGAAAATGAGAATAAATTGGTTAATATTAATAAGCAATTAGATTTCTTAAGAGACGCAAAATCTCAAATTGATGATCAACTTGAAGAAAATGATACATCTATTTTAAATCTAGAACGTGCTAAAAATGATAATGATATTTCTAGAACATTACAATCTTATCAGGAAGCATTAAATAAAAAAGCTCAAGAATACGAAAAACAAAAAGAAATAGTTTTACAAGTTAAGCAAGATTTACAAAAAGAATTTAATGTGATGAAAGAACTAGCAGTGTTAATGCCTAATGAGGCGATTAAACAATTTGTTCTTTATTATCAACAAGCGATGGATCAATTAGACACTGAAGAGATTAATCATCATTTATCAAACTTAGAACAAGAAGTTAAATCACTACTTCAAGCATATTCATTAGAAAAAGACCGACTAGAAAAAGAAAAACAAACAATTTCTAGTCAAATGAGTCAATCTAAAGCAAAATTAAATCAATTAAAAAGACATGTAAAGACATATCCTTTTTATGTTGAAAAACTCATTAATTCTTTAAATGATGAACTATCTAATTACTATCAAAAAGAAGTTAGAGTTCAACCTTTATGTGAAATGATTGAAGTTGCAGATGAAAAATGGAGAAATGCACTTGAAGGATATTTAGGTGGTCAAAGATTTGATATTATCGTTGATCCTAGTTATTTTAATGATGCATTAGAAATATATGATCGTATAAAATTTGAGCAAAAGATCTATGGTGTTGGTTTAGTTAACACACAAAAAATTGCGCATTATGATCAAATCAATGAAAATTCATTAGCTGAGAAAATCACAACAGAACATACCTATGCAAGATATTATGTCAATATGGTATTAAATAGTATGACTTGTGTCGATCATGTACAGGATTTAAAGAAATATCAAAGAGCAATTACTCCAACATGTATGACATATTCAAATTTTACTGCTAGACAAATTAACCCAAGAAACTATGAAATACCGTTTATTGGGCAAAGTGCTACTAAAATTCAAACAGAACAAGAAGAAAAGATATTAGCAGATCTAGAAGCACAGATGAACACTTTATATAGTCTATCAGATAAGAATACCCAAATCGTTAGATTACTCATGCAATCAAAGAGTCCTCAACTTCTTCATCAAGGACAAATAAGATACTTAGATCTAATTAAGTTAACTAGAAAAGAATACACGCAAATTGAAGATCAAATTCAAGCCCTTGGTAAGAGTAAAACACTTCAAAACATTGAAGAGCAAATCGATAAAGCTAAAAATACTAGAAAAGAATTGCGTTTTGAATCTGATGAGTTAGTAGGTAAGATTGCGACTCAAAGAGAAGAAAGACAAAGGGTATTAGATCGTATTGATGATGTTCAAATGAAATTAGAAGAGTTTATGCAAGCTCAAAAAGAATTAGCTAAGAAACATCCTGAAAAATTAAGTATTGCAAACACTCAATTTTACGCATTAAAACAAAGACTTAAACAAAATCATGATGACATTACAGCTCACTTAGCAAATTCATCAGTTGCGTTAAATGCCCAAATCATCAAAGATAAAGCCGATTTAACGAATTTGATGAAATCATATAATGACTTATATCATTTTGGTGCTGCACCATCACTAGATGAACTCATTTATTATGAACAAGAAGCTACTAAGATTAGAAATAATGATTTAGTCAAATATGAACAAGAAGCTACTGATTTAAGAAGACATTCGGAAATCGGATTTAAAGAAGAGTTTGTAGGCAAGCTTAGAGCTAGTATAGAAAATGCGCAGCAACAAATTGCTGAGCTTAATTATGCACTTCAAGACAAGCGTTTTGGTAGTGATTCATATCAACTGATCTATAAACCTAGTGATGATCCTGATTATAAGATGTATTATGATATTATCATGAGTAATGAAGCAATTAGAAAACATACATTATTTACTGAAGGACTAACTAAAAGACATGAAGCAGTGTTAATGGAACTCTTTGAAAAAATAGCTTCTAATAACCCTGAATATGATCAATTAACATATAAATATCTTGATTATAGAAATTATATGTCTTATGACATTGAAGTGACTAATATCAATGGTAATAAATCCCTATTTTCTAAGGTTTCTAAAGAAAAGAGTGGTGGAGAAACACAAGTACCATTTTATATCGTTATTGCGGCTTCATTCCAACAACTACTTACTAAAAATAGAAGAATTGATTCAGGTTGTATCGTTTTATTTGATGAAGCGTTTAACAACATGGATGAAAGTAGAATTGATGCGATGATGAAGTTTTATAATTCGTTAAGCATTCAATTATTAATCGCAGTACCACCACAAAGAGTATCAAATATTATTAATTATGTAAATACAAGCTTAGTCATTGTGAAAGACAATGATTACGCTATTGTAGAAACATTTAATGATGATCGTATGATTCATATCTAAAGGAGATGAGCACATGAAATCAATTACGAAAAAAGACATTGAACAATTAAACAGTAATTTTGAGAAAAAACCAGTTCAAAAAGCATTATCAAGAGTGTTAGTCAAAAATGAGTTATCCACTATTTTTGACAAACAGGAACAAGCATTAGTTAATCAGTTTAAGTTTTCTAATGAAATCAAAACACTTCCAGTAACTAATCAGAAAAAAAGCGGAAGATGTTGGATTTTTGCAGGACTTAATGTATTAAGAGAATTAATTGCGAAAAAGTATAACTTAAAATCATTTGAATTATCACAAAATTATACTGCATTTTGGGATAAATTTGAAAAGATTAATTATTTTATTGAAATCATGGATGATTTCTTAGATGTTGATCAAGACGATAGAACACTGCAACACGTGTTAAAAACGGGTATTCAAGATGGTGGTCAGTGGGATATGTTTGTATCTCTTATCGAAAAATATGGTGTGGTACCTAAAGAAGCAATGATTGAAACAGCATCATCAAGTGGGACGCATTTTATGAATCAACTTATTAACATTAAATTAAGACAATATGCCGCAAACGCAAGACTTTTAAAAGCTGAAGGCAAAGAAAAAGACATACCAGAGTTAAAGAAAAAAGCATTAGATGAGTTTTATACTCTATTAGTGACTAATTTTGGAAAACCACCAAAACAATTTGATTTTGAATATGTGACTAATGATACCTATAATGTCATTAAAGATGTTACACCAGAATCTTTTTATAAAGATCATATTGGTGATATCTTAAAGGATTATGTCTCAATCATACATGCACCAACAAAAGATAAACCTTATATGAAAACATATACGGTTTCATATTTAGGTAATGTGATTGATGGAAGAGATATTAAATATTTAAATCTAGAGATGAAAGATTTAAAAGCATTAGTGTTAAAACAAATGTTAAATCAAGAAGTCGTTTGGTTTGGTTCTGATGTCGCAAGATTTGGTGATCGTAAGGTTGGCGTATGGGATGATGAGCAATTCGATTATGAAGAGATGTTAGGCATGTCATTTGAAATGTCAAAAGAAGATCAATTAGATTATTCACAAGGTGCGATGAATCATGCGATGGTATTAACTGCTGTCCATTTAGATAATCAAGAACCTAAGCGTTGGAAGATTCAAAATAGCTGGGGTGATGATAGTGGTAATAAAGGCTATTATATGGCTTCTGATTCTTGGTTCGATAAGTTTGTGTATCAAGCAGTTATTCATAGAAAATATTTAAATGAAGCTCAATTAAAAGCTTGGGAAGAAAAACCTAAAGTGTTAAAACCATGGGATCCAATGGGTTCATTAGCAAAATAGATAAAGATAAGATGTTTATAGAGGATTAATCTATAGACATCTTTTTTTGATGTTTTAAATTTGTTATAATAAATTAGACGGGACGTGGCGTAGCTTGGTAGCGCGCTTGGATGGGGTCCAAGAGGTCGCAAGTTCAAATCTTGTCGTCCCGACCATGATTTTTTGGAGATTAATGATGAATATAGAAAAAATAAAATCAAAATTTAAATTTCATACACTTGATTATGTACTTGAAAGTGAACTTGGAGAGGTTGTTGTAAGTAATGATGAAGTTTTTATAAGCATGTATCTAGATGAACAACAAGATATGTTAATTTTAAGATATGCTTTAGATGATATCACTCATCTTGTTCGTTATTTAAAACAAGAATCTAAAACGATCTTGGTTCCTTTTGTAGACGAAAGTTTTGTAAGTATTTTAGAGAAAGCTGGATTAGAGGTTAGAAGTGTTTTTAAGGATTATTTTAAATATAGTTTTGATGATGTAGATGAACATGTTGATTTTGATGTCTTAGATGTGTCAGAGGCTCAAAGAGCATCCATGATTACACAAAATGCTAGAAACTCTTCTAGAGGCTTTTTTGGGCAAACAACAGAGTGGTTTAAGGGCTGGCTACTAGGAACTATTGATGATATTAAAGATATTGGTGTGAAACATCAAAATATACTTGCTTATAGAGAAGAGCACAAGATTGTAGGTGTGATTTGTATTGGCCTATATGGTTATGAGAAAGATAGTGGGCCCATCTTATGGGTAAGAGAACTTGTGGTTGATAAAAAATATCAAGGTAAGAAAATTGGTCAAAAGCTCTTAAAACAAGCCTTAAGTTATGGAAAACTTCACCACGCTAAAAAAGCATTCCTGCATGTAGATGAGCTCAATTTAAATGCAATTCATATCTATAAAAAGCACGGCTTTATCGCAAAAGATGATGAAGGTCAAATTGATATGATTTATAATGGTTAAAAAAACACAATGCATATTGTGTTTTTTTTCACTTTTATTGTTTTTTTAATAAATATTTGATACAATTAAATTGTATAAAATACAAATGGAGGATTATAAAATGATATTATATGATTTTAAAGTTAAAAATATGAAGAATGAAGATGTTCATTTAGAGAAATATAAGGGGAAGGTTTTACTTATTGTCAATACTGCACCAAAATGTGGGTTTGCACCTCAATATGAGGGCTTAGAAAAACTATATGAAGAGTATAAAGATCAAGGCTTTGAGATTCTAGATTTCCCTTCAAATCAATTTATGAATCAAGCACCAGGGACTAATGAAGAAATTAAAGAATTTTGTGAACTAACATATGGCACACAATTTGAAACTTTTTCTAAAATTGATGTCAATGGTAATAAAGAAGAACCTCTTTATAACTATTTAAAACAACATGCACCATATGAAATCAAAGATAATGGCAAACCTGAAGGTTTTTTTAGAAAGATTATTTTTGGGAATAACATTAAATGGAATTTTACGAAGTTTTTAGTTAATAGAGAAGGTAAAGTTGTAAAAAGATTTAGTCCTGGATTTAAACCAGAAAAACTAGAAGCGTATATTAAAGAGGTTTTATAATGGATTGGAATCTAGATGATCAACTCTGTTTTTTGTTATATTCAAATTTCAGAAAAATTACAAGAATATATCAAGATTATTTAGAGCCGTTTGATTTAACATACACACAATATATTACTTTGATAGTATTATTTGAAAAAGATCATCAATCAATCACTGATTTAGGTCTAAGATTAAATTTAGATTCTGGGACATTAACGCCTTTATTAAAAAAACTTGAAAAAAAAGGATATGTCAAAAGAGTTCGTGGCATAAATGATGAGAGAATGGTATATATTGATTTAACATTTGAAGGCAATAGGCTAAAAGAAGAACTACAACACGTACCTATTGATATTGCAAAACACTATGAACTAAACATTGAAGAAGCAAAGATGCTACAAAAACTACTTAGAAAAACTATTTAGATATTTATTATAGACATTAAGTTATCATAAATGTTAAAATAATATAGGTCGCATCCGTAGCTCAGTTGGATAGAGCATAACCCTCCGAAGGTTAAGGTCACATGTTCAATTCATGTCGGATGCACCATGTGGAGGAATACTCAAGTGGCTGAAGAGGCGGGCTTGGAAAGCTCGTAGACTGTAAAAGGTGCAGGAGTTCAAATCTCCTTTCCTCCGCCATCATGACATTAAAAGTTTATTTCACTTCATAAATATTGGTTTAACGCCTTTGTTTAGCGGTTTATTGAAATGAACTTTTTTTATTTATATGCATGATATTATCGAATTATAGTTAAATAAACTAAAAAGTTAGATATTTTTGATCAGTTTATCCCAATTTGTCTTTCTGGGATTTGAGGGGATTTGGAATTTAGTGATTTTTACAAAATCCGTAGAGTTGAGGGGATTCAGATTATTCATCTAAATAGCTTTATTTATCTTAATTAAGCCATTCTTGATATATTGTATTGTAAATTACGAGTAAAGTAATAGTTAAAGAGTACCCCTATCTTGATATAAAAAACTATTAAAAAATAGATTCTTTTGACGATAACAAAGTATTTCTACACAGTTAATTATTTAAAATCTTCCCGTTATATAGATAAATGAACGACCAAATGTTATAATACAAGAAAGAAATTAACCATTTTTTCATAGAGGATCAAACTGTTATAGAATTAGTAGTAATAGTGTAAAAGGGGATTTTAATGAAGGATTATACAAATGTAAAGTTCAAAGGTGAGTTTAGACATTATCAGCAACGTGTGTTAGAACATGCTGATGATTTTTTAAGTGACGGGAAAATCCATATCGTTGCAGCACCAGGTAGTGGGAAAACTACGTTAGGGTTAGAACTAGTAAAAAGGTTAAATGAGCCAGCGTTAGTATTTACACCTACCATAACGATAAGAGGACAATGGGGACATAGATTAGAAACGGGATTTTTAGAGAATTCAGAAAACATAGAAGATTACATCTCATATGATTTGAAAAATCCGAGTTTGATAACAAGCGTTACTTACCAAGCTTTACATAGTGCATATAAGAAATTAGTTAATACTGAGTTAGATGATGAAACTAATGAAGAAGTTAAAGAAGACTATACTAAATATAATTTAATTAGTTCTTTAAAGAAAAATGGAATTAAAACAATATGTTTAGATGAGGCACATCATTTAAGAAATGAATGGTATATTGCTCTTACATCAGTAATTAAAAAATTAGGTGACGATATTAAAATTATTGCTTTAACAGCAACACCTCCATATGACTCCTCTCAACAAGAATGGGCTAAGTATGAAGAACTATGTGGTGAAATAGATGAAGAAATCTTTGTACCAGAACTTATACAAAAAAAAGCATTGTGCCCACATCAAGATTATGTTTATTTTAATTATCCAACCAAAGACGAAATGGCACTATTGAATGAGTATAAACAGAATGTTTCAATAACGCTTAATGAACTGATTCGAAGCAAGGAATACAAAACTCTCTTAGCAGAATTTTTAGATAATCATGAAGATGAAAAATATCAATTTTATCAAAATATTGAGATTTATATTACGCTCATATACTTAAGTAAACATGCAGGGTATAAAATTCCTTACAAATTATTTAGATTAGTTAAGGGTAGCAGATATATAAAAAAAATAAAGCCTAATTATATCGAGGATTTATTTGGTTTTATTATTAAAAATGAAGATATATTCACTAATGAGATTTCCAAATATTTTAGAAGTAAATTAAATGAAAACGGATTGCTTGAAAGAGGTAGAGTATCTTTAGACAAGACATCAAGAATTAAAAAGAGAGTCATATCCTCTATAGGTAAATTAGAATCAATTGCGGCTATAAGTAAATTTGAGTACAATCAATTAAAAGATAGCCTTCAAATGGTTATTTTAACAGATTACATAAAAAAAGATTATGTCCAAGATATAGGTACATCAAAAAAATTCACATCAATCGGAACCGTTCCGATATTTGAAAAAGTAAGAACTAGTTTACCTAATAATGTTAGAATTTGTTTGTTATCTGGCACACTAGTTATCATTCCAAATACTCTAATTGATATTTTAAAAAGCAAAGCAGATAAATATGAGATCCAAATAGATACAAAAGAATTACCAGGTGTTGAATATTCAATTGTTTCTTTCAAAGGAAATAACAAGAAAAAGGTATTTATTTTAACGAC
>Ga0172382_10008449_pt1 | contig 14347 bp, 8 predicted proteins | sample Leawel138RmetaG_FD_122245 | JGI IMG/M metagenome (GOLD analysis project Ga0172382, IMG submission 122245) | Leachate microbial communities from a municipal landfill in Southern Ontario, Canada - Leachate well 138R metaG | ecosystem: Engineered > Solid waste > Landfill > Unclassified | place...
CGAGCCCTGCAATCTCCCCGGCAAGTTCCCCAACCCCGGGCTGGTCATGCAACATTATCTGCGCGGCGCGACCCTCATCGAGGCCTATTGGAAGAGTGTGCAGATGCCCGGCGAAGGCCTGTTCATCGGCGAGCCGCTGGCAGCGCCCTTCGACTTTCTGGAAATCACCCGCCGCGACGGCGCGCTGCTCGTGGAGACCTGGTCTCTGACACCGGGGCTGTATCGCCTGGAGACGGCACCCACGGTAGTCGGCCCCTATCGGCCGGTCGCACGCGTACCGATCGGTTTTCCCGTCCCGCCGCTGCGGCTGCCGGATAGCGGCAGCGGTGTGCTGCGCCTGGTGCCCGCGAGGCCCGCCGACTGAGACACAGCCGCCGCCCTTGGCCGCGGGGCATGCGTGTTAGAATGCCATTGCGTATCGCCCAACGACCCTGTACCGGAAACGCCTTTCATGTTCGACGCAGCCTGGATCGGTATCGCCTTTCTGCTCGGCATGGGGGCACGCCTCGTCGGCCTGCCACCCCTCGTCGGTTATCTCGCCACGGGTTTCGTGCTGTTCGGCCTGGGCATGGACGCCGGCGGCACGCTGGACCACATCGCCCAGATCGGCATCACCCTGCTGCTGTTCACCATCGGCCTCAAGCTGCAGCTCGGTACCCTGCTGCGGCCACAGGTCTGGGCGGTCACGTCGATCCACATGGCGCTGATCAGCCTGCTGCTGCCGGCAATATTGCTGGGCGCGGGTGCTGCCGGCCTGGCGTTCGCAGCCGAACTGCAACCCACAACAGCGCTTTTGCTCGGCTTCGCACTCAGTTTCTCCAGTACGGTCTTCGCGGTGAAGGTGCTGGAGGACAAGGGCGAACTCTCGTCCATCTACGGCAGTACCGCCATCGGCATACTCATCATGCAGGACATCGCGGCGGTCATCTTCCTCGCCGCCTCGACCGGCAAGATACCCAATGCCTGGGCACTGCTGCTGCTACCGGGTCTGGTGCCACTGCGCTGGCTGCTCCAGCGCATCATGGACCGTGCCGGCCACGGCGAACTGCTCATCCTGTTTGGACTGGCGGTCGCGCTCGGTGGTGCGCAGCTCTTCGACCTGGCCGGCATCAAAGGTGACCTCGGTGCCCTGATCCTCGGCGTACTGCTGGCCTCGCACCGCAGCGCTGGGGAACTGTTCAAGGCATTGGTTGGGCTCAAGGATGTATTCCTCGTGGGCTTCTTTCTGAGCATCGGCCTGAAGGGCACGCCGGGAATGGACGCGCTGCTGGTTGCAGTACTGCTGGTGGTCCTCCTGCCGCTGAAGAGTGCGCTGTATTTCTGGCTGCTGGCCAAGTGGCGTATGCGTGCACGCACGGCCTTCCTGGCATCGCTCAACCTGTCGAACTACAGCGAGTTCGGCCTGATCGTGGCGGCCATCGGTGCGGCCAACGGCTGGCTGGCGGACCAGTGGCTGACCACCCTGGCCATCGCCCTGGCGCTGTCCTTCGTGGCGGCCTCGCCACTCAACACCCTGGCCCACCACATGTATATGCGGTCACGCCGCTGGCTGGTACGTTTCCAACACCCACAGCGGCTGTCGGAGGAGGAAGAGATCGACCCGGGCGATGCCACTGTGCTGATCTTCGGTATGGGCCGTGTCGGCACCGGCGCCCACGACGCCCTGAGCGAGCAAGTCGGGGAAAAGGTGGTCGGCATCGACCACTCACCGGAAATCGTGGCGCGCCAGCGCGCCGCCGGCCGCAATGTGATCCAGGCGAGCGCCACCGACCCCGACTTCTGGGCGCGGCTCAAGCTTGACCACGGCACCATCCGCCTGGTGATGCTGGCCCTGCCACAGAATCAGGAAAATGTAGTCGGTGCGCGGCAGCTGAAGAATTTCGGCTATTCGGGCCGTATCGCTGCCATTGCCAAATACGAGGACGACAGCGAGCGCCTGCGCGCAGCGGGTGTGGACAGCGTCTTCAACCTCTACGCCGAGGCCGGCAGCGGCTTTGCGGAAGACGCCTATCGGGGCGTGCAGGCGGCGCGGCCGGAGAGCGCTTGATATCTGTCGACACTCACCCCGTCGGCACGGCATCGACTGGTAAACGCCACCGCACCGCCTTATCCTCTGGTTCCACTTTCAGAACCTGGAGTAACCATGACGCATAGACCGCACAGACCCGGACTCCGTCCCCTGCTCGCTGCGAGCCTGCTGCTGTGTGTGGCCGCACAGCCCTGCCTGGCCGCGCCGCCCGGCACCGCCCCCCTGGGCCTGTCGCAGGGCACGCAGGAACTGCTGCAGGCCGAGATGCGGGGGTTGGAGGCAGGCATGCAGCTGCTCGTGCCGGCCATCGCCCAAGGCGACTGGAAGACCATCGCCGACACCGGTAAACGCATTCACGCCAGCTACATCATGGCGCAGTCACTGACCGACGCCCAGCGGCACGAGCTCGAAGACAAGCTGCCCGAGCATTTCATCATTCTGGATACGCAGTTCCACCACGAGGCCGAAGGCCTGGTGCAGGCCGCCGAGCAGCGTGACGCCGGGCTCGCGGCACTGCGCTTCTACCGGCTGCTGGACGGTTGCGTGAGCTGCCATACGAGCTTCGCTGCCGACCGCTTCGAGGGCCTGAGTCCTGCGCACGGTCCGGCGGCGCATACGCACTGATGGCGCACACTTCAGAGCGGTACGCTGGCAGGCCAACAGGGATAGCGTTTACTGAAGCCGATATTTTATGAGGTAGTCACGGGGTGGCACGGGGAAATATCTCTGGTAAATGGCCGGACAGTAAACCTCTCCGTTACCACCCGAGGACCCTGTCTATTGAATCCAGCCCGTGTCATTGCGTCGATTCAACAGGAAAAATGGCGTACGTATTCCGTTAACGGCGATTGAACGGCAGGATGTTGCGCGGTTCGGCGCCATCGCGCGCACCGAACCAGCGGACCAGCTCCTCAAAGGGTAGCGGCCGTGCCCAGTGGAACCCCTGCATGCGTGTGCAACCCATAGCATGCAGGGCATCCACCTGTGCCTGTGTCTCAACGCCTTCCGCCAGGACAGTGATACCAAGGCTGGTGGTCATGGCCACGATTGCCTTGATGAGGTTGGCATTGACAGTGTCGTCGGGCAGATTGCGGACGAAGGTGCGGTCGATCTTCACCATATCCAGTGGCAACCGGCTGAGATAGCTCAATGACGAGTAGCCGGTGCCGAAGTCATCCACCGACAGCGAGATCCCGGCCGCTTTGATTTCGGCTATCACGGTGGCAACGCTGCCGGACTTGTCGATGAGGGACGACTCGGTGATCTCCAGCTCGAGGGCGTGGGCCGGCAGGTCGCTGTTCTTGAGCGCGGCGTACACACTCTCGACGAAGCCCGGTTGCTGCAATTGCTTCCCGCAGAAGTTCACCGCCATGCGGATATCCGGCAGCGTCCGTCGCAGCCGGGCCGCCGCGGCGCAGGCCTGCACCAGCACCCAGTGACCGATGGGAATGATGAGGCCGGTCTCCTCGGCAATCGGGATGAATTCCAGCGGCAAGACCATTCCGCGGTCAGGGTGACGCCAACGGATCAGCGCCTCCACAGCGAATACCTGACCACTGTCCAAGTCGATCTGCGGCTGGTAGTACAGTTCGAACTGGTCGCGGTCCAACGCCCGGCGGAGATCGCGCTCGATGTCCAGTCGGGCCGCGACGGCGTGCGCCATGTCCGACTGATAGAAATTGTAGCGCCCACCCTTATCCGCTTTGGCCTGATACATGGCTGTATCGGCATTCTTGATCAGTTCGCCCAGCGTCTCACCGTCCTGCGGATACATGGCGATGCCGATGCTGGCGCCGAGAAACACCTCCTTCTCAAGGAAAGTAAACGGCTCGGCCAGGATCTGGCAGAGACGTCCGGCAACCTTGGCGACCATGTCACGCCCGGTCGGATTGTGCAGCACGACACCGAATTCGTCACCGCCGAGACGGGCCACCAGGTCGTCTGGCTGGACGCACTGCAGGATACGGGCCCCGACGGCGCGGATCAGCAGATCGCCGACATCATGACCGAGCGAATCGTTGGCGATCTTGAAGCGATCCAGGTCCAGGAACAGTACGGCGAGGTCGGCCGACGCATCCTGAGCGGAGAGCACCATGCCAGCCAGCGTCTCACGGAAGGCCTGCCGGTTGGACAGACCCGTGAGTTCGTCCACGTTGGCCAGCCGCCAACGGTCCCGATCGGCGCGATGCGCATGCAGCAGGCGGGCGATGCGCTTGCGCAGCAGCCCGAAATTGATTGGCCGCGGGATATAATCGGTCGCCCCGGCCGCGAGCGCGTGCTCGATGGCGGTGGTGTCGTCGAGTGCAGTGATCATCAGTACCGGTGTCGCGGCACACTCGGCCTGTGCCCGGATCCGGGCACAGGCCGTGAAGCCATCCATACCCGGCATGACCGCGTCCATCAAAATCAGATCCGGCATGGATTCCTGACAGGAAGCAACCGCGTCCGCACCGTTGTCGGATTCGATGACGGTACAGCCGTCGGCCTCCATGAGTTTGCGCAGAACCAGCCGCGTGCCGTGATCTTCGTCTACGATCAGCACGGTCGCTGGCGGCATATCCTGCTCTGTGGTTGCAGCGACGGCAGCCGCCATCTGCGAGAATTCCAGCAGTGCCGTGCGCAGCTCCGCCGTATCAGCGCTTAGCGTGGCGGCACCGCCGTGGCGCGCCGCGGATTCGATGGACTGTGCGATTCCGGCGAGACGTACGGCGCCGATGGTGCTCGCGCTGCCTCGCAGGGTATGCGCGGTTGCCATGACCGTGCGCGGATCCGGCTGCTGTACCTGTTCAGCGAGCATGGCGATATAGCGCGCCATGTCCCGTTCGAAGACGGCCAGATATTCGCCGAAGGTAGCGCCAAGCTGCGCGCGGATATCGTCGAAGATCACATGATCCAGGCTGTGGTCGATCGGACGGGCCGCTGTGTCCGATACTGCGACCGGCAGCCACGGGCGTAGCTTTTCCGCCAGCACCTGCAGCCGCAGTGGCTTGCTGATATGGTCGTTCATACCAATCGCGAGACAATGTTCGCGATCTCCGGCCGTCGCATTGGCGGTCATCGCCAGAATGGGTACGGCCGCATGTGCCCCCCCCGAGCTGCGGATGCGGCGTGTTGTCTCATAGCCATCCAGCTCCGGCATCTGGCAGTCCATCAGCAACAGGTCGAAGTGGCGGCCATCCAGCATCTCCAGCGCTTCACGACCGTTGTTGGCGACGACCACGCGACAACCCAGACGCTCCAGCATGCTGCGCGCTACCAGTTGACTGGGAGCGTCATCCTCAACCAGCAATACATTCGCGCTTAACTGCAGCACCTCCGGCAGCGCCTCGTCGATACCATCCGGCCGGGAACGGCGCTGCAGACCGTGAACCACCCCATCGTAGAGTGCAGCCTCGCACAGCGGCCGCAGCAGCCAGCCCACATCCGTCGCCGCCAAGGCCGGCGGTACGTCCGTGGTATCGGACATTGCGATGCACGCGGCCCTGCCGGATGCCTGCGTCTGCTGCAGGAAATTGACCGCCGTCTGGTCGGCTGCCGCCGCGGGCAGGTCCACCAGCAGGACGTCATAGGCCCGTCCGGCGTCCGCCGCCTCATCCAGTAGCAGGCCCGCCTGTTCGATCGACGCGGCGGTCCGGAAGTAGCTGCCCCAGCGCTGGAAGATCTGACCGAGGAGCACGGCCCGCCGCTGGATGCCGGACACCGCCAGCACGCGGATGCCGGCGGTGGATGCCCGATCCGGTACCACACGGGTATCTTCGGCCTGGACGATCGGCATAGAAAACCAGAATGTCGATCCGTGCCCGGGGAAACTCATGACACCGATGCGACCACCCATCAGCGTCACCAGTTGGCGGCAGATCGCCAACCCGAGACCGGTCCCGCCATAGCGCCGGGTGGTGGAGCCATCCGCCTGTTCGAAGGCATCGAAGATGCGACCATGGGCGTGCAGCGGGATGCCAATGCCGGTATCCACCACCTCGACGCGCAGCTGTGGCCCATCCTCCCGGTGCACCTCACAACCGACACGGATCAGGACAGAACCGTCCGCGGTGAACTTGACGGCATTGGAGACCAGGTTGAGTACGACCTGACGCAGGCGTCTGACATCACCACGCAGGGACAGTGGAATGCGTGCATCGAACTCGTAGCAGATGTCCAGCTGCTTGCGGCGTGCCTGGTCCGAGACGAGCCGGATGACGTCACCGATCATGTTCGGCAGGTAGAAATCCTCAACGTGCAGCTGCACGTGACCGGTCTCGACCTTGGAGAAATCCAGGATGTCGTTGATGAGATCCAGCAGCACATTGCCGGACGCAAAGGCGACATCAATGTACTTGCGATCGCCAACAGGCAGTGTGCGGCTCACACGCAACAGTTCGATCATGCCGAGCACGCTGTTCAGCGGGGTGCGCAACTCGTGGCTGACGTTGGCCGCGAATTCGCCCTTGAGGCGCGCAACCTCGAGGGCCGCGTCGCGCGATGCAGCGAGGTCACGGTTGCGGTCCTCGATGACCCCCATCATGGTATTGAAGGAGTACTGCATCTCACGCACGTCGCAAGGTCCGGCCGCGTCGGCCCGGATACCGGTCTCGCCCCGCTCGGCACGGCGCATGAGGTGCGACAGCGTCTGCACGGGGTGGGTGACGCTACGGGTGACCGCCAGCAGCGCGACCAGCAGGGCACCGGCAAGGACCACAGATAGAACGAAGTTGAAACCGAAGATGCTGCGGGTGAGTACCGCCAGGCGGTCCTTGCCGACCACCAGATAGACATGACCGATGGTCTGCGGCTCGCCGGCCGGTACCGGCTCCTCGGCCGTCGAGCGGAACAGCTGCTCGCCGAACCGGACGGGCGCGGTGAAGGCGAAGAACCCCGGCGCCTCGGTATGCAGGGCGGTGCCATCGGGAAGCCCTTGTGCATCGATCCCCTCCGGCAGCCGTTCCCCGAAACTGGCGAGCAATTCGCCTTCGTCGCCGAAGATAGCGACCGTCTTGACGTCGGGGAAACCCAACGTCGCCTCGGCGGCATCGCTCACATTGTCCGGGCTGTGGTACAGCAGAGCCAGCACACTCTGATTGGCGAAGGTCTCGGCGATCTGGCGCCCCTCGTCGAGTATGGCGCTGCGCACGGCACGCACTGAGCCGAGGGAGATCGCAATGCTCGACGTCAGGTAGACCAGCACGATGCCGGTGACGAAAACCCCGGCGATCTGGCGGGTGAAACTGAGGCGATTGATCCACTTCAGGGGTTGCATACGTCCTGTACTCAGCGCTGTGGAAAGACAAGGTCGAACGACCGTATCAGATCGGGGCTCAGATTGAGCCGCAGATGCTCGGCGGTGCGCAGATTCACCGCCATGAGCAGATCCTCGAGTGGCAGCAGACCCACGGCAGCCGGTGCCGTCGCCCGCTGCCGTGCGACGCGCGCCAGCCGGCGGCCCATGTCGACGTTGTTCGGGTACACAGAATACAGGACCCCGCGCTTGGCATGGTCGGCGTTGCTGGAAAACAGGACAAAATCCTGTTCCCACGCCGCGTTCAGCAACATCGGCAAGATCACCCGGTCGTCGACGGCCTGGGGATCCTGAGGGATCCACAGGGCGTCGCTGGGGCCGAGCGTCGCGACTACCGACTTGTAGCTAGCGGCGGCAGACTGCAAATCTTCGACTTTGCGTGCCATTACCGTCAGGCCCAGACGTTGCCCGACCTCGACCGCCCGGTCGATGACCGGTTGGCCCTGAGAATCGCTGTACACCACGGTCACCCGCGAGACGTGCGGGGCCAGGCGCCGCAGCTGAACCAGGAGCAGCGCGGGGTCAGGCACCAGGCTGATCCCGACCGGCGGCAAGCCGCCCTCCCCGGCCGCTCCGGTCCGCACATCGGGATCAAGTACGGCCCCGCGCACGATGGCGACATTGAGCCCCATGCCCTCGACCGCATCCAGGGCGGTCCTGCCGAGGGTGATGCAGACTTCGATCCGCTCCTGCTCCAGGCGCGCGCGTGCCGCATCCGCGGCTCGGGGCCCGAGCCGGATCACCGTCGGTGATTCACCGAGTTCCGCCTGGATACCCTGGGTGATGGAGACGAAAATGGAACTGTAGGGCTCGCCGATGTCGGGATAGACGACGGCGATACGCGGCGGTGGCCCCTCCTCGGCAGCGGCCGCCGGCAGATCGTGGGCCGCGGCCCACAGGCATCCACCCAGACCGAGTGCCAGCAGCCGCGACCATTTCCGGATGCGGGTCACGAACGCCCCCGGTCTTGCAGGCCACCCCGCAGGTCTGGTGGTCATGGTCCGCATCCGTCGTCCCGAGCCGCCACATCCACGTCAGTCAGTGGCAGCCCAGCGCCGGGGCGCGGGACCGGTGTAGTGGACATCATCGACGCGCATGGGCATGAAGCTGTCCGCCGCGCCCGTCGCGGCTTCCCGGTAACAGGCCAGGAGTCCGCCCTGGACACAGATGGCATAGAGGGTGTGACTCTCTTCGGCGCTGTACCCGAGATCCGACAAGACTGCGGCGAGGTAACCCGCCAAGTTCATGGACTCGCCGGCCTCATCCATCAGTACCGACTCGACGGCGTCGGCCAGGGCCAGGTGCGGCCCGACCGTGAACCCCAGTCGCAGCGCCAGGCGCTTCATGGCCACCACACGCTCGTCGCCCCGCGCCACCGGACGGCCGAAGCCCGGGATGGCCCGGGTGCGGTGGTCACGGCGGAATCCGGCGACGATCTCGGCCGGCGTGCGCCCCGCCCGATGGGACCGCAGCGCCCCGACGATGAAGCCGGTCGCGGCGAGCGCCGTGCCCGGACCGTAGAGCCGCGACTCGGACGCCAGCAGTCCGGCGCTGACGGCAGCCACGGGCGAGGCCCGCAGCGTCCCTGCATAGGTGGCGACCTGATTGCACCAGATACGCGCATCCGGCCAGCTCAGACACATGAATGTGCCCTCGATCCAGTCGGCCACGCGCCGCTCGGGCAGGCGGCCGGTGACATTCAACACCAGCAGCTGCACATAGCTTACCTCGCCCAGCAGCTCGGACAGCAGGCCATGACCGTGGATGAGGATGTCCTGGCCGACGCGCCAGCCGCCGATGCGCGAGCGAATGATGCCGCGCAGGCCGTCCCACAGGGCCGTGTCGTTCAGGGGCGTCTCAGTCATCATCGATGAAGTACCGGCTGTCGTCGATGAAGGGCAGGGCTGTTAGGGGCTGGTTGCTCATCTCGAAGGCATGGGCCAGCAGACCGGGCGCGGACAGCCATTGAAACAGCCCGGGCCCGGTCTTGGGGTGAAACCCCAGATCCAGCAGGGCGGCGGCGGCCACACCCGGCAGCAGCCAGCCGCCGCAGTCGCGGCGCTGCAACTCGGCGGCGAAGGTCGCGGCCCAGGCGAGCGCCGCACCGGCGCCGGGCGATTGCGCCAGCGCCCGGCCGAGATCCACGGCCACGCGATCGATGCCCCGGTAGCGCGTGCCGAAACCCGGCGCCGGGTGCAGATCCCCATCGACCACCTCGACGGCCACCACCCTCCGTCCGGCCTCCTCGCGCGGGTCGCGCCTGAGGTGACGCCGGACAAACATCATGGCGGCACCCGCCTCCGCCGCGCCCAGGTGCGCACCGCCGAGCACGTTCAGACCGAGCGGCAGGATATGCACGGGATCGGCCTTGGACACGGCCGCGCTGATCGCCGCGCGCGTGGCCGGGTGCCGCGGGCCTGGGTTGGCCAGGGCGATGCCCAGCTGCTCCAGCAGTCCGTGCTGCGCCGGGCTGCAGCGCCGCCCGGTGAACAGCAGATAGAGGTATTCCCAGTAGGAGCACTTGGCCAGCAGCTCGCGCAGGTCGTAGCCGTGACAATAGGCCGCGGCGGCGACATAGGGGTTGTCGGGCGCCGGCCGCTCCAGCCAGAAGCCACATTCCACGCGCTCGGCAAATTGCCCTGCACGGCGCTCGACCTTGGGCGGATCGTCGGCCACGCTCAGAACGCCAGGCGGCCGGTCAGGAAGGCCGCCCGGCCAGCGAGGGGATAATCATCGGGAATCAGCGCGCCGCCGGGCACGCCCGGTTCCATGGGGCTGGGCTCGCGGGCATCGGTATCCAGGAGGTTGAGCAGGGACAGCTGCAGGCTCCACTGGCCGCGCGCGCCCGTCCGCGTCAGCGCGCCATCCAGCAGGGCATAGCCCTCGAGCGGGTCGCGCGGGTCACCGGGCTCGCGCACGCGTTCGCCCACCCATTTGACCTGAGTGGAGACCTCCCACAGATCGACCGGGCGCCAGCGCAGCTGGACATAGGCCTGATGTTCGGGAGAAAACGCCGCCTGGGCATCGGTCTCGCGATCGGTCGAACGCTGGTAGGCGTAATGGGTGCGCAGATCCAGCGCAGGCGTGAGGTGGCTGTCGAGTTCCAGTTCGAAACCGTGACCGTCCTGACCGGCGGTATTGGCGGCGGTGGCGGTCAGGCCGTTACTGTCGGGCACGAAGCGGATCAGGTCCCGTGCATTGTAGTTGAATACGCTGACACCGATACGCGTGTCGAAGGTCGGTTGATAATCAAAAGCGACTTCGAATGTCTCAATGGTCTCGGGATCGACATTGTCGGAATTGCCGAGCCCGACGGGGTTATTGATCGTGAATAGCTCCGCAAAGGACGGCGCACGGAACGCGCGGCCATAGAGAAACTTGGTGGTCAGGTTCTGGCGCGTGTTCCAGACCAGGGCGAGACGCGGATTGACGGTCGCGCCGAAGTCGGAGTAATGATCGTAGCGCACCCCAGCGGTCAGGCTCCAGTCCGGCGCGAGGCCCCACTGGTCCTGGAGGGAGACATACTTCACCGTCCGCGCCTCGTCGGTGATAAAAATATAAGGCGTGCCCGTCACCGAGGTCAGGGTCCCATCGATGGGGCTGGCCGTGCCGTCGATCACCCCCGGGCCGAAGTTCTTGGTCTCCTTGGGCGTCACCTCGGCGCGGTAGATGCCGGCGCCGATCCGCCAGGCGTGGTTGCGCATGCCACTGTAATGCGTTACCAGGTCCAGGCGGGCGTGCCGCTCGTAGACCTCCGGATTGCCAATCAGCCCATCAGGAAAGCTGATGAGGCCCACGGGCGCGATAGGATTGACATTGCCGTCCGCACCGATGGGCAGCACGGCACCGGCCGGCAGCAAGGTCTGTCGGGAACGGGTGTTGATATCCATGTAACTGATACGCGCCTCGGCGCTCCAGTGTTCGGTCAGTGGCCGCTCGCGCAGTCCGGTCTCGAGCAGGTAGTTGTCGCCCTCACCTCGCCCGGTGGGATCGAGCGCCTGACTCAGCCCCGGCCCGACCCCCTGATCCGTCTGCCGCCAGTTCCAGAAGCGCACGAACCAGTCGGAGGTGCCCAGATCGATACGGGTGTCCACCCGATCGGCGCCCGTGCTGAAGCTGCCCGGCGCCCGCGAGGCCGTGGTGCCGAAGACTTGATCGAAGACCGTCTGGGCGTCACTGCCCACCCGCCGGCCGCTGTCGCCGTCGGTGGTGGAGGCCTCGATGGACAGGGCGACGTCGATGCCGTTGACGCGGCCGCCGTACATGCCCCAGGCGGCGGCGCTATCGAAGGACCCGCCGCGCACCCCGGTCTCGACGCCGTCGTAATCCGCCGCGGTCTTGGTGGTGATGTCGATGACGCCGGCGTAGGCATCGGCGCCATAGACGGCCGAGCCCGGTCCGCGAATGACCTCGATACGGCGGATGGATTCCACCGGCAGATTGAAGTTGGCCCCGCGGTCGCCCAGGAACGCCTGGGTGATGGGTGTCCCGTTGATCAGCACCAGCACCTGGGGGTTCTTGTCGCTATGGATGCCGCGGAAGGAGTATACCGGCGAAAACCGCAGCGAGGACAACCCGACGTGCAGACCCGGCACCGTCTCCAGCACCTGATTGAGATCCACGGCACCCATGCGGCGGATGTCGTCCGCCGTGATGACGGAGGCCACGGCCGGCGCGGTGGACAGCGGCTGCGCCACACCCGTGGCGATGGTTATGAAATCATGCCCGCCGTAGGACAACGCCAGTTCGGCCTCCTCGGGCGTGACCGCCTGGACGCCCCGAATGAGCAGCCCGGTCACAAGAAACATACACAGACGGACTGATGTAAGGGTGGCAACGCTCGGAGTGGACACACTAACCTCTATTATCGTCTTGGTGCGCCCAAGCCTATCGACCCGTACGTATTACCGCTTTAGCCTGTCAACACAGATACCTATAAGGGATATCTTAATTATCACGACTTGAGCCCACTCTGAACGGTACCGAGCATGCGAATACGGCTGGCCATCGGTGGACTCTCCTCGCGGTCGACCCGTACATCCAGCAAAGTGGGGCCAGGATGCGTGCAGATCGCCTCAACATCAAGGGCATCCATATCTTGTGGAGACTCGATGACGATGCCCTCTGCCCCCAAAGCGCGCGCCATGCCGGCAAGATCCGCTTGCGGCAACTCGAATCCTACCGCCTCTGCACCCGCCAGACGCTGACCATGTTTGACCATACCGAGTGCACTGTCATTGAGGACGACGAAGATCACGGTCAGCTTCAACTCGATCGCGACGGTAATCTCTTGCCCGGACATCAACAGACTGCCATCGCCGGTGAGGCAAATCACAGGCACTCCGGGTTTGGCAAGGGCCGTGCCCACTGCCGCGCCGATCGACCACCCCATAGAGGCATATTCCAGGCAGGTCCAGAAGATGCTGCTGTTCACGGCTCTCCGCCCAGCCAAGCGTCGATCGTGTGGGTGCAAGTAATGAATCGCCCAGGACAGGCTATTACCGGAATCCACCAGATAGTGCGTATTGGGCGGGAACAGCCGGGTCAGATCACGCATCAGCCGCTGTGGTTTGATGGGTGTCGCATCATCATCGAGTCTGTCGGCATTTTCATATGTAACGTTCGGCGTGCGCCGCAGCTGCGCCACCCGTGGAGGCGGTGAAGGTTCGCTCCGCTTGATCGATGGCGGCCATTTACTTATCTCATCAATTTTCATCCGACGCGCCAGCTCGCCGAAGATCGATGCCAGATGGCCGCGCATGTGCAACCTGGCCATGGGCGACTTGGTCAGATTGCTCTCGATGGCATCGATGTGAATCAGACGCCGGTTCAGGATCAGGTCCGCATTCCAGCCATCGGTGGCCGACTCGGTCAGGGCGGTGCCCACGGCTATGACGGTATCGACGTTCGGGTCCAGCAATGCCTGGATCGCGGAGGTGTGGCCGGCGAAGCCGATCACACCGCGGAACAGCGGGTGATAGGGACTGACGAAGCCCTTGCCGTGCGGCGTCACGACGAGCTTCGCCCCTATGGCTAGTGCAATCTCCAGAATGGTACCGATGGCCTCGCCCGCGCCCTCGCCGATCACGAAGACCACGCCGCGTGCCTGGGCCAGTTCCTCCTTGAGGACCGCGATGGCTTCCGGATCGTAGACCTTGTCCGCCTGCAGCAGGCTGGCCAGGTCGTAGGATGGTGCCGCCACCGTCGCCGGACTGCGCAGGAGATCCAGGGGCAGGCTGATGTGGCTGGGCCCGACCGGCGTCTGGAAGGCCGCCATGATAGCCGCCGACAGCTTGGGCTCGAGCTGGTCGGGGTGCGATACCAGAGTGTTATAGCGCGTGCAGTATTCGAACATCCCGACGGTGTTGACACCGGTGCAGGATGACTCCTGCAGGGCCCCGCGCCCGAACGAGGCCAGCGCCGTCTGCGCGGTGATGACCAGCAGGGGGATGTGATTCTCGTAGGCCGAGGCGACACCGGTGATGAGATTGGTCGCGCCCGGGCCGGTGGTGGCGCAGCACACGCCCAGCCTGCCGCTGTTGCGGGCATAGCCGTCGGCCATGAAGGCCGCGCCGGTCTCGTGGCGGGCGACGACGACGCGCGGTCCACCGCGGCGGGCGCTGCGGGCCAGGGCATTGAACAAGGGCTCGATGGCGCCGCCAGGCACGCCAAAGACGTACTCGACGCCCAGCTGTTCTAGGTAGGCGACGATGATATCGGCGGCTTCGGGTTTGGGGCTGGGGTTGGGACTCGAACTGGGGCGGGTTTCGGTGGTGGATTTCAGGCGTGAAACGGGAATATCCTGACCCATCTGTTTGGTCTCCTCCGGCATGTTCTGGGCGCGGGCATTGCACCAGTCCTTTGGAAACCCCCTCCAGGCACTCCATGCGGGGTTTGATCTGCCTGTTATTCACAGAAGGTGTGGTAGATATAAAAGGTTCGACCCGATTTTGCAACCATCGTCTGGACATAAGTCGCCGATCGAGTGAATCGCCACCCGGTCACCGGTATGATAGCGATCACAG
>Ga0172382_10008452_pt1 | contig 14342 bp, 13 predicted proteins | sample Leawel138RmetaG_FD_122245 | JGI IMG/M metagenome (GOLD analysis project Ga0172382, IMG submission 122245) | Leachate microbial communities from a municipal landfill in Southern Ontario, Canada - Leachate well 138R metaG | ecosystem: Engineered > Solid waste > Landfill > Unclassified | place...
CAGACGCCGATGATCATGCAGCAGGCGGTGCCCTTCATCGGCCTCGTCTCCGGCATCGTCACGCTGGTGGCGCTGAACCGCAAATACGAGCTGGTCGTCACCCGCGCCGCCGGCATTTCGGCCTGGCAGTTCCTGACGCCGATCTGCCTCGGGGCCTTCGTCTACGGGCTGGCGACGATCTTCGTCCTCAACCCCCTCGCCTCCGTCGGCTTCGAGCGCGCCCAGTCGCTGGAGGTCGAGGCGCGCTCCGGCGCGGCCACGCCGTCGACGCAGCGGGAGACGCCGTGGATCAAGCAGAGCACCGACGAGGGCGAGACCATCATCGGCGCCAGGCGCGCGCTGAAGCAGGGGCTGGAGCTGGCGGGGACGACGTTCCTGCGCATCGACGGCGACGGCGAGATCCGCGAGCGCATCGACGCCAAGCGTGCCTATCTGCGCGACGATCACTGGGACATCCGCGACGCCAAGAGGGTGCGCGCCGGGCTCGCCCCCGAATCGGTAGAGCGGATGCGCATCGCCACCAACCTGTCGCCGGAATTCGTGATGGAGCGGCTGGTGCGGCCCGAGATGATTCCCATCTACCAGCTGCCGCGAAAGATCGCCGCGGCGCGCTCGTTCGGCCTCAAGGCCGACGCTTTCGCCACCCATTTCCACGCGCTGGTGGCTTTGCCGGCGCTGCTCGTCGCCATGGCGCTTATCGCCGCGACGGTGTCGATGCGTTTCGCGCGCATGGGGCAATCCGCGACCATTATTCTGGGTGGCGTCCTCGCCGGCTTTCTGCTTTATGTCGTTTCGGTTCTGGTCAAGGCGTTCGGCAGCGCCGGCATCGTGCCGCCCGTCGTGGCCGCATGGGTTCCGGTCCTGGTTGCCGGTTTCTTCGGGGTGACGTTCCTGTTGTACAAGGAAGACGGCTAGTGAGGGGCGAGGGTGGAATGAGCCGCAGACGCGCCCGTATCGCGCAGCTGGCCGGGGCGACCGCGCTGGCCTGCGCGCTGGCCGCGCTCGCCCTGCCCGGCATGGCGGCGGCGCAGGGCGTCGACATCGACCGCAGCGACATATCGCCCGACGCCGAGCTTCTGCTCGAGGCCGACACGCTCGTCTACGACAACGACCGCAACACCATCACCGCCGAGGGCGGGGTGCAGATCGACTATGACGGCCACAAGCTGGTGGCGCGGCGCGTCACCTACAACCGCGCCACCGCGCGGCTGGTGGCTTCCGGCGACGTCGAGGTCGTCGATCGCGACGGAAACCGCATCCACACCGACGAGATCGACGTCACCGACGATTTCCGCGATGCCTTCGTGCGCACGCTGCGCGTCGAAACCCCCGACAAGATCTATTTCGCCGCCGACAGCGCCGAGCGCGAGCGCGGCGAGGTCACCACCTTCAACTACGGCGTCTACACCGCCTGCGAGCCATGCCGCGAGAGGCCGGACAAGGCGCCGTCATGGCGGGTCAAGGCGCAGAAGATCATCTGGAACGGCACCGAGAAGACGGTCAGCTTCCGCCATGCCCGCTTCGAGCTTTTCGGCCTGCCCATCGCCTACCTGCCCTATTTCACCATTCCCGACCCGACGGTGAAGCAGAAATCGGGCTTCCTGACCCCGGGCATTCGCCGCAAGTCGGAACTGGGCTACGGCGTGCGCGTGCCCTATTACTGGGCGGTGTCGCCGACGACCGACGTCACCTTCAAGCCGATGTGGTATTCGAAGCAGGGTTTCCTCGGCGAAGCCGAATGGCGCCAGCAGTTCAACAACGGCTTCTACTCGATCACCATCGCCGGCATCCGCCAGAACGGGCGGGAGGAGTTTAGGAGCGGCACCACCGACGACGTGCGCACGCGCGGCATGATCGGCTCCAAGGGCCAGTTCCAGATCAACCCACGCTGGACCTTCGGCTGGGACGTGATGGTCCAGTCCGACAAGAACTTCGCCTATACCTACGACATCGACGGCTATGGCGAGAGCAAGCGGCTCAACGAGGTCTATCTCACCGGCCTGAACGACCGGAACTATTTCGACCTGCGCTTCCAGAAGTTCAACCGGCAGGAAACGCAGCCCGATTCGAGCACCAGCGCCCGCGACCGCAAGCAGCCCTGGGTGCTGCCGACGCTCGACTATTCCTACACGCCCGACCAGCCCGTCATGGGCGGCGAGCTGAACATCGACGTCAACCTGCGCAGCCTCCATCGTGATACGCTGGACGCCTTCACCTATGCGGGTTCGATCAATCCCCAGACCGCCATTCGCGGCATCGAAGGCTCATCGACCCGGCTGACTGCCGAAGCGGAATGGAAGCGGTCCTTCGTCACGCCGGGCGGGCTGATGCTGACGCCGATGCTGCATGCTCGCGGCGACGCCATCGGCGTGGATTACGCGGGCGGCTCGGCCGCCGCCATCAACGACTATGTGGCGCTCAACGGCGGCTCGGCCGACATGCGCTCCTCCTATTTCCGTGGCATGGCCACCGCCGGGCTTGAAGCCCGCTGGCCGATCCTGTTCGCGACGGAAAATTCCAGCCACGTGGTCGAGCCGATGGGGCAGATCTTCGCCCGGCCCGACGCGCCACACGCGGATCGGGTCGGCATCCCCAACGAAGACGCGCAGAGCATGGTCTTCGACGCCGCCAATCTCTTCGAGCGCGACAAGTTCTCCGGCTACGACCGCATCGAGGGCGGCGTGCGCGCCAATCTCGGCGTGCGCTATTCCGGCACCTTCGCCAATGGCTGGGGGACCAACGCGCTGTTCGGCCAGTCCTTCCATCTCGCCGGAACCAACCCCTACACCTCGCCCGACCTCGTCCATGTCGGCGCGGCGTCGGGCCTCGATACGGATCGCTCCGACTATGTCGGCATGGTCGGCCTCACAAGCCCGGTCGGCCTGTCGCTGGCCGCGGGCGCGCGCTTCGACGAGCGCACCTTCGACGTGCGCCGCACCGATGTCAGCGCCGCCTATTCGTCGCGGCCGTTCAGCATCTCGGGCGTCTATTCCTTCATCGAGGCGCAGCCCGACTACGGCTTCGCCGACGACCGCCACGAGGTCCGCGGGCGCGCCAATGTGCGGCTTCTCGAGAACTGGAGCGTGTTCGGCGGCGCCACCTACGATTTGACCAACGAGGTGCTGGTGCGCAAGTCCATCGGCTTCGCCTATGACGACGACTGCTTCTCGTACTCGCTTTTCGCCAGCGAGTACGAGAGCCCGACCAACGGGGCCAAGTCGCGCAATTTCGGCTTCACCGTGACGCTGCGCACGATCGGCGAGTTCGGAAGCACGACGGACAGGGCGCAATAGGCCTGTCCGGCAGGGGCGACGCGCCACGCTTTCGCCCCATAGGCGCGTCAGGGAGGGCGAGGATGACGCTATGGATACCCAAGGAGACGCACGGATGAGAACGGGTGCAAGCGCGCTGCGCCGCGCCGGCTTCGCCGCGATGCTGGCCTGCCTTTCACCGATCGCGCTGCCGCCGGCCCCGGCGCAGGCGAGCGAGATCCGCTATATCGTCAACAAGGAGGCGATCACCAGCTACGACATCCAGAGGCGGGCCGCCTTCCTGCGCCTCCAGAACAAGCGCGGCAACCTGCAGTCCATGGCCGCCGAGGAGATGATCAACCAGGCGGTGCGCAACGCCGAGGCCCGGCGGCTCAACATCCGCGTCGCCGACTCGCAGGTCAACGAGGCCTATGAGCGGTTCTCGCGCACCAACAACATGTCGCCGGCGCAGATGGACAACATCCTCAACCGGGCCGGCGTGACCAAGGCGCATTTCAGCGATTTCATCCGCTCCCAGATCAGCTGGTCGCAGGTGCTGTCGCGCAACAGCCGTGCCGGCTCCCAGATGACCGAGCAGGACGTCGTGCGCCGCATGCTCGAACAGGGCGGCTCGAAGCCTACCGCACGCGAATACATGCTCCAGCAGGTCATCTTCGTCGTGCCGGCGGCCGAGCGGCGGGCCAAGCTCGGCGCGCGCAAGCGCGAGGCAGAGGCGATGCGCCAGCGCTTCCGCAGCTGCGACAGCACGCGCGAATTCGCCAAGGGGCTGATCGACGTCACCGTGCGCGATCTCGGCCGCGTGCTCGAGCCCGAGCTGCCGCCGGACTGGGAAAAGCAGGTCAAGGCCACCTCGGCCGGCGCGGCGACCACGGTGCGCGAGACCGAGCGCGGCGTCGAGTTCATCGGCGTGTGCAGCACCCGCGAGGTCTCCGACGACCGCGTCGCCCAGATGGTGTTCGGCATGGAGCAGCAGGGCGGCGATTCCGACACCGACAAGACCTCGGAAAAGCTGACCAAGGAGCTGCGCGACAAGGCGCAGATCGTCCAGCGCTGAGGCGCCGGGACGGCCGCAGATGGAGCGCGACCCCTCGCCCCGGCGCATCCTCGCCCTGACCGCGGGCGATCCGTCCGGCATCGGCCCCGAGATCGCCGCCGCAGCGTGGCGGCTGCGTGCGGAACACGCGGTTCCGCCCTTCTATCTCCTGAGCGACCCCGACCTGATGCGGGCGCGGATGCCCGGCCTGCCGCTCGCGGTCGTCTGGCCGGAGGACTCGGCGAGCGCCTTCGCCGACGCCCTGCCCGTCGTGCCGCTTCGGGCCCGTTTCACCGGAGCGCCCGGCCGGCCCGAGACCGCCAATGCGGCCGGAATCGTCGAGGCCATCGAGCGCGCGGTCGCGGACGTGGCCTCCGGCAAGGCCGACGCGCTCGTCACCTGCCCGATCGCCAAGAAGCCGCTCTACGATTCCGGCTTCGCCTATCCCGGCCACACTGAATTCCTCGGCCACCTCGCCGGCGGCGCGCGGCCGGTGATGATGCTGGCCGGGCCGGATTTGCGCGCCGTGCCGGTGACGGTGCATGTGGCGCTGGCCGAGGTTCCGCGCCTGCTGACGACAAGGGCGATCGTCGAGACGGCCGGGATCACCGCGCGCGACCTTGCCGACAGGTTCGGCATCGCCCGGCCGCGCCTCGCCATCGCCGGGCTGAACCCCCATGCCGGCGAGGATGGCGCCATGGGTCGCGAGGACGAGGACGTCGTGCGCCCGGCGGTCGCCGAGCTCGTCAGCCTCGGCATCGACGCGCGCGGGCCGCTGCCAGCCGACACGATGTTCCACCCGCGCGCGCGCGCCACCTACGACGCGGCCATCTGCATGTATCACGACCAGGCGCTGATCCCGGCCAAGGCGCTCGCCTTCGACGAGACGGTCAACGTCACGCTCGGCCTGCCCTTCATCCGCACCTCGCCCGACCACGGCACGGCCTTCGACATCGCGGGCCAAGGCATCGCGCGGCCGGACAGCCTGATCGCGGCGCTGAAGCTGGCGCGCGCGATGGCGGACGCGAAGGCATGAGCCTCGACGGCCTGCCGCCGCTGCGCGAGGTGATCGAGCGCCACGAGTTGCGAGCGAAGAAGTCGCTCGGCCAGAATTTCCTGCTCGACCTGAACCTGACCTCCAAGATCGCGCGCGCCGCAGGCCGCCTCGACGACGCCACGGTCATCGAGGTCGGCCCCGGCCCCGGCGGCCTGACGCGGGCGCTTCTGGCCAACAATGCCGCCCATGTCGTCGCCATCGAGCGCGACGAGCGCTGCCTCGCGGCGCTGGCGGAGATTTCGGCCCATTATCCCGGCCGGCTCGACGTGATCGCGGGCGACGCGATGAAGACCGATTTCGCCGCGCTGGCGGCCGGCAAAGGCACGGTCAGGATCGTCGCCAACCTGCCCTACAATATCGGCACCGAGCTGCTGATCCGCTGGCTGACGCCGGCCGCGTGGCCGCCCTTCTGGGCGTCGATGACGCTGATGTTCCAGAAGGAGGTGGCGCAGCGCATCGTCGCCCAGCCCGGCAGCGACGCCTATGGCCGGCTCGGCGTGCTGGCCGGCTGGCGCACGGAGGCGAGGATCGTCTTCGACCTGCCGCCGCAGGCGTTCACGCCGCCGCCCAAGGTCACCTCTTCCGTCGTCCACATCCTGCCGCGCGAAACGCCGCTGCCGGCCGACGGCAGGAAGTTGGCGCGGGTGACGGAAGCCGCCTTCGGCCAGCGCCGCAAGATGCTGCGCCAGAGCCTCAAATCCCTCGGCGGCGAGCGCCTGCTCGACGCCGCCGGCATAGACGCCACCCGCCGCGCCGAAACGCTCACGATCGAGGAATTCGTGACGCTGGCGAATTTGGTGTGAGCGGGCTGCAAGAAAATTCGATGGACGCATCTCGTGGGAATTGATGCTGACGGCTTCATAGAGACGCCCGGTAACGCGCCTATGCAGGGCGCGTTTTTGCCCGTTCTGGAAGATGTCCGTCTCCGTCTGGGCGACGACGCGGTGCCTTCGGTTCACAGCGTCTATGTGTATGGAAGCGTTGCGACGGGGCTTGCCGTTCCCGGTCATTCCGACCTTGACCTGTCCCTGATCCTCGACAGAACGCCGTCTTCCTCGGAGAAGGCCGTGCTGGGCCCGACCTTGCCGCAACGATCTTGCCATTCAGGCCATCCAGAACCCTTGCGCTTGCGGTAAACGGCAATTTTCGTGAAGTGCTTGCCGATTACGCGACCCGGATAGCCGCAAGCAGTTCCGGGGCCATGTCGCAGCGACTCCGGCGCGAGGCGGCCAGAAAAGCTATTCGCTCCACAAACATCCTGCGAAGCGAAGCGGATGGCGACTGGCCGACGACGCTTGAGGATCACGCCGCTCGCTTCTGCCGTCTTTTCCCCGAAAAGGCGGACGACTTGCGGTTTCTTCTGGACCAGTCCAGAAATCCAGCCGCGTCGGCGGCGGATTTTATCGCTCGCCTCGATCGCTTTGCGGACTGGATGGACCACGCCGTCCGTGCGGCAGCGACAAGGTAACGGCGCCCCGACGGGCCGGGACGCCGCTTTTTGCATGGAAGATTTCGTCAGGCGGCGGCGGACAGCGCGGCCGCGATCTGGTCCTTGATGGCGAGGCGGCGGCGGCGGAAGCCGGCCTCGGTGTCGTCCGACACCGGCTCGACGCGGGTTTCCGCCTTGTGGATCAGGTCGTTGACCTCGTCATATTCGGCGAGAAGCGCGGCGAAGGTCTCGTCCGTGGCCTTGAGGGCATGGATGGCGTCGAGCTGGCCGGGGAATTCCTCTCCGAGCGTGTGGGGCGTGTTGGACATGATTTCTCCTTGTCTGGTTCGCCCCGATCATAGGTCGCCGGCGGGCGGCAACCTTGACCGCGATCAAACGCGGGAAAAGGTCAGTCCAGCTTTTCCTCGAGCAGCCCCTGCACGAAATCGAACAGGCCCGGCCGGCGGTCGCGGCGCAAACGCTCGGCGGTGACGACGGCGCGGACCTGCGCGAAGGCGGCGTCGAGATCGTCGTTGATGACGATATAGTCGTAGTCGCCCCAGTGCTTCATCTCGGAAAGCGAGTTGGCGAGCCGCGCGGCGATCACCTCCTCGGTGTCCTCGGCGCGGCGGCGCAGGCGTCCCTTCAATTCGCGCATCGTCGGCGGCAGGATGAAGATCGAGACGATGTCGGCGCGCATCGCGGCGCGCAACTGCTCGGCGCCCTGCCAGTCGATGTCGAACAGCATGTCGCGGCCCTCGGCCAGCGCCTTTTCCACCGGCGCGCGCGGCGTGGCGTAGAAATTGCCGTGGACCTCGGCCCATTCGAGCAATTCGCCGTTGTCGCGCATGCTCTCGAACTCGCGGCGCGAGCGGAAATGATAGTGCCGGCCGTCGATCTCGCTGCCGCGGCGCGCGCGCGTCGTCACGCTGATCGACAGCTCGAAGGACGGGTCGCTTTCGAGCAGGTTGCGCGAGATGGTCGACTTGCCCGCGCCGGACGGCGAGGACAGGACCAGCATCAGGCCCCGGCGGCGGATGGCGTGGTCAACGGGCGCGGACGGCATGTTCACTCCAGGTTCTGCACCTGCTCGCGGAACTGGTCGACCACGGCCTTCAGTTCCAGGCCGATGGCCGTGACCGAGGCCGCGTTCGATTTCGAGCAGAGCGTGTTCGATTCGCGGTTGAATTCCTGCGACAGGAAATCGAGCTTGCGCCCGACCGGCCCGCCGGCGGCGAGAAGCGCGCGGGCGGAAGCCACATGCGTTTTCAGCCGGTCGATCTCCTCGCGGATGTCGGCGCGCGTGGCGAGAAAGGCGGCCTCCATGGCGAGCCGCGCCTCGTCGAGCGGCTGGGCGGCGTCGAGCAGCAGCGCCACCTGCTCGGCGAGGCGGGCGCGGATCGCCCCCGGCTCGCGCGAGGGATCGGCCTCGGCGCGCAGCGTCAGCGCCTCGATCGCGGCGACATGGCCGGAAAGCAGGGCTCCGAGCGCGGCACCCTCGTCGCGGCGCGCCGCGGCAAGCGCGTCGAGCGCGGCATCGAGCGCGGCGAGGATCGCGGCGTCGAGCGCGGCGCGGGCCGCCTCGTCCTCCTCGCCGTCGGGCGTTTCGAGCACGCCGCGCAGGGCGAGCAGCCCGTCGGCCGTGGCGGGGGCGGCGCCGAACTCGTCCTGCAAGCGCCGGGCGAGGCCGGCAAACTCGGAAAGCAGGCGCTCGTTGACCACTGGCGGAGCGGACGGCGCGGTGCGCGACAGCGTCAGCGCAGCCTGCACGTTGCCGCGCGCGAACCGCTTCTGGATCGCCTGGCGCACCGGCTGCTCCAGCCGCTCGAAGCCGGAGGGCAGACGCAGCCGCGCCTCAAGCGTCTTGCCGTTGACCGACTTGACCTCCCACGCGATGGCGGAGCCCGCATGGTCGGCCGCCGCGCGGCCGAACCCGGTCATGCTCTGCAAACCCATCGGCGTCCCCCCTGCCCCGTCTGCGGCCTCTAGAGCAGCGGGCGTTCTGACGAACGCTGTTCCGCTGCCCTAGCTTCGTTTCTCAAGCCGCATTTGTGCGACGCCAGACGATTCCGTCTGGCTGCAAAATGCTCTAGTCGTCCGCCGCCCCGTCGTCCACCACCGCGTCTTCCGCCGCTTCGCTTCCGGCGGCGGCCGCCCGCTCGCGCACGATGCGACGCCAGCGCGCGACGTTCTCGTTGTGCTCCTGAAGCGTGGCGGCGAAGACATGGCCGCCGGTGCCGTCGGCGACGAAATAGAGATCGTCGGTCAGCGACGGGTTGGCCACCGCTTCCAACGAGGCGCGGCCGGGAATGGCGATCGGGCCGGGCGGCAGACCGTCTATCGTGTAGGTGTTGTAGGGCGTCGGCGTGTCGATGTCGGAGCGGTAGATCGGCCGGTCCGCCGGCCTGCCCTCGCCGCCGAAGATGCCGTAGAGGATCGTCGGGTCGGACTGGAGGCGCATGCCCTTGCGCAGCCGGTTGATGAAGACGGAGGCGACGCGCGGGCGCTCGTCGGCGCGGCCGGTCTCCTTCTCGACGATCGAGGCCAGCGTCACGAACTCGTTGATGTCCTTGACCGGCAGGTCGGGCGAGCGGCGCTTCCAGACCTCTTCGACCAGCTCCTTCTGCTGGGCGGCGAGGCGGTCGATCACCTCCCGGCGCTGCATGCCGCGCGTGAAGCGGATGGTGTCGGCGGCGAGCCCGCCTTCGGGCGGCGTCTCCTTCGGCATGTCGCCGTCCAGCTCCTCGGCGGCGGCGATGCGTTTGAACGCCTGCGTCACAGTCAGCCCTTCCGGCACGGTCAGCGAATGGAGGATCGAGCGGCCCGAGACCAGAAGGTCCATGATCTGGTGCATCGAGGCGCCGGCCTTGACCTCGTACTCGCCGGCGCGCAGGCGGCCGTCATTGCCGTGGACGCGCAGGCCGATGCGGAAGATGCGGGCATCGCTGATCATGCCGCGGCGCTCCAGCAGCGTGGCGATCTCGGAGACGCCGGTGTTGGGGCGAATCAGCACCGTGTCGGAAACCGCGAGCGGCCCCGGCCCCTCGAACGCGGTCTTTCCGAACCAGACGGCGACGAAGGCGGCGATGGCCAGCAGCACCACGGTCGACATCAGGAAGTTGAGGAACACGACCACCTGGCTCTTCGAGCGGCGCGAGCGCGCCGGCGGCGGCGTGCCCGCCTGCGGCCGCAGCGCCTCGCTGGCCGTCTTCGGCACAATGGGCTGCGCCTGCTGGCCGCGCGGCGGAGCGCCGGAGCCGTGGTCTGTCGTCTCGTTCGTCATGGCGGGCTCGCACCCCTTCTAAAGCCTGTCGGTTCCGGTTCGAGGGACCGAAGCTAAGCTCGAATATGGCGAAATTGGCGGCGCGCGCGGCGCCGCCTCAATCCTGGAAGCGACGGAACACGAGCGAGGCGTTGGTGCCGCCGAAGCCGAACGAATTCGACAGCGCGACGTCGATCTTGCGCTGGCGCGCCGTGTTCGGCACGAGGTCGATGGCCGTCTCGCGCTCGGGATTGTCGAGGTTGATGGTCGGCGGCGCGACGTTGTCGCGGATGGCCAGCAGCGAGAAGATCGCCTCGGCCGCGCCGGCGGCCCCGAGCAGGTGGCCGATGGACGACTTGGTCGACGACATCGACACGTTCGACGCCGCCTCGCCGAGCAGGCGCTCGACAGCGCCGAGCTCGATCGTGTCGGCCATGGTCGAGGTGCCGTGGGCGTTGATGTAGTCGACATCCGCCGGCGTCAGGCCGGCGCGCTTCAGCGCCGCCGCCATGCAGCGGAACGCGCCGTCGCCGTCCTCGGACGGGGCGGTGATGTGATAGGCGTCGCCCGACAGGCCGTAGCCGACGACCTCGCCGTAGATCTTCGCGCCGCGCGCCTGCGCATGCTCCAGCGCCTCGAGCACGACGACGCCGGCGCCCTCGCCCATGACGAAGCCGTCGCGGTCGCGGTCATAGGGACGCGAGGCCTTCTGCGGCTCGTCGTTGCGGGCGGTGGACAGCGCCTTGCAGGCGGCGAAGCCGGCCAGCGAAAGTCGCGTGACCGGGGCCTCGGCCCCGCCGGCGACCATGACGTCGGCATCGCCGAACTGGATCAGCCGGGCGGCGTCGCCGATGGCGTGCGCGCCGGTCGAGCAGGCGGTGACGACCGCGTGGTTCGGCCCCTTGAGGCCGTGGCGGATCGAGACGTGCCCGGAAACCAGATTGATGATGTTGCCGGGAATGAAAAAGGGGCTGATGCGGCGCGGCCCCTTTTCCTTGAGGATCATCGTGTTCTCGGCGATGCCGTCGATGCCGCCGATGCCGGAACCGATCAGCACGCCGGAGGCGCACTGTTCCTCATAGGTCGAGGGCTTCCAGCCGGAATCCTCGAGCGCCAGTTCGGCGGCGGCCACACCGTAGATGATGTAGTCGCCGACCTTGCGCTGCTCCTTCGGCTCCATGAACCGGTCGGGGTCGAAGGAAGCCTCGCCGCCGTCGCGCGGAATGACGTGGGCGATCTTGCTGGGGAGGTCGTCGACCTCGAACGTGTCGACGCGCCGCGCCGCGCTCCTGCCGGCGAGCAGCTGCTTCCACGTATGCTCGGCGCCGACGCCGAACGGCGAAAGCAGCCCGATGCCGGTGACGACGACACGTCTCATCGCTTGCACGCCAGTATCGCGATCTGCGGAGAAATCAGGCCGACGCCTTGTCGATGTACTTGACGGCGTCGCCGACCGTCAGGATCGTCTCGGCCGCGTCGTCGGGGATCTCGACGCCGAACTCTTCCTCGAACGCCATGACCAGCTCGACGGTGTCGAGGCTGTCCGCGCCAAGATCGTCGATGAAGCTCGCGCCCTCGGTGACCTTGTCGGCATCGACGCCGAGATGCTCGACAACGATTTTCTTGACGCGTTCTGCGGTGTCGCTCATTTGCAAACCCTCGACTTGGTGTTGGCCGGCAACCCGGCATTTGCGTTGGTCGGTCTTCGTTAGCGGCACGATTGCCGCTAATCAAGCTGAAAGATGGAACCCGCCAGCCGGCGCTGTGAACAGCCGCAGGCGAAATCCCGCCGGGTCAGATCATCGCCATGCCGCCGTTGACGTGCAGGGTCTGGCCGGTGACGTAGCCGGCGCCGTCGGAGGCGAGATAGAGCGCGGCGGCGGCTATGTCGTTGCCTGTCCCCATCTTTTTCATCGGGATCGCGCCCATGATCGCCTCGCGCTGCTTGTCGTTCAGCTTGTCGGTCATGGCCGATTCGATGAAGCCGGGGGCGATGCAGTTGACGGTGACGCCGCGCGTGGCGATCTCCTGCGCCAGTGACTTTGAAAGGCCGATCATGCCGGCCTTGGCCGCGCAGTAGTTCGCCTGGCCCGGATTGCCGGTGACGGCGACGACGGAGGCGATGTTGATGATGCGGCCATGCCGGCGGCGCATCATCGGATGGGTCAGCTCGCGCGTCAGCCGGAAGACGGAGCCGAGATCGACCTCGATGACGTCGTCCCAATCCTTGTCCGACATGCGCACGAACAGGCCGTCGCGGGTGATGCCGGCATTGTTGACGAGGATGTCGACGCCTTCCAGCTCGGCCTCGGCCTTCTGCCCCAGCGCCTTGACCGCGGCGCGGTCGGAAAGGTCGGCCGGGAACAGCTTCACGCGCTCGCCCAGCTCGCCGGCCAGCGCCTCCAGCTTCTCGACGCGGGTGCCGTGCAGGCCAACAAGCGCGCCGGCGCCGTGCAGCGCCCGCGCCACCGCCTCGCCGATGCCGCCGGTCGCGCCGGTGACGAGCGCCTTGCGGCCAGAGAGGTCGAACATGGGGTGGTTCCTTTCAGAAAAGAGCGAATAGCGAATAGGGAGTAGCGAATAGGGGAAACATTTTATCCCTATTCGCTATTCGCTACTCCCTATTCGCTTTCGAATGCCTCGATATCCGCCGGCCCGCCGACATTCACCGTCGCGATATTCCGGTCGATGCGGCGGGCGAGGCCGGACAGGACCTTGCCGGCGCCGATCTCGTAGAGCGTGGTGACGCCGTTGGCAGCGAACCATTCGACGGTCTCGCGCCAGCGCACGCGGCCCGTCACCTGCTCGACGAGGCGTGCGGCGATCTCGCCCGGGTCGGTCAGCGGCGAGACGGTGACGTTGGCGACGACCGGCACGGCGGGCGCGTTCTTCCTCACCCCGGCCAGCGCCTCGCGCATGGCGTCGGCCGCCGGCTGCATCAGCGCCGAATGGAACGGGGCGGAGACGGGCAGCATCAGCGCGCGTTTCGCTCCCTTTCTGTGCAGATGCGCCCGGCGTGCTCGACCGCCGGCTTGGCGCCGGAGATGACGAGCTGGCCGCCGCCATTGTCGTTGGCGATCTGGCAGACGGAGCCCTTGCCGGCCTCGGCGCAGGCGGCCTCGACATCGGCCTGCTCCAGCCCGATGATCGCGGCCATCGCGCCCTCGCCCACCGGCACGGCCGCCTGCATGGCGTTGCCGCGAATGCGCAGGAGCCGCGCGGTGTCGGCGATGGAAAAGGTGCCGGCGGCGGCGAGCGCCGAATATTCGCCGAGCGAATGGCCGGCGACGTAAGCCACCTTGTCTTTCAGGACGAGGCCGCGCGCCTCCAGCACCCGGATGGCGGCGAGCGACACGGCCATCAGCGCCGGCTGGGCGTTGGCCGTCAGCGTCAGCTCGTCCTCGGGGCCTTCCCACATCAGCCGCGACAGCTTCTGCGCCAGCGCCTCGTCGACCTCGTCGAACACGGCGCGCGCTTCCGGGTAGGCGTCGGCGAGGTCCTTGCCCATGCCCACGGCCTGGCTGCCCTGCCCGGGAAAGGTGAAGGCGATCGACATGATGCGCTCCCTGCTCGTTCCTGTCGGTCCTTGCGTGTGGCGCAACGACAGGATGAGGTCAAGGGGCGAGGCGAACATGAAAATGTGGCTCTATTTACACGCAAGCCCGCGCCGATCGGCGTTTTCGCCCCACCCACCATTGCAAATCCTGCGAAACCGTGTTTAGACGCCGCGCATCTGCCGGTCCCAGCCGGGGGCTGAACGGAGGGCGCGTCTCCCAAGCGGGAAACGTCTGCGAAGCCGAAAGCGCTTCCGCCTCCCGTGTCTCCGCTCTCGACCGTCTCGTGTTTGCTCCTTTCTTCGCCCGTCTCGCGCGGGACAAGAGAAGTTGCAGAGGCTCTAGCCGCCGGGACCGACAGTGTGTGAAACGAAGAAAGGCAAGACCAGACATGGCTCTCTACGAACATGTGTTCCTTGCCCGGCAGGATTTGTCGTCGCAGCAGGTCGAAGCCCTTGTCGAGCAGTACAAGGGTGTGATCGAATCGCTGGGCGGTTCGGTTGGCCGGGTCGAAAACTGGGGACTGAAGTCCCTGACCTACCGCATCAACAAGAACCGCAAGGCGCATTACACGCTGATGGACGTGACGGCTCCGGCCGCCGCAATCCAGGAGCTGGAGCGTCAGCAGGGCCTGTCGGAAGACATCCTGCGCTTCATGACCGTTCGCGTCGAACAGCATGAAGAAGGCGTCTCGGCCATGATGCAGAAGCGCGACGACCGCGAGCGCGACGGCCG
>Ga0172382_10008454_pt1 | contig 14341 bp, 10 predicted proteins | sample Leawel138RmetaG_FD_122245 | JGI IMG/M metagenome (GOLD analysis project Ga0172382, IMG submission 122245) | Leachate microbial communities from a municipal landfill in Southern Ontario, Canada - Leachate well 138R metaG | ecosystem: Engineered > Solid waste > Landfill > Unclassified | place...
GGCTAAAAAAATGTTCTTTTTGCCCTGTTTTTTGTCTTTTTCTTACTCCGTAGCGCTGCTATGCAGTGCAAAAAAGCCTTCAAACAGAACAAAAATATTCATTTTTCGCTTCAATCAAAAAAGGTTAAATCACTTCATTGAGTGAAACTTATCAACTCCCAACTTTCTTTTTTATAGACAACACTTTGGTCGGGTTGTCCGCTCACTTGGTCATACGTGTTCTGTTTTACTAAAACAGGACCTTCATCAGTAAACCAATATTCGTTTTCTAAACTATTCGTGTCATATCCTTCTATAAAAGAAACATTCTCGAACACACCTGCCGGAAGAACAATAGAGGTGTCTGTCTCAACCACAACGCAAGTTCCGTAGATATTCTGATAGGTATCTCCTGCTGTTGCAGGAGTTTTATACCACAACGAAGCTTGTGTTTCAGAAGACGGAATAAACCACCATCCATCTGATCTTTTTTGGATAGAAATAGCCGTTGTATTTCCTGATTGCTCGACCAAATTAAGCCAAGCAGAACCACCAATCGTTGTTTCTGATGCCACAAGTGTTACGTTGAACGAATCTATTACGGAACCCGATTCGTTAAATTTAGAAACCTTGAAAACCCATTCACTACCGTTTACAGGGTCGTTGCCTTGTGGTTGTTGGTCTTCATTTCCTTCGTCTGAACTGCAAGATATCAGCCCCATCGAACCGATAATCAAACCTAAGATAATTTTTTTCATGTTTTGAATGTATAAATTAGTTACTATTAATTCTGTTAATTCGTACGTGGTAGTTTTACAAACTTACCTGTAACTTCAAAAGTTGTAGATGTAGCAGTACCTCCCTCAAATTTAGTTAATGTCCCTTCAAACGTCCCCGATATGGTTACAGGTTCGGAAGTTTTTTCCTTAATTGTCATTGCTCCGCTTGTCATTTTCCAACTCACACTTGGATCAACTTCTTCTCCTTCTAAGTAATAATAGTTGAATCTTGCTACTATACCATTCATAGACCCTGTAGTGAATTGATAAGTGTCTTCTGTGTCATTACGTACTCTCCAATTCAAATCAACAATTTGAGGGTCTTCTGTTTCTATCGAACTCTCCCCATTCATCCATCTGGAGTAATAGCAATTGGACAAAACGATGTTCTGACCGTCTTTTGTAAAACCTACTCCTCCATCAGGTACATTTAAACCGGTTGTTCCTTCGTCTTCATCTTGTGAACAAGAGGTAAACAACATACCACAGGCAATAATGCCCAATAATAAATTCTTTTTCATCGTTATTTTTTTATGTTAAACTCTTTTTTGTGATTATTTCAATATGGCTTTACCTACCCATAATTGTTTATAATCTTTGTCGTGACCTATGTAAAATCTCGTTTTTGACTCTTTGTCAAATAAGAAAGAATGATATTTGTAAAGTAGGAATTTTCCGTTCTCGCCTAATATATTAAAGTCAGAAACAGTAGTGTTTTGCAAGTCTATTTTTGCTATTCTCGGAAAATAATTGGCTACAAACGAAGCATCTCCGTTATAGGCATCGACAAAAGAATCATATCCTTTTGCTCCTTTTACTTCCAAAATTTCCCAATAAACCGCATTGGAATCATCACTCAGAAAAAAGTTCTGAATGCTTTGAAACATTTCACTTTTACTGTCATTATTTACTTTTTCTACTGCATATTGAGCTTTCAGGTCTCCGTTTTTATCAAAATGCAGACAAACAATGTCATAATAGAAATACTGAATGTCTTGTCCGCTGTTTACAATCTTTTTGTCTTCCAACTGTCCGGTAACCAGACAATCACCGTTTGGAGCTACAAAAAAATTCTGAATGATTATTTTTTTCCCTTCATAAGGCGTTGCTTTTTTCTGAGAAGGAGGCGTTTTTGTTTTCGATTTGAATTGATTTACGGGAGTTGTTCCTGCCGAAACAAGATTTCCTTTTTCAAATCGCAGTAAATGAATGTTTTCAAACTCCTGTTTATAAATCTTCTTTTCATATTTATCCATAAGAGAATTGGCAGAAGTAGAATATCCCGGATTATAAATAGGAGCATAACTTGCAAATTCCGAGTCATAGGCTTCTGCTTTTTTCACCGAACCTGCTACCAGAAACAGATTATCTCCCGATTGATGATAATCCATAATCGCAATAGCCGGAGCCGGAGCCGTAAAAACCGTGTTATGAACTATATTTCCTTGCTTGGAAACTTCCAAATAAACATAAGCCGAAGTGTTTGAAGAGCCTTTATTGGGAGCAAAAACCGCAAATACATTCCCCGATTCTAATTCTCCGCAATGTGCCAATGAGTAATTTCCTTTTAACGAAAAGGGAACTTCTTTCAAATCGAGCGAGCTGTTTATGTATAATCCTAAGTATTGGGTTTTATTATCTTTTTCGTCTGTATCGGCTGAAGCGATAATAAAAATAGTACCGTTTTCATCATCAGGATAAGCCGCATAACCTTTGTATTTCCCTTCTGAATTTCGGGGTTTTACAACTTCTTTAGACAAACGTCTGCCCCAGACATATCTTTGCTGCCCGTAATTCCAGTTTCTTTCCCATTCTTCCCTTTGCAAGGTGAGGCTCATACTCATTACGTTAAAAGAATTGCCTCCTCCCACAAAAGCAGACAGAGAAGTCATTATTTTGTTTTCGTGCATTTCCTTTTGCTTATTGTCTTGTTCAACAGTCTTGAAATTCAAATCGCTGTCAAAAATGTAGTCCTCATAATTCACAACATCTGATTTTTTATCTGCTTTCATTTTGTAAGTAAAAACCAGATTTCCGTCTTTATTGATAAAACTGTTGTCTAATAAACCTTTCGAAGCATTTTTTGAAAGCTCCCGAGAAGTTTCTTTAAGCTGTTGGGCTTGTCCTGCAAAACCGAACAACATAACAGCCATTGCCATAGTAATACTATTTTTCATATTATTTGTTTTTATTGGTTAATTCTTTGCAAAGTAATTCACAAAATAAAAATCATACAATACGACTTTTGTATGATTTTTTCATGAAAAGATGTGATCGGGTGAGGTGATATTTTTAAAAGTGTCGTATTTGCTTGTTGAATCTACGCAATGACAAATAACTTACAGGTTAGGAACTCAATTCCTAATATGCAAGTTATTGATAAGTTTCACTTTCTATAAACCTTATTCAGTGCTTCGGTTCGGGTGTTTACCTGTAGTTTTTGGTAAATATTATAGATGTGTGTACGAACGGTGGTCGTGCTGATAAAGAGTTTGTCCGCAATTTGTTTGTAGCGGAAACCTTTGGAGAGCAAATCGAGGATTTCCTGTTCCCGATTTGATAATTTTTCGAGTTCTTTGTGTTGTTGCTGCTCGTGAAAAGACTGCACCACCATTCGGGCGATTTGGCTGCTCATAGGCGACCCACCCTGACAGGCATCATATATGGCATCTAAAAGTACAGACGGCTTGACCGATTTTACCAGATAACCCGTTGCTCCTGCTTTTAACGCCTTAAAAACGGTTTCGCTGTCTTCAAACGAAGTGCAAATCAAAAAACGGGTATTCGGGCAAAGCGGTTGGAGTGCCTGCACACAGTCGATACCCGATTTTCCGTCAAGGTGAATATCGGTCAAAACCACATCCAGCTCAAGGTCGGGAATGGCTTTGATAGCCTCATCTGCCTGATGAAAAACCGCTTCACAACAAAAACCCTCACTTTCGTTAAGCAGGTTTTTCATAGCCGTTGCCAGCTCCAAATCGTCTTCTATGATGCCTACCTGAATTTCCATAGTACAAAAATAAACGCTATTGTGATTCCGTTGTTACGACGAAAGTATGATTTTTCAGTTTTGCTGTATCAGCTGCTCCAAATCTATTGCAAGGGCAGTGGTTACTCCGTTGTGGCTTTCTGTGTTGAGGGTACCGCCTATGGTGGTCATCCGGCTTTGCATATTTTTAAGTCCGTTTCCGGAAAAAACGCTGTGGGTGTCAAAGCCTTTTCCGTTGTCTTTCATCGTGATATAAAGTTTGTTTTCGCTCAGGGAAACGTTAAGCTGAAACAGTGTAGCTTCGGAGTGTTTTACCACGTTTTGCATCGTTTCTTTCACCACCGAAAACAAGTGCCTGCCTGCCTCAGACCTGATTTTTTTCTGAGGAATATCCTCCGGAATGACAATATCGGTTTCGATGGAAAATTCGTTGAAATAATCGTTGGCAAACTCCCGTATGCGAATCAACAGGTTTTCCAGAGTGTTGTTGTCAGGGGTCAATGTCCAGATTAAATCCCGCATATTATCGACCAAGTGATAGGCGGTATGGTTGATGGCTTCTATCTTTGAGCGAAATTTCCCCTCTGCCGGAGCATTTTCCAGACTGTCTGTCAAAAAGCGAATCTTGGATAATCCCGAACCCAAATCATCGTGAATATCTCTTGCCATTCGGGCTCTTTCCTGTTCTTCGGCTTCTTTTACAGCCAAAATCCTCCGTTCTTCTGCTAATTTTTTCTCTTTTCGGAACAAAAAATAAACATACACAGCTGTTACCACAACCAACAGCAATCCGCCAAAGAGGACATAACTTTTAATTCGTGAAGTCATATTCTGTTTAGCAATTTCCAACCCATTTATTTCTTCTTGTTGCTGTAATAATTGAATGTGATTTTCTTTTTTTTCAACTTCATATTTTACTTCCATTTCTGCCAATTGCTCTGAACGTTGCAAGTTGATGAAATCGTGTTTTTCTTGTTCGTATAACTTAAAATAAGCCAATGCCTGAGGATAATTTCCCATTTTTTCATAAGCTGTAGAAATACCGCCATAGGTTTCAATCATTAATTCTTTGGCATCAATAGTTTTTGATTCTTGAAGAGCTTCCGTACATAAATCCAAAGATTTTTGGTAATTTCCTATTAGAGCATATAAATTACCCATATTGTTTTTAGTAACAGCAGCAATGTATTTGTCTTCTATTTTTTCTGCAAAAACCAAAGCTTTTTGGTAGTATTTCATTGACTCCTGATACTTTTCCAGATACTTATATACGATTGCCAGATTGTTATAAACCATCCCTAAACGGCTTTCATTCTTTTCTTCGAAATAAAAAATTTCTGCTTGACTATATGCTGCTATTGCTTTTTCGTATTGCTCTTGCTGTTCATAAACCACCCCGATATTGTTTAGGCAATCGGCTTTGAGCATTTTGTCATCGAGGTTTTGAGCATATTTCAGAGCGGTTTCATAATACTGCATTGCCTGCGGAAAATTCTTTTGTTCGCTGTAAAGCGTCCCGATGTTTTTCATCACTTTGGCAAGGTTCAGACTGTCGTTTGCCTTTTCGGAATGGGTAACCGAGAGCAGGTAACTGTCGAGTGCTTCACTGATTTCGCCCGTCATCGAAAGAGCATTACCGAGCTGGTTGTATTCCGTATAGATTTCTTCGGGACTGCCTTTTTGTGAGAAAATGGTCGTACTCTTTTTGAAAAACGAAACCGCCTTCTGGAAGTCGCCCTGAGCATAAGCCGTTTTTCCTTTTTTTGAGAAATACCGGGCAGAATCCAATGCGGTTACGGGTTTTTCACTCTGTGAAAAACCCAAGGCTGTGGTGAAATACAGCAAAAAAACCAACCGGGAAATCGTCCAATGCACCTTATTTTGTTGAAGTTACCTCAAAGATAATTCTTTTCCCGATTCAGTCAACCACCCTGTTAACATTTTTTTAGAACTTCTGTCTCCATATACGGCAAAATTACAACTATCACCTCTACACAACCTTAGCATAACGACTCTCACTGAAACTCCCGTCAGCAGCGGTCTGACCGTTGGTGCTTTACTTTCTCTATTTTTATATATATTAAATCAGAAAATAATATATATTATTTTTCATTTTTATATATATTATTTTCCAATTTAATATATATTATTTTTGTTACAACACGCTTGCTATAAGAGAAAAGCTCCCTTTAGACAAAGAGCTTTCAGGCTTGTTGTTGTAAAACCACAAGTTTTCAGGGTAAATTACGGAAACCGTTGGAGGAAAATTAGAAGCTATTCAACACTACCGAAAGCAGCACAGAAAGCAGAAAAGTAGAGAGTGCCAAAACCTTGAGTTCCGGGTCATATTGCTTTGGGTTTTGGTAGGCGTAAATTCGTTTCAGGTGAAGCAACAACGGTAGAAATCCTATCAAAAACACATATTGAACAGGCCGGAAGTCTTTCGCAAAAGCGAAAATCAAAAGCGAAAGCATTGCCAGAATCACTATCGTAAAGTGATATGCCTTTGCCTTCTTCCCTCCTATTTTTACGACTAAGGTGTTTTTATTAGACGTTCTATCAGAGATTTCGTCTCTCATGTTGTTCAAGTTCAAAACTCCGGTACTGAGAAACCCAACAGCACAGGCGGGCAACACCAACAGCCAGTCCATTTCTTTGGCATACAAAAAATAGCTTCCCAAAACACTGAGCAATCCGAAAAACAAAAATACGAAAACATCTCCGAGACCCCTGTATCCGTAGGCCGAATTTCCGATAGTATATTTAAGTGCTGCTACAATCGAACCAATTCCTAATACCAAAAACAATAAAGTATAAAAGAAATTATCTTTCCCAAACGAAATGTAAATCAACAAAACAGCTATCAGAAAAGTCAGAATACTGGTCAAGATAATTCCGTTTTTCATTTGTTTTACCGAAATGGCTCCGCTCTGAATGGCTCTTTCGGGACCAATTCGGGTTTGGTTATCGGTTCCTTTTACCCCGTCTCCGTAATCGTTGGCGAAATTCGACAGAATTTGCAGACCTAAAGTGGTGAGCATTGCTAAAGAGAAAATGCTCCAATCAAAAAGCCCCTGATGCATGGCATAAAAACTTCCTACGATAATCCCCGAAACCGAGAGTGGCAGGGTTCTAAGACGAGCGGCTTGTATCCAGTTTTTCATTGTTAAAAGTATAAAGGAACACTATGTTTTTGTCGTATCACATCCACGATTTATCGGAACTTTCTATCTGGTAAAGCCAATAATTTATTTTTTGGTTGATTTGAGTAAAGTTGGCAAACCGAAAACGAATATTCCCTGCTGCCGTATGCAAAATCACATGCCCGACATCAGAGCGTTTGTGCCATAGAAATTGTTGGGTGGTGATTGCCTGAATTTTGTGTGGCTCGATGATTTCGTGTTGTACCTCCCAGGCTCCACTTTTTTTGATAATAAAATCATCATTGACAAAAAGCCGATAGTTTTTAAAGCCTAAATATATAAACAACAAAGCAACAACCACATAAAGCGGAATCAACAAAAAGAACGACTGTAATTCTTTATTTATGAAAAAACCTGCCAAGAGAAAAGCGACTACAGGAACGAGCAGACCAAAGTAAACTCCCTTGAAAACATAGCGATAATTCGGGTTGAAAACCGTTCCTTTTTCTACTGCTTTGTCATAAATCACCCGCAGAATCTGCTCTTTTTCAAAGGTATCTGCTCCGGGAATTTCAATCACCGAACTCTCGTTTTTCTTTCCGTCTTGTTTGACTTCTTGTGAAGATGCCTGCTTGATTCTCATTTTCAACACATTCATTTTCTGTTGGAAAAAGTTGCGGCTATAAGAAACAATCTGAGCTTTTTTGGGGTTGAGCAGGGTGTTTTTCTTAGCGAAAAGTCCGTAAGAAATATGAAGCGATTGCTTTTGTTTGAGAATCTGAAAGTCGTAATACTTGATAATGGTTCGGATAAGGGTAACTAAGAAAGTGAGTATAAACAACCCGAAAAAGACAGCTAAAAAAACGGAAAACCCAAACGAACTTCCCTGATTTATATAGCGTTCCAGCTCTTCTTCTCCGAGGAATTCGCTCTCTACAAAATCCCTGATATTGTCATACAACGTAAAGAAAAAAGCAACCAGCACAGCCAGACTTCGCCTGTAGTTGGAGGTTAGCCCTACTTTCAGCAGTGAAGCGAGACTTATTTTGAGAAGGGGTTTTTGGGCAACTTCAGGCTCTTGGTCTGTAACCTCATCTTCTGCAACCGGAGTTTCTCTTTCCAAAAGTCGGGCTTTTAGAATCTGAGCCGAATGGTGGTCTATCGCCTTAATGCTCACTTCTTTGTCTCCGCTTCCGGCCGTGTCAACATTCAGGCTATATACTCCGATAAGTTTTTGAATAACCGACTGATTAATGTTTACCTGCTGGATTTTATCCAACCGGATAGAGAGTTTGTTTTTGCTGAAAACGCCACTCTGAACCACAAATTCCTGCTTTTCTTCATCTAAGAAAAAAGTAAAATTCCGATAGCGGAGATAGGCAACCAAACCAATAATGGCAAAAATCCCTAAAGCTCCCAAAAGCACAAACGGAATGGCTTTGGCAGGCATTCTATAGAGTGCAATAAAAAGCGGAACCCACATAGCACGGACAAACTTTTGCAGGGTATCGGTAAACATAATTACGATTCCTACTTTTGACTGTCGTTGTGGTTGATCGAATTTCAAGGTGGTAACAGTTATTTGGATGGATTAAAGTATTCTAAAGCTCAGGAGTTGGAGTATTTTCTTCATCTTTTGGCATAGAATCCGAAGTGAAATTGATGTTATTCATCAAAAACTCTTTAATACTGATGGCTTTTTCCCTTTCGATTCCCGAAACCGTCAAATCGCTGCTGTTGCCTCCTGCCGTATAAATTTCGAGGGCTGCCAGACCATACATTCTTGAAAAAACACCTTCGTTTACCGCAATGTGCTGGATTCTGTTAAAGGGAACAATGGTTGTTGTGGTCGCCAGAATTCCGCTGCGATACAGCAAATCTTTTTCTCTCAGGGCATAGCCTCGTTTTTTGAAGGCGATTCGGTTTATCCAAAGCAGGAAACCTCCGAAAAGCAAGATGAACAAGGGAATCAGTACATAAAACCAGATGGGCATTACTTCGGGAATGATAAAAGACAACACCCCAAAGCCAAGCAACAAAAACACAATGAAAATTGAGATGTTAATTGCCATTACATTCCAATATTTCGGGTGTATGAATTGGAAAGGCACTTCCTGATATTTCGGGAGTGAATCCATTTCGATTATTTCATTGGTGAAGTTCAAATTAGGTCTAAAACTATATTTCCTGCACTAAGAGCCAGGCATCTGCATTGATTTTTCTGATTTCTCTCAGATTCTGCTGAGCTTCTTCATAGGTCGTATAACTTCCGAAAAGCACAGGATAAAGTCCGTATTTGTTTTTCTCCAACTTTCGGGATTTAAACCCTTGTTCGCTAAGTTCTTTAAAAGCTTTCTCTGCATTGGCTTCTTCTCTGAAAGCCCCTGCCACAATGTGATAATGCAGTTTTTCTTCTTTTACCGTAAGGGTAACAGGAGTAGTATTGGGGTTTTCAAGTACGAAAGTCGCTTCCTGAATTTTGTTTTCGATTTCCTGCTGCACTGCCTGTTCTACCAGAAGCGTTTGCTGAGCTACTTGGTTTTGGTGGTAATTATTCGCAAAGAAAAGCCCCGCCCCAATTATTACAGCAGCAGCCACTCCATATTTAATAAACGGAGTTTTGGATTTGGCTTTGGTAATCGGGATAACTTTCGGAGTTTGGTCAACAGTAATTTCGGGTTTGTTTATCTCTTCAGAAGCCACTTCTTGTATATAATTTCTTCTGATTACAGGCGAAACCACTGCTGAAAGCCCGAAGGAATCAGGCAGATAATTGGCATTTTCTGAAGCGGTAAAAACCAAATTGTTTTCTGCATTCAGATGAATTTCGCCTATGTTTTTGAGTTCGAGAAGCTGGTTGCTCTCTAATGTTTTTTTCCAACGTGAAACTTCCTGCTGCAACAAGTTAACCGCTTCATTATATGGAATTTTAGCACTTTGAGAGATGTGATGAATCAAAAGCCCGTCATTTTTTCGGAGTAGCGAATTAAACGAAACGACTTTCTTAGGAGGATAAAACGTATAGGTATTCGGCTGTAATCTGGCAGGGCGAACCTCTGTCAAAAACGACCCGAATTCAGGTATGGTAACACATTCGTACCGATATAAAAGCTGTGCTATATATTTTTCTAACTTCATCAATGCAAAAATAAACATTCATATCAGGAAATAAAATTTTAAACCGGAAAGTTTTCAACATTACCACACAAATCAAATAGACTGTTTTAAACACAAAAAAAACCCTGACAAAATCAGGGTTTTTTTAATGAAAGTATTTTGTTTTTATTGTTTAATCAAGGTTGATGTATCAGAAATTTGCCCATCTACAATCAAAGCGACCGCATACATCCCTTGCGGATAGGTGCTCAAATCTAAGGTTAATTCCTCTTGATCGATATTCAGGATATAGTTATTAGAAATTCCGCTTCCGGCACCATAAAATCCGGTTACAGAGAGATAAGCCGATTCTCCTTTATTTATTTTATAAACCACTGAGGTCGAAACAGCAGCAGGGTTAGGGGAAACTTGTTTGATAGTATTCGGGTTGAGCTCTACATCTATTTCTACATAGTCTTTAAACCCGTCTGCCAAAGCTATAATTTCTAATTTATATTTTTCGGCTACTGCTACCGAAACTTCAAATTCGGCTCCTTCAAAAATCAGGTTTCCTTCATTATCATACCAATTATAAACGGCAGGTTCACCAATGGTTTCGGCACTCAAAACGATGGTTTCATATTTATCTACCTGTTTATCTCCACCTCCGTCTGCATAAAACAAAGCTCTCGGGTCTTTATTGATTTCAAAAGCTGTCCCTCCGATTATTTCGCCTGTTGAACTATTTTTCTGAACCACATGATAGGTATAGAGTGTTTTTTCGGTTACTTCTTTTGTAAGGAAGTTAAAGTGCAGATAAAGCGTTCCTATTTCGTTGCTTTGAAAGTTCAGGTTGTTCAATGAAGCATCGTCACCTGTAATCATCAAAAGATTTTCGCCTCTTTGAACAATATTATTTCCTTGTTTGCCTCCTGCCAGCCAAGCATCTAATAAAACATCATCTAAAACTACCCACACTTCGGCTTCTTCAAAAATTTTAGTTCCTTCTTCTTTGTCGTCTGAAATAAAATTTAAATTAAAAACATTCAATTCACCGGTTGGCCCTACAGCAATCACTCCACCTAAATTTCTGGTAGGATATTTTGAATTTATTACTGTTACGCTTTTTTGAGCAATATTATTATTGTAAGCAACATTTTGCCCTGTATTTTGGGTTTCAGAAAAAGTCATTATGTCATAATCAGATTCAATTCTTGCCAACAAACTATATTGCCAAGCCTCTCCCGACATACCTAAGTACAAACTCGGATGAGGAACCATCCAAGGCACTTGCACAATAACTTCCCCATCAGCTTGTATAACCGGAAGTGTTACTTCTCCTATTGGCTGACCTTTTATAGGACCGTTTGCTCCAAAGGTATTTTCTCCGTTCCAATCATCTTCCCATACGGAATATGTCATTATTTTAGACCAGTAAACCTTCACTTTTTCACCTCCCTGGCTAGCTGTACAGCTCTTATTAGTAACACGAACATATACATAATTTGGGCTTGTAGGGTGATAAATCGGATTTAGATGAGCTTCTATACCGTCTGGTTGGTTTCTAACCCAAATATTCGGACTTGCCCAAGGGTATGATGAATCTGTATTAGGCTCAGAACCTGCATCTTCCACAGAATCTTTAATCATCAAATCAACTACCCCTATCATTTGTTGTGCTGCTTGTACGGCTGCATCAGCATCCAAAAGCCCGTAACCCATTCGTTCATGCCATGTTCCGTTAGGTCTATCGGGATTATTTTCATAGGTGTATAAATCCGGTCTGTTTTTTTGAGCTGTTTGTTCGATAATATCACTTACTTCCTGTCTGGTTAAACAAGGGTTAACAGCAAGCATCAAAGCTGCTACTCCTGCTACCTGAGGAGCGGCATAAGAGGTCGCAACATTTTGTAAGTGTGCCATTCCACCACCATATTGAGTGGTTAACATATTCTGTCCGGGAGCTACAATATCCAATTCCGGACCAAAAGCCGACTCCATCCACCAATATATAGTTGGATCACCTGGATAAGTTACGGTAATATAAGGTGTATAAGCTCTTTCTCCGCTTTTGTTAATTGCTCCTGCAACTATAAATCCAGGGTGGAAGTTCCCCGGATATAATATTTCACGTTCGTTCCCTGCAGCAAAAACAACAACACTTCCTTTACCGTCTCTTCCGAAGGTCATCGCTTCTACAAGTGCTTCTTCTATAATAGAACTGTGAAGAAGAAAATGGTCAGTAGTTCCTTCTTTTACTCCCCATGAATTATTAATAATATCTGCTCCGTTTTGCCATGCCCAGGCTATTCCATCGGCCAATTGGGCAGCAATATCCCAACTTCTTAGAAAATTATGGCTCACTGCCATTAGTGTCGATTGAGGAGCTACTCCCACCATAGGATAATCATTATTCTTTATAGCCGCAGCCAAACCTGCAACCCGAGTTCCATGAGATAAATAAACAACAGCCGGAGAAGTCTGGGTTAAACAATCATAACTTTCAGCATAAATATTATCTTGCAAGTCAGGATGATCTGTTTGAATACCCGAATCAATTATAGCTATTTTTATTCCCGATCCTTCGGTTATTTCCCATGCGTCACAAGCATTTAAATCTATATCGGGATTATTCTGATGGTAAAGCGGCCAAAGTTTATGAAAATCAGGATCTGTTGCACAGTAAGAAGAAGGTGATGGCGGAGGAGTAATGTTTGGTTCTTCTTCCGATGTTTCCGGGTTGGACGCAAACTCAAACATAAAAGCAGGGTCTATATCGGCAAACAATTCGGTTTCATAAAACTCGTTTGACATATCCAGAGCAGTTCCTAAAGAAGCATTGTTCACAGAAATCACATACCACAAAGGCATATTGGGAATCTGTCTTTCTATCTGAACTCCTTTTTGATTTGCCAATTGTTGTAAAACGGTATAATCAGAAGCATTATTCAACTTTACATAAAAAAGATTAGATGTCCCTACTGAGGTGTAGTCACTGGTTTTAAAATACAACCCTACGTTTTTAATCTGTGGCTTTTGCCGTAAAGAGGTAAGTTTTTGTAGAAACTGAGCATCAGAAAGAGCGACTGCACTTTCCAATTTTCCGACTTTCTTTGACTGAACACCATTGATGTCTTCTAAAACGAAATCTTCAAACCCTAAGTTTGAAATAGAATTCTTTTGAAAATTTGCCGAAGTAAAAATATTTACTTTGCTTTTGTCTAAGGTTAAATAGACTTTTTGATTTTTGTAGTAGTAATAATAACTACTGTTTGAATCCTGAGCATTCATTGTAATAGCAAGGACAAATGCTACAACAGTAAGGTAAATTTTGTTCATAATATTGTAATTTTGGTGAGTTAATATCACAAAGATATACAAAAAAGAATCTATTTACTTATATTTTGAAATTATTTTTTGTAAAAAAAACCACATTTTTTTATCACAGACCTTTCTATTGTTTTCTAACACTCAATTCTTTACATTTTATTTATCTAACTTTTGCTGTGTTTTGAATTTTAGAAGTATATTTGTTTTTTTAGAAAAACCTTTACGATGAATTATATTCTCTTTGACGGAAACAGACGAAATGCACTCCTTCCGTTTACCTATACCAAACCCGTAGCTGATTTACGTATCGGAATACTCACTATCAGAGAAAAGTGGGAACATTATTTAGGAAGCACGACTACAACCATTACAGAAGACTATCTTTCTGATAAATTCCCGATGGTGGAAGCCAACGAAAATGTGTTAATCAATTCGAGTTTTTTACCAACCAAAAAATTAGTTGACCTTATAAAAGGACTACAAGAAAATCAGGCTATTATAAAAGGAGATGAAATTATTGCTTTTCATACGAAAAACACTCAGGAAGAAGTAGATTTTGACCAATATGAAATTATTGAATTTGAAGGTGACTGCTTAACCGTAGAAAACACCTGGGATATTTTTGCTAAAAACGACAAAGCCATTCAGGCTGATTTCGAATTGCTAACAAAAGACAGAAAATCACAACCTATACCCCAATCGGTAAACGTAATTGCTCCTGAAAATATCTTCATCGAAGAAGGTGCAAAACTGGAATTTGTCACCCTGAATGCTTCTACCGGAGTGATTTATATCGGTAAAAATGCTGAAATCATGGAAGGTTCGGTAATCAGAGGACCTTTTGCTTTGGGCGAAGAAGCTCAGGTGAAATTAGCCACTAAAATTTACGGAGCTACCACTGTCGGGCCTCATTGCAGAGTGGGTGGCGAAGTGAACAATTCGGTTATGATGGGCTATTCCAACAAAGGTCATGACGGATTCTTAGGAAATTCGGTTTTGGGAGAATGGTGTAATATTGGAGCAGA
>Ga0172382_10008455_pt1 | contig 14340 bp, 11 predicted proteins | sample Leawel138RmetaG_FD_122245 | JGI IMG/M metagenome (GOLD analysis project Ga0172382, IMG submission 122245) | Leachate microbial communities from a municipal landfill in Southern Ontario, Canada - Leachate well 138R metaG | ecosystem: Engineered > Solid waste > Landfill > Unclassified | place...
ATCAAGGTCGGCGTGATGCTGGCCCCCCATGGCAGTGCCATCGACAAGCAATACTTCATCGGGCTCAACTACCTGCTCAACGAGCAGCCGGACGAGGCCATCGAAACCTTCATCCGTGCCCTGGAAGTCAACCCCGAGACCGTGGAAACCCACATCGCCATCGGCAAGCTGTTCTGCCAGCGAGGGGATGTGGAGCGGGCGATCAAGGTGCACCAGAACCTGCTGGCCCGGCCCAACCTCACTGCGCTGCAGGCGGATCGGGTGCAGTTCGAACTGGCGCGGGACTATCTGGCGGTGGGACTGCACCACCGGGCCGAGCGCTTGCTCGATGAGCTGGTGGAGTCGGACTCGAGCCTGCGCGCCGAGGCGCTGGCCGATCTGGTGCGCATCCACGAACGCGAGCGCGACTGGCAGCGGGCGGTGGAGGTCGGCCGGCGGCTGGTCAGGGAGCGCGATGCCTTTGCCGTGACCCTGGCGCATTATCATTGCGAGCTGGCCCGTGAGGCGCTGGCACGCAAGGAACAGCAACAGGCCAGGCGCCACCTGCTCGATGCGCTTGGCACCCAGCGGGAGAACGTCCGGGCCATGCTGATGCTGGCCGAGTTGGAGTCTGCCCTGGGCCGCGAGCGGGAAGTACTCAAGTGGCTGCGTCGGCTGGCGGCCCATGATCCGGACTTCGTGCCCCAGGCCTTGCCCTTATTGCACCGGCTGGCCGATGGCGGGTCGCTGGATTTGCTGGCATATCTGGACGACGTACTGGAAAATAACCAGCCGCCGATGGTGGCGACGGTGCTGGCCCGGGCTGATGAGCTGAACAAGCGCAGCGGTCTCAGTGCGGCGAGCAATTACGTGCTGGTCCACTTGCAGCAGCAGCCATCGCTGAGTGGATTGCTGTACCTGATCGACCTGCACAAGGACAGCGTCGAACCGCGTGGTCATGCCAACCTCATGATCCTGCGCGGGATTGTCGAGGCATTGTTGATCGACAAGCACAAGTATCGTTGCCAGGTCTGCGGCTTCTCCGGCAAGCAGCTGCACTGGCAATGTCCGACCTGCCATGGCTGGTCGACGATACGACCTTTGAAAGGGCGGGAGCTGGCCATGGCCAGCCCGTCGCTGCGACCCATTTGATACAGGAAAGAGAAATGCCCTGCCAAACCCCGATAGTTGTTGCTCTGGATTTCCCTGACATGGCTCTGGCGCTGGCCATGGCCGATCGGCTGGACCCGGCGCAGTGCCGTGTCAAGGTCGGCAAGGAGCTGTTCACCGCGACCGGCCCGGCTGTGGTGGAAGCCCTCCAGGGCAAGGGTTTCGAGGTCTTTCTGGATCTCAAGTTCCATGACATCCCCAACACCGCGGCGCATGCCGTGCGGGCTGCCGCCGAACTCGGGGTATGGATGGTCAACGTGCATGCCAGCGGTGGCCGGCGCATGATGGAAGCCTGCCGCGAGATACTGGATCGTCGTGCCGGTGCGCGCCCGCTGCTGACCGCGGTCACCGTGCTGACCAGCCTGGAGCAGGAGGACCTGCAGGAGATCGGTATCGATATCGAACCGATGGTGCAGGTGCAGCGTCTGGCCCGTCTGACCCAGGATTGCGGGCTGGATGGGGTGGTGTGTTCGGCCCGGGAAGCCAAGGCACTGCGTGGCGCCCTGGGCGATGAGTTCCAACTGGTGACGCCGGGCATCCGCCCGGAGGACGCCAGTGCCGATGATCAGAGGCGCATCGTTACCCCGCGCCAGGCGATGGATAATGGCAGCAGCTATCTGGTGGTGGGCCGGCCGATCACCGCTGCTGCCGATCCGGCGCAGGCATTGGCCGGTATTCTCGACAGCCTTCAGGCTTGAGCGTCAGGACTCGGGGCGAGTCCACAGCCATAGTGCCACGCAGGGCAGGAACAGACTGAGAAAGCCGCGCAGCAGCATCGGTGCCGGCAGCAGCCAGATCATCAGGATGCTGCTGGCCATCAGTGCGCTGGCCAGCCATTTGGCCCGCCGTGGCACCGCGCGGTGCTGGCGCCAATCACGAATCATCGGACCATAGTGCGGGTGCCGGAGCAGGCGCTGCTCCAGCTCGGGCCAGCCGCGCGCCCCGGCCCAGGCAGCCAGTAGCAGAAAGGGCGTGGTCGGCAATCCGGGCAGCAGCACCCCCAGTGCGCCAAGGGCCACGGCGACCGACGCGATGCTGCGCCATACCCATTTCATCATCTCAAGGGGCGTCGCTGGCGATAATGCCGGCCTTGTGTTCGGGGCTCTGCTGGCCGCCGGCGAATTCATCGAGCAGATTGCGGATACTGGGGATGCTGATATGCCGGGCGCGGCTGTCGATCAGCCCGCGATCGCGCAGATTGGCGATGGCCCGTGAGAAGGTTTCCGGCTTGATCGACAGGCGCGCGGCGATCAGGCTCTTGGGCAGCACCAATTCGATTTCCGCACTGTCACTGCTGCGGTCGCGGACCTGACCGACCAGGTACAGCGCCAGGCGCTGGGTGGCATTCTGCAGGGTCAGGTTCTCCAGCTCGTCGAGGCGCTGGTGCAGGCGCACGCTCATGTGCCCGAGCAGGTGCAGGCAGGTCTGCGGATTCTGCTCCAGATGCCGCAGCATCACGCGATTGGAGAAGCTGATCAGCTTGACCGGCTCGAGCGCCTCGGCGCACACCGGGAATACCGATTTCTGCATGAACATCACGGCCTCGGCAAAGGTATTGCCAGGGGTGATGATCTCCACCACTTTTTCCTTGCCGTCGGCGGAGATGCGGTACAGCTTTACCTTGCCGGTCTGCACCAGATAGAAGCGTTCGGCGGGATCGCCCTGGCGCTGGATCAGTGCCTGCGGGGCGTACTCGCGTACCTGCGCATCGGCCAGCAGCTCTTCCTGAGCCGCCTGGTTGAAATGAGAAAACAGCGGATGGCGAAGAATCATCTGCCGTTGTTCCTGGGTCGAAATCATAGCTGCCTGCCCTTGATTGATTGCTTGCAGGTTAAGCATTTACGCTCCTTCACGCCATACTCCCAGGCACTAATTTCGCTCTTATCGCCATTATCCTCAAAGCCCGGGATATGCCACCACGATCCGGGGTCTTCTTGATATGCGTCAAAGTGGCGCGGTAGGGAAGCGCGTAGTCTCGCCAGCATCAGCAAGATACGCACCGGAGCACCTATCCATGTCCGATCCAGTCGAGTGGGACGCGGGCCTGATCCGCCGTTACGATAAGGCAGGACCGCGTTACGCTTCCTATCCCACGCTCACCCAGTACTACGATGGCATCCTGCCGGGTGATCTGTTTGCCGCCCTGCATGACAGCGGCCGAAAAGGACGACCGTTGGCGCTGTACGTGCACGTCCCGTTCTGCGCCAACGTCTGTTATTACTGCTCCTGCACCAAGGTCATCACCAAGGACCGTAGTCGCGCCCAACCCTACCTGCAGGCGCTGTACCGGGAGATAGAGCTTATCAGTCCGCATCTGGGCGCTGCGCAGCAGGTCGAGCGCTTGCACCTGGGGGGCGGCACGCCGACCTTCCTCGGGCATGACGAGCTGCGCAAGCTGATGGGCAGGCTGCGTGAGCACTTCAACCTGCACGACGATGACATCGCCGATCACAGCATCGAGATAGACCCGCGGGAGGCCGACTGGTCGACACTGGGGCTGCTGCGCGAACTTGGCTTCAACCGGGTCAGTTTCGGTGTTCAGGATCTGGATCCAGAGGTGCAGCGGGCGGTCAACCGCCTGCAGAGCCTGGAGCAGACCCAGGCGGTGATGGATGCGGCCCGGGCGCTGGCGTACCGCTCGGTCAACATCGACCTGATATATGGCCTGCCGAAGCAGACGGTGAGTTCCTTCGCCCGCACCGTGGAGACCATCATCGAGCTGAAGCCGGACCGCTTGACCCTCTACAACTATGCGCACCTGCCGGACCTGTTCCTGCCCCAGCGCCGCATCGACCAGGCGGACCTGCCCTGCGTCGACACCCGCCTCGAGATCTGTGGCAACAGTGTGGTGCGGTTGCAGCAGGCCGGTTACCGCTATATCGGCATGGGCCAGTTCGCCCTGCCCGACGACAGCCTGAGCCTGGCGCAGGAGACCGGCGAGCTGAACCGCAGCTTCCAGGGTTACATCGCCGGTACCGAATGCGACCTGATCGGCCTGGGCGTATCGGCCATCAGTCAGGTGGGCGATCTCTACTGCCGCAACACCAGCGACCTCAAGCAGTATCAGCAGAGCCTGGGGGAGGGGCGGCTGGCGCTGGGCCGGGGGCTGAAATGCAGTGCAGATGACCGCTTGCGACGGGTGGTGATCAGCCAGTTGATGTGCCATTTCCGGCTACGCTACGCGGATATCGAGCAGCGTTTCAACATCGACTTTGCCACCTACTTCGCCGATTGCCGGAGCATACTGCAGCGCATGCATGAGGATGGGCTGATCCGCCTGAGCATTTCCGGCATCGAGGTACTGCCGGCGGGGCGGCCACTGGTGGCACGCATCTGCATGGTGTTCGACGCCTACCAGCATGTCACCGACAGTTCGCGCTACGCCCAGATCATCTGACATCCTGCGGTGGTTGCGTCACGGCGACAGCATTGTTCGCCTCATGCGTTTACAATCGTCGATCCATGGCAGCGCTCATCGCGGGCGCTGCCTGCCAGATTCGCATGGGGAGACGACATGCCACGCTTTCTGCATACCGCCGACTGGCAGATCGGCCGTCAGTATGATCGCTTCGGCCCGGAAGACGGGCCGGCCCTGGCCCAGGCCCGGTTGACCACCGTCGAGCGTATCGCCGCGCTGGCGACCGAGCTGGCGGTGGATGCGGTACTGGTTGCGGGTGACGTGTTCGACGCCCAGACCATTTCCGATCGCACGCTGCGCCGTCTGTTCCTTGCGACCCAGGGCTATGCCGGACCCTGGATCATGCTGCCGGGCAACCACGATGCCGCGCTGGCGGAAAGTATCTGGACTCGCGCCCAGCGCCTGAAGGTGGTACCGGACAACGTCCACCTGGCGCTGACCCCGGAGGTGATGCTCTTCACCGAACAGGGCTTTGCCATTCTTCCGGCACCGCTGACCCAGCGGCAGACCTTCCATGACCTGAGCGCCTGGTTCGACCATGCCCAGACCCCAGCGGGTCTGCTGCGTATCGGCCTGGCCCACGGCAGCGTGCAGGGCATCCTCGCCGAGGATATCGACTCGCCCAACCCGCTCGACCCGGAGCGTGCCGAGCGTGCCCGGCTGGATTACCTGGCGTTGGGCGACTGGCATGGCTGCCGACAGATCGACAGCCGCACCTGGTACAGCGGCACGCCGGAGCAGGACCGATTCAAGAGCAACGGCGCCGGCCAGATCCTGGATGTACGGATTGCCGCCCCCGGTGCCGAGCCACAGGTGACCCCGCTGGCCATTGGCGAATTTCCCTGGTTGCAATGGCAGCGCCGGCTGAACGTGGCCTCGGATCTCGACGGATTGATCGCCGAGCTGGAACAGGTCGAGCGCAGCAGCGTCATCAGCCTGACCCTGCAGGGCGAGATCGATCTGGCCGGCGAACAGCGCCTGCAGCAGGCCCTCGGCCACGCCGAAGCCCGGCATCGGGTACTGGAATGCCACCTCGATGGCCTGCGCCTGCTGCCGACCGACGCCGATATCGCCGCGCTGCAGGCCGATGGTTACCTCGGGCAGGTGATCGACCAGTTGCGCGAGTTGCAGCAGGGCGAGGATACCGATACCGCGCGTGAGGCGCTGGGTATCCTGGCGGGACTGTTGCGCGATCAGACCAGTGAAGGAGCCCAGGCATGAAGCTGCAGCAACTGCGGGTCAGCCAGTTTCGCCAGTTTCGTGGCAGCCTGGACATCGACGGCTTCGGTCCCGGACTGAACCTGTTCTGCGGCCCCAACGAATCGGGCAAGAGCACCCTGGTCAAGGCCATCCGGGCGGCCTTCTTCGAGCGTTACAGCAGCGGCACGCTGACCGACCTGCGGCCCTGGGGCGACTCCGGTGCCGCCCCCGAGGTGCAACTGAGCTTCGAGCACGACGGTCGCCAGTGGCAACTGAGCAAACGCTTCCTGCAGCGTCCGCGCTGCGACCTGACGGTGGACAACGAAAGCTTCAGCGGTAATGAGGCGGAGGAGAAACTGGCCGCCATGCTCGGTTTCAGCATCGCCAGCCGCGGGGCCAGCAAGGCGGAGCACTGGGGTATTCCCGGCCTGCTGTGGATAGAGCAGGGCATGGGGCAGGAACTGGAAGGCGTGGTCAGCCATGCTGGAGAGCACCTCAAGTCGGTACTCGGGGCGAGTCTCGGTGAGGTCACCAGCAGCCGGGGAGATGGCATTCTCAGGCAGGTGCGTGGGCAATTGGATGAGCTGCTCACCGGCACCGGCAAGCCGCGCGGCGAATACCGCAGCAGTATCGAACGGCAGGCCGAACTGAGCGAACAGTTGCAGGGGCTGGACCAGCGCATCGCCAATTACCGCCAGCAGGTCGACCGCCTGGGCGAGTTGCGCCAGCAACAGGCTGCAGATCAGGCCGAGCAGCCCTGGCAGGCGCTGCGCTTGCAGCAACAGACGGCCCAGCAGAAATATGATGAGGTCAGCCAGTGGCAGGTCGAACAGCAGCGCGAACTGCATACCCTGGCGCAGCTGGCGGAGCAGAAGCAGCTGCTACTCGACAGCCTGAGCGGATTCGACAACCAGGCTGCCGACTTGCAGCAGCGCCAGGCCGCCTGTGTGCGCCAGCGCGAGGAGCTGGATCGACTGCTCGCCCAGCAGACTGAACTGATTGCCCGGCGCGACGCAGCGCAGACCGATTATCAGCGGGCCCGCGAGCAGGAACGCCAGGCGCAGCAGCAAGCCCGGCGGCAGATGCTGGAGCGTGAGCTGCAGCAGTCGCTGCAGCAATCCGAGCAGTACCGCCAGGGTCTGGAACAGGCCCGGCAGCTGCAGCAGGAGTTGTTGACCCAGCAGCAGGCGCTGGCCGGTATCCGCCTGGACGAGGCGGCGTTGGCGCGCCTGGAGACTCTGCGCCAACAGCGACGTGAACTGGACATCCAGCGCCAGAGCATCGCCACCCGGCTGCGCTTCGAGCTGTTACCTGAACAGCGAATCGAACTCAACGGCGAGCTGCGTAGTGGTACTGGCGAGGACCTCTTGCTGGAGCAGGCAGAGATCGTCATGGCCGGGCTCGGCCGCCTGACCATCACCCCCGGTGGCCAGGATCTGGCCGAGCTGGCCCGGCGCAGCGAGCGGGTCGATGAGCAGTATGCGCAACAGCTCGACGAGCTGGGGGTGGCCTCGCTGGAAGCGGCCCGGCAGCAACTGGAACACGCCAAAAGCCTGCAGACGGCTATCCAGAGTGGCAATCGGCTGCTGACCAGCCATGCGCCCCAGGGTGTCGACGCATTGCAGCGACAGCTGGAGTTGTGCCTGACACGCCAGGAGGAACTGCAACAACAGCTGCAGACTCTGCCAGCGGCGACTGGGGATGTGCCCACCCCCGAGGTGGCAGAACGGCTTCTGGAACAGGCCGACGACCGACTGCAGCAGCATGAACGGGCGGTCAGTGAACGTAACGAGGAAGTCATCCGTGTTCGTCAGGCGCTGACCAGTGCCGACCAGGAGTGCCAGCAGCTGCAGCGCCAGCTGGAGGCGCCCGAACGGCGTAGTCAACAGCAGCAGATCAGTCAGCGGCTGGTCGAACTCAAGGCCGAGGAAGGGCAGCTGCAGCAGCGGACCCAGGCGCGTGGGGCGCGGATCGACAGCGCCCGACCGGACATCCTCGAGCAGGATATCCAGCGCTTTGCCGCCAGTGCCAGGCAACTGGAGCAGGCCTTCAATCAGCGCAGGGAAGAGCTGCTGGCGCTGCAGGGGCGGCTGGAAGGCGAGGGGGCCGACGGGCTGGAAGAGAACCGCGCCGCTCTGGCCGCCGAACTGGAAGCGGAAAACCGTCGACTGCAGCAGTTCCAGCGCCGCAGTGCCGCACTGGGGCTGTTGCACCAGTTGCTGGCCGAACAGCGCCAGCAACTGACCCGTCAACTGCAGGCACCACTACAGAAGCACCTCAGCCACTACCTGCAACTGCTGTTCCCGCAGGCCAGCCTGGAAGTCGACGAGCATCTGCTGCCCGGCCGGCTGCTGCGCCAGGGACAGGAGGGCGGGGAGTTCGAGGCTTTGAGCTTCGGTGCCCGTGAACAGATGGGACTGATCAGCCGGCTGGCCTACGCCGACCTGCTGCGCGATGCCGGACGCGCCACGCTGATCATCCTCGACGACGCCCTGGTGCACAGCGACCCGGCGCGGCTGGCACAGATGAAACGCATCCTGTTCGACGCCGCCCAGCGCCATCAGATCCTGCTGTTCAGCTGCCACCCGGACAAGTGGCGGGACATGGGCGTGCCGGTAAGGGAGTTGGAAAGCCTGAAGGTGCAGTAACCCGCTAGCGGCTCACTTGACACTTTGCCGGAAAACGCAGCATCGGTTGTGGGAGCCGCGCCTCGCGGCGATCGGGACTTGCCGAGTGTGCATAGCGGGACGGGCAGCGCCCGCGGGTAATCCGCTTCGCGCCGCATAGGCGCAGCGCAGGCGCGCTACACCCCGCGGTGCACTCCTTGTTCGATAAAGCCGTGCTGGTAACGGTATAATTTCGCCTTTCCGCCGCTCAACGGCGGGCATGGCACACAGACAAGGTACAGGCTTTCATATGCACCCTAGAATCAAGATTGGCATCGCAGGATACGGCAACCTGGGCAAGGGCGTGGAAATGGCCATCGCGCAGAGCCCGGATATGGAGCTGGTCGGCGTCTTCACCCGGCGCAACCCTGCCGATGTTCAATTGCTCGACAGCAGTATTCCGGTACATGCGCAGGACGATATCGGCCAGTTCCGTGATCAGATCGACGTGCTGATTCTCTGTGGCGGCTCGAAGAACGACCTGCCGGAGCAGGGCCCGGCCCTGGCAGCCATGTTCAATACCGTCGACAGCTTCGATACCCATGCGATGATTCCGGAATACCACGCGGCAGTCGACAAGGCTGCCGCACCGGCCGGCAAGACCGCACTCATCTCGGTGGGCTGGGACCCGGGACTGTTCTCGCTCAACCGTCTGTATGGCGAGGCGATCCTGCCGGTCGGCACCACCTATACCTTCTGGGGCAAGGGGCTGAGTCAGGGGCATTCGGATGCCGTGCGCCGGGTACCGGGAGTGAAAGCCGGGGTGCAATACACCATTCCGGCGGAAGCGGCGATCGAGCGTGTACGCAACGGCGAACTGCCGGAGCTGAGCACCCGTGAAAAGCACAAGCGTGAATGCCATGTGGTACTGGCGGAGGGCGCCGACGCTGCGGAAGTGGAGCAGAGCATCGTCAGCATGCCGCACTACTTTGCCGAGTATGACACCAGTGTGACCTTTATCAGTGAGGAAGAGCTCAGGCGCGACCACGCCGCCATGCCCCACGGTGGTGTGGTCATGCGCAGCGGTACTTCCGATGCAGGCACTACCCAGGTGGTGGAATACACCCTCAAACTGGGCAGCAACCCCGAGTTCACTGCGGCGGTGCTGGTGGCCTATGCGCGGGCTACCTACCGTTTGAACCGCAGTGGGGTGATTGGTGCTCAGACGGTACTGGATGTGGCGCCTGGGCTGCTGTCGCCGAAGTCGCCGGCGGATTTGCGCAGGGAATTGCTGTAGAGCGGGTGAGGGGGGGGCAGCAGGCTCCCCCATGACAACCCAGCTGAACCCTACCTGTCCCTCCACTGCGCCGGCCGCTTTTCCACAAAGGCCGCCATGCCTTCCTTCTGATCCTCGGTGGCAAAGCTCGCGTGCAGCAGCCGCCGTTCGAAGCGCAGGCCCTCGGCCAGGGTGGTTTCGAAGGCGCGGTTGACCGCTTCCTTGTTCAACATGACCGCGAGGCTGGAGCAGCCGGCGATGGCGTGGGCGGCCTCCAGGGCTTCATCGAGCAGTCGCTCTGCCGGCACGATGCGACTGACCAGCCCGCAGCGCTCGGCCTCCTGTGCATCCATCATGCGTCCTGTCAGGCACATATCCATCGCCTTGGCCTTGCCTACCGCCCGGGTCAGACGCTGGCTGCCGCCTGCGCCTGGCAGGGTGCCGACCTTGACTTCCGGCTGGCCGAAACGGGCGCTGTCGGCGGCGATGATGAAGTCGCACATCATCGCCAGCTCGCAGCCGCCGCCCAGTGCCAGTCCGGCCACCGCGGCGATGACCGGTTTGCGGCACAGGGTGAGTTGTTCCCAGTTAGCGGTGACGAAGTTGTCGATGTAGGCATCGGCAAAGGTCTGATGCCGGATCTCGGCGATATCCGCTCCAGCGGCAAAGGCCCGCTCGTTACCGGTGAGGACGATCGCGCGCACCTCCCGATCCTGTTCGAAATGCCGCAGAGCATCACCCAGTTCATCCATCAGCTGACTGTTCAGAGCATTCAATACAGCTGGCCGATGCAGGCGGATCAAGCCGATGGAGTTCTGCTTTTCAACCAACAGGTTGTTGTAGTTCATGATTTTTATCCTTTTGTTGTCCTGGTATACCCTTTGTGGATAAGGGGTTTGGAGTTTTTCGACTTTAAGTCTGAATAAAAATAAAGACAACATGTTGACATAAAAAAAGACTGGTCGTATTGTCGGTGTCACTGGGGTGGCGCTGCTGACCCCTTGACCAACAACAAGAGCCACAGACAGTGGGGACGACATGAAAATAACAACCAAGGGGTTCGATGAGCGCCGCGCCGCCATGCTGGCGGCCGGCGCCTGGCAGGACAAGACACTGGTCGATTATCTGGATCAGGCTGTCGCGGCGGTGCCCGACAAAACCGCGCTGGTGGCCTATCGGGTTGCCGGTGATGAGCGCACCGAGCTGAGTTATCGTCGGCTGAACGAGCTGGTCACCCGTCTGGCTGCCGGGCTGGTCGGGCTCGGGGTTGGCAAGGGTGATGTAGTGGCTTGCCAGCTACCCAACTGGTGGCAGCTGACCCTGCTGAGTCTGGCTTGTGCCCGCATTGGCGCAGTGATCAATCCGCTGATGCCGATCTTCCGTGAGCGTGAGCTGCGCTTCATGCTCGGGCATGCCGAAACCCGGATCTTCATCGTTCCCCAATCCTATCGCGGTTTCGATTACCCCGGCATGGTTGCCGAGATCCGTGCGGATCTGCCGCAGCTGGAGCATGTGCTGGTCATCGGCGGCGAAGGCGAGAACAGCTTCGAGCAGGTGCTGCTGGAGCGCGCCTGGGAAGACGAAACGGACACTGCGGTACTGTTCGCCGAGCGTCAGGCCGGGGCTGATGATATCGCCCAGTTGTTGTACACCTCCGGCACCACCGGCGAGCCCAAGGGGGTGCTGCACACCTACAACACCCTGTTCGCCAACGTACGTCCCTATGCCGAGCGGCTGCAGCTGACCGCTGATGACGTGATCATGATGGCCTCGCCGATAGCCCATCAGACCGGCTTTCTCTACGGCCTGATGATGCCGGTCTACCTGCAGGCCACCGCGGTGTTGCAGGACCTCTGGGACCCGCGCTATGCCGTAGCTGTGGCTGCGGCGGAAAAGCCGACCTTCACCATGGCCTCGACCCCGTTCCTGGCTGATCTGATCGATATCGCCCCGGACTTTCCGGGCCAGCTGGATTCGCTGAAGGTGTTCGTCTCGGCCGGTGCGCCGATTCCAGGCGCGCTGGTGGAGAAGGCCGCCGAGGTGGTCAATGCCCGCATCGTATCCGCCTGGGGGATGACCGAGAACGGCGCGGTGACCATGACCTTTCCGCACGACCCGATTACCAGGGCGACCACCAGCGACGGTGTTGTCCTGCCCTGGATGGAAGTCAGGGTGGTGAATGAGCGGCATGAAGTTGTCCCTACCGGCGAGGAAGGCAGCCTGCTGGTGCGTGGCGCCAGCCTGTTCGTCGGCTATCTGAAGCGGCCCGAGCTGTATCAGGTGGATGGCGAGGGTTGGTTCGAAACCGGCGACCTGGCCACGGTGGATGCCGATGGCTACATCCGCATCACCGGACGCACCAAGGATGTGGTGATTCGCGGCGGCGAGAACATTCCGGTAGTGGAGATCGAGAATCTGCTCTACAAGCACCCGGCGATTTCCGCCGTGGCCCTGGTCGGCTGTCCGGACCCGCGCCTGGGTGAAAGGGTCTGTGCCTATGTGACCCTGCATGGCGGCTACAGCGAGCTGTCACTGGAGGAGGTCACCACCTATCTGTCCACCCAGGGCGTATCCCGCAACTACCTGCCCGAATACCTGCAGGTCATGGCCGAGCTGCCGCGCACGCCATCGGGAAAGATCCAGAAATTCAAGCTGCGGGAACTGGCCCAGCAGGTGCAGATCGCACCGGCCAGGCGCAGCTGATCCGACTACAACCAAACAGACATACAGACGAGAGAGGTCGCTATGAAAGGGCTAAGCGGAAAAACAGTCATCATCACCGGCGGTGGTGGCGGCATCGGTCGAGCGGTATCACGTCGTTTTGCCGAGGAGGGCAGCCTGGTGGCGGTGCTCGATCGTGATGCGGCGGCGGCTCAGGCTACCGTGGACCTGATTACCGAGGCGGGTGGCAGGGCCAGGGCCTATGCTGCGGACATCACCGATTATGCAGCGATCGAAACCACGGTGGCGGCCATCGAGCAGGACCTGGGTATTCCCACGGTGCTGGTCAACAACGCCGGCTTCGACCGCTTCATGCCGTTCCTCAAGACCGAGCCGCAGATGTGGGAGCAACTGATCGCCATCAACCTGACCGGTGCGTTGAACATGCACCACGTGGTGCTGCCGCGGATGCTCGAGGCGGGTGGCGGCAAGGTGATCAACGTTGCGTCCGATGCAGCCCGGGTCGGCTCCTCCGGCGAGGCGGTATATGCCGCCTGCAAGGCCGGCCTGGTCGGTCTGAGCAAGACCCTGGCGCGGGAACTGGCGACCAGGAACGTGAACTTCAACGTGGTCTGCCCCGGCCCGACCGACACCGCACTGCTCAAGGCCGTGGCGGATACCTCGAACAACCCGGAAAAGCTGCTGGAAGCCTTCAAGAATGCCGTGCCCAAGCGCCGCCTGGGCCAGCCGGAAGACTATCCGGGGATCATCGCGCTGCTGGCCAGTGACGATGCCGATTTCATCACCGGACAGGTCATCAGTGTGTCCGGCGGCCTGACCATGGCCGGTTAATCAGGAGCAGAGACATGAACTACGAAGATATTCTCTACGAAGAAAAAGACGGCGTCGCGACCATCACCATCAACCGTCCGGAACGCTACAACGCCTTCCGTGGCAAGACCTGCATGGAACTGCTGGATGCCTTCAACCGCGCGGGCTGGAACAAGAGCATCGGCGTCATCGTATTTACCGGCGCCGGCGACAAGGCGTTCTGCACCGGTGGTGACCAGAACGCCCATGACGGCCAGTATGACGGTCGTGGCATCATCGGCCTGCCGGTCGAGGAGCTGCAAAGTCTGATCCGTGCCGTGCCCAAGCCGGTCATCGCCCGGGTCAATGGCTTCGCCATCGGCGGCGGTCATGTGCTGCATGTGCTCTGTGACCTGAGCATCGCCTCGGATAACGCCATCTTCGGTCAGGCCGGTCCCAAGGTCGGTTCGGTTGACCCGGGCTTCGGCACTGCCTATCTGGCCCGGGTTGTCGGTGAGAAGCGCGCCCGTGAGATCTGGTATCTGTGCCGCAAGTACAGCGCCCAGCAGGCGCTGGAGTGGGGGCTGGTCAACGCCGTGGTGCCGCAGGCCGAGCTGGATGCCGAAGTGCAGAAATGGTGCGACGAGATCCTCGAGAAGAGCCCGACCGCGCTATCGATCGCCAAGCGCTCGTTCAACGCCGACAGCGAGAATATCGCCGGTATCGGTGCCCTCGGTATGCAGGCGCTGAGCCTGTACTACGACACCGAGGAGTCGAAGGAGGGCGCCAAGGCCTTCCTGGAGAAGCGCAAGCCCGATTTCCGCAAGTATTACCAGTGATAACGGTGGGCCGACGGCAGTGGCTGTCGGCTGATCCCGGAACAAGCCGGGTGGGAGAACAGACATGAACTTTGGATTTACCGAAGACCAGAACGCCATTCGCGACAGTGTCGCGCGCTTCAGCGCCGATGTGCTGGCGCCGGGGTATCGCCAGCGTGACCGGGAAGGGCGAATCGAGCGTGAAACCATCCAGCAGATGGGTGAGATGGGATTTCTTGGTGGCGAACTGCCGTCACGCTTCGGTGGCAGTGATCTGGATTGCGTCACCAGTGGCATCATCATCGAGGAGATTTCCAAGGGCGATTTCAACGTTGGCTACATTCCGCTGCTGACCTCGCTCAATGGCCAGATCATCGCCAACTATGCCAGCCCGGAGCTGGC
>Ga0172382_10008456_pt1 | contig 14339 bp, 12 predicted proteins | sample Leawel138RmetaG_FD_122245 | JGI IMG/M metagenome (GOLD analysis project Ga0172382, IMG submission 122245) | Leachate microbial communities from a municipal landfill in Southern Ontario, Canada - Leachate well 138R metaG | ecosystem: Engineered > Solid waste > Landfill > Unclassified | place...
AAATTGTTGAATGGTGGTTTCTTATGAAATACTCAAAGAAGAAAGCGGAACAACTTTTGGGAAAAGATAGTAATTTATTGTCGCAACATTTTTAATGGCATAACAAAACTAACTAAACTAAACATTTGAAGGTTACTTTGTATTGCAAACAACTTCGGAAACCCCTTTTGAAATGCTTGTAAAGCCAGTACGAAGGCTTATAGAACAAAGGGGATTCCATAAACCAACTGAGCCCCAAGAAAAAGTAATCCCAAAAATCCTCGATGGTAAAGATGTCCTTCTGATTTCACCCACTGCAACAGGTAAAACTGAAGCAGCTATCCTACCAATCATTAGTATGCTCTTGCAACAGCCTAAAACACCAGGTATTAAAGTCCTCTACATTACACCATTAAGAGCACTTAACCGAGATATGCTTGAACGGTTACAGTGGTGGTGTAACAACCTTGACATCAAACTAGCCGTGCGTCATGGGGATACTGAACAAAAAGAGCGAACAAAACAAAGTCAATGTCCACCTGATATTCTTATTACTACACCTGAAACTCTGCAGGCAATTTTATCGGGATGGTTACTAAGACAACACCTAAAGAGTTTAAAATGGGTAGTAATCGACGAAGTCCATGAATTAGCTGACAGTAAAAGAGGCAGTCAACTGTCACTAGCTCTTGAGCGTACTCGACATCTAAGCGGTAAAGACTTTCAAACTATCGGTTTATCTGCTACTGTTGGCAGCCCAGAAAAAGTCGCTCAGTTTCTTGTCGGTACACAACGCCCGATAGATATCGTCAGGATATCAGTGGCAAAGATGGTGAAACTGCAGGTGATTTATCCTAAACCTACTGAACAAGACTTTCAATTTGCAGGTAAAATCTATACTCATCCAGAAGTTGCCGCAAGATTACGAATCATCCGATATCACATTACCAGACGTAAATCGGTGCTTCTCTTTACTAATACAAGATCCATTTCAGAAATTCTTGCATCTCGATTCAAAGTCTGGGATATATGCTTTCCAATAGCTATACATCATGGGTCACTCGCTAAACCCTCCCGCATCGCCGCTGAAACAGGACTTAAACGGGGGGACTTCAAAGGCTTAATCGCTACAAGCAGTCTTGAACTGGGAATCGACGTTGGACATGTAGACTTTGTCATTCAATACATGAGCCCGCGACAGGTTTCGCGTCTAATTCAACGAATTGGTAGAGCTGGGCATACATACGGTAGCCTGTCGGAAGGCTTGATCGTCGGTATGGACTCCGATGATACTCTTGAAGCATTAGTCATAGCAAGAAGAGCACTAAGCGAACAACTTGAACCGATCACTATACCTGTAATACCCTACGATGTCTTAACTCACCAAGTCGCAGGGTTACTCCTAAAAAATAGGCGATTCACCTTTAAAGAAATCCTTGAAATATGCCGCAAAGCAGCACCATTTGAGAAACTAACAATTGTAGATGTAGAAAAAATTATCAAATACATGCATCATCGCTTTCCCAGACTAGCTTGGGCATCGTTTGAAGATCAAGTGGTACTAAAACCTCAACGTACAAAGGCGCTCTTTGAATATTATTTTGATAACCTCTCAATGATTCCAGAAGAGAAACAGTTTTTAGTCATCGATGAAACTTCGGACTCATCCGTCGGTGTCTTAGATGAGGCATTCATGGCTGAATATGGCAAAACAGGAACAAAGTTTATTATCCGTGGGAGTCCATGGCAAATAATTTACGTCGCTGAAGACAAAGTTTATGTTCGCCCTGTCGTTGATCCAACAGGTTCTATTCCAAGTTGGATTGGTGAAGAAATACCAGTACCATATGAAGTTGCACAAGAAGTAGCGGAAATCCGCAGTTTTGTAGAAGAGAAAATGCAATGCGGTAGTACTCCCGAAGAAATTAGCAGAGACTTTTCAAAGCGATATCCTGCAAATTTAGAGGACATTTTAAATGCTTTAACTGAGACGGTAGAGCAGGTGCTTAGCGGCTTTCCAGTTCCTACGCCTAAACGTATTGTAGTTGAGGAGTGGTCAGAATTCATTATTATCCACTCAAATTTTGGCTCACTAATTAACAGAGCTTTAGCCCAGTTCCTTGGTCAGGTTTTATCGGATAAACTAGGTCACGGTATTTTAGTGCAACATGATCCCTACCGCATCTTTTTGCAAACCATGGGGGCAATAAGTGCTGAACGTCTCGTTGAGATTTTTAATGAAAGTATAGACCTGCCAGAACAAAACATCCGCAGTACACTAACAACCTCCACCATAAAAACCGGATTATTCAAACGCAGAGTCATACAAGTTGCACGTCGTTTTGGAGCACTCAAAAAGTGGGCTGACTTCAGCAACGTAAGCATTCAAAAACTCATCACTATCTTCGAAGGAACCCCAATTTATGAAGAAGGTCTCAAAGAAGTGTTTTCAAAAGATATAGATTCTGATGGATTAGTAATGGTTCTCAAGCGACTACAAAGAGGTGATGCCCGTTTACAAGTCGTTGAAACTAGTGGCAACGTGACACCGGTTGCACGTGTTGGTATTGAGCGTGTGAGTATGAAAACGGATTTGATCCCACCTGAACAAATGCGTGTTGTATTGATTGAATCAGCTAAAGCCCGTTTACTTAACGAGGTGGGGAATTTTGTTTGCACGAATTGTTGGAATTACATGGAACCAATACGAATTAAAGATTTACCTGATAAACCGAAATGTCCAAAATGTGATTCATATAATATTGGTTTGTTAAAAGTAGAAGAAGAAAAAATAGCAAGATTATTGGAGAAGAAAGGTGAGCATTTAACGAAGAATGAGGAAAAAATTCAGACTGCTGCTGATAAAACTGCTAAAATAATCGAGTGCTATGGTAAACCTGCAGCAGTGGCTCTAAGTGCCCGGCGAGTTTTAGTTGCAGATATCTCGGAGGTTTTAGCGAAGGAGCCAAAACTTTCTGAGAGATTCTACGAGTTAGTCTTAGATGCGGAACGCAAAGTTTTGAATAGACGGTTCAGGGGATAAATTAATTGCTTACTTCTCACGAATCTTTGCACCTATCTTTGGAATATTATAGCCGCTCTTAACTGCAATAATTGTGATTAATTCGACAACCGTTATTGAAGCGACTGCTACTAGTGGAAGCCAATCGTATGCGTACATTGCAGCTATTATGTCACCTGTAGCCCTTTTTTGCAAAAAAGTAAAACCTATGTTATTGTAGAAAAAAAAAGGCACATTAAACACTGAAATAAAGGCAATACTGGATAATACAAACTTGCGGAGGACCCCTTTGTTGTACCAAAGCAGTATAGGAAAAGCAAGAAGCGTAACACGAGGATCGAACGAAGATACGGCAAGCATAAAAGCTGACAGCAAAGGCTTCTTTACAAACCCGAAGTATAAACTTGCTACGATGAGTGTGGTTTGGATTACATGTGCATTTGCAAGGGCATACCCCCAATAGTAACCAGGAAAGAAAGTCATTGCATCAAACTGCAAAGCTCCGGGTATTGGGAGAAGTAGAATAACTATAGCTGTTATGCAACCTAAGGACAATTCTTTGTTTTCAACAATCTTATAGACAAAAAATGCAAGCGCAAACATTGAGAGAAACTGTATCATATCAAAGACGATTAGTGAAGCTTGGTAATCAAGAATCATAAACGGTGCAAAGAAGAGAAGAAAAGAAGGTGTATACATAAAAGATTGCGGTTTTGGTAGAATAACGTAGTCTCCGGGTAGGTAGTCTCCTGCTTCGTAGATTGCAGTTGGGTTGTAAAAGAATCGCCATTCGCCTATATAGTAGGCTGAAAAGTCTGCGGCAAAGGTTGCATCTAGTGAAATAAAGGTTCGAGGATATGCCTCCAAAAAGATGCAGGTATTTAATGCCAACGCTATTATTATTACGATAATAAGTGTCTTTTTCTTGGTTAATGCAAACACTTGAATTCTAAATAAAAATTACTGTAGTTACATTTTAGACTTTTGTATATAAAGATACATCATCTTTTTAAAGATGAAAATCGTTCATTTAAACTTGTTTGCTTGTTATATCTTAAGAGTAGGCATTTATGGAGATAAGCCAAAGAAGCGTCATGAAGACATCTTTAGGGAGCATAAAATTTGTAAAAACATGCGTTATGGCACGAACTATGCATGTACGAACTATCAGGTCATTCAATATCCCCAAGATGTTCAGGAAATCGACTTATTTCTAATTTATGTAAAGAAGGTTGTATGGATCCTATCGAGTTATATGCCAAAGCAACTGGCACCAATTGGTTCAAATGATGAGAAGAAACATTATCACTGCACTCAAAGCAGCATAAAATGTGGAGAAATAAAACGAGCAAGACCAAGAATGGTAAATACATATCTTAGAAACTGGAATTACCTGTGAAGCAAAATGAATGTTTACTGTGCCGTTTGTTCCAAGTCCAAGCACCGTTGTAGAGTATATGCTAAAGCTTGCTGGTTTGAAGTCAGATGAAGTGCTTTTGATATGAATGCAGGGAGATTGTAGAACAGTAATAATGGCTGCTAAAACTTTTGGTGCTCGTGGGGCGGGAATTGAATTGTGTGAGGATCTTGCGAAAAAGGCAATGAGATCTATTCACCAGTCAGATTGATGATAGAGTTACAATTGTCAACGACGATATGTTTAATGTAAGCCTTACAGACGCAGGCGGTGTCTATCTTTTTAACTACTAACGCTAACGAGAAAAACAAGTCCAAATTAGAACATGATCTCAAAAAAGACACTCGGGTGGTATCTCGTGACTACGAAATTGTCAGTTGGCATCCTGAAAAAAGACTTTTATTGAAAATCCGCCGTTAGATTATCCCGCTCATACTATCTATATAGAAAAAACATTGTAAAATGGTACATTATGAGATTTTTAGCATCTATATTCCTCACGCATAGGTTTACTGTGGATTAGTATAATTTAACCAACATAATTTGGCAAGGCTTAATAGTTTCTTGCACAGTGTAAATTCAATATGTGACTTGGCATGGTTGATGTTTGGTTACCTTATGGAAAAACCGACGTATGTGCTAGAATACCGGCTCGAAACCTTCTAGGGACAATTGAGCCAAAGGACCAAACAAGCGTGTGCAACCAAACGGCTGAGGTTGAACGCGCTTTACAGGAACCAATAGGAACTAAGCGGCTTAGGGAGATCGCTAAACCGGAGAGCAAAGTCGCTATAGTCGTTGACGAAACCACCCATAAATCACCCAGTGAACGAATGCTTACACCAGTGCTTGCAGAACTTAACGCTGCGGGTGTAAAAGATGAGAACATAACAATTATTTTTGGTTGTGGAACCAATCGTCCAGTTACAACCGAAGAAGCAAAAAAGCTTCTGGGTGAAGAAGCAATCAAACGTATCAATACCATTAGTCACTCATGCACATCTACCGATTTAGTATATATTGGTACAACTAAAACGTACGGAAATAAGATACAAGTTAACCGTGTCTTCGCTGAAGCTGACGTTAAAGTACTCCTTGGCGACATAAATTATCATTATTACGCAGGTTACGGTGGGGGAAGGAAAAGTGTTTTACCAGCGGTTTGTGGAAATGAAAGCATCCAGCGTAATCACTCTATGCTCGTCAATACTAACGCTCGTACAGGAAACCTTGAAAATAATCCGGTTCACATTGACATGACTGAGGCAGCAAGACTAGCAAAGGTTGATTACATAGTTAACGTGGTTGAGAATAGGAAAGGTGAAATTGTAAAAGCCTTTGCGGGTGATCTTGAAGCAGCGTTTATGGAAGGTGTTAAGCTTGTTGATGAACTATATCAAGCTACTGTGGTTCGTCGTGCGGACATAATCGTTGTCAGCGCTGGCGGATACCCAGCAGACATTAACCTATACCAAGCATACAATAGTATTAACAATGTTTTAGACGCCGTTAAACGTGGTGGTGTAATCATATTAGTAGCAGAATGCCTTGAAGGTTATGGCAACCAAGTCTTTTATGACTGGATGACGCGATTACCCGACGTAAAGTCAGCAGAGAAAGAAATTAGACGCAATTTTGTCATGGGTGGACATAAAGCACTTTATTTACTTAAAGCACTTCAAACCTACCAAATAATATTGGTATCATCGATGCCGGATTTCTATGCTACAAGCATCTTTAAGCTAAAAACCGCCCGTGCGGTAAATGATGCGTTAAATGAAGCATTAAAAATCACAGGTTCAGCCTCAAGGTTCTGGGCTTTTCCTCAAGGAAGCGACGTTCTACCAATTTATAAAGCACCCGATGAAAACAAAATCTGATAATTATCAATAGAATTCCTTAGTCCATTTTACTCTCAAAGCACAAACTTTAAGTTACAACATAGAAATCCTGTTAAGCAAGGCGAAACGATGCAAGAATCATTTACCTTACGTAAATTTGCTCCTAACGACTTACAGTTGGTCATGCAAATTAACCGAGTCTGCTTACCAGAGAATTATACTGACTTCTTCTTTGTAGACTTACATCAGCGATTTCCCGAAACTTTTATAGTTGCAGAAGAAAATGGAAAAATTGTAGGTTATATCATGTGCCGTATTGAGGTGGGCTTAAGCAATTATGGATTCGGAGGACTAGTTAGAAAAGGCCATATCGTCTCCATCGCGGTTTTACCACAGGCAAGACGCAAAGGAATGGCACAAGCAATTATCAATCGGGCATTGCAAGGCATGGAGTATTATAAAGCAAAACAGGGTTTCCTTGAGGTCCGCGTTACTAATGAAACAGCGATTTCATTATACAAAAAATTAGGTTTTGAAGTCACTAGAACAATTAACGGTTACTATAGTGACGGCGAAGATGCATATGTAATGACAAAAAAAATCAGTTAAATACTTTTAACTTAACAATTTAGGGTTTTCACCCAATACCGTGATATCGTGGATTAAGTTTTAATATTGACGCAATTACTATATATAAAAGACCTTAGTCGCAATTATACACAGCGCGAAATAATTACTTTTTATGCCCTACCCAATACAAGATTGCACTACTTCACTAGTTAACGACTACTTCTCGGCACGAAATACACAATAATTTTTCGCCGCTAAAATAACGCCCTAATGTATATTTAGTAATAATAACACCTAATCTGAAGAATTTTTCAACCATAAATAACTGATAAAGTATAAATTACAATTCATGAAAAACAAGATATCCGCTATCAAAACGGCACTAATAAATTGGTTGTGCCTCCTAATCGGCTAGCTTTCCCTATGTTACCACTATTCTAACGATTGCCTTGTTTGGGCTTTAAGTATCTTCTTAGATTTCACTATAAACACACCTGCTACAGTACCTTACCAACAAAATGTTAAACAAATTCTCAAGACTCCTGCACTCCAACCAAAGGTTACCTAAAAAGCAACACATCCACTTATCCTTAATCCCTCTAACAACCCCACCCATCAAACGCTCCACTAAATTATTCGTAATGAAAAACCTACACTCCTTTCACAGCTAACCTAGCAAAAACAACCATACAATTCACCGAACTCCTAATAAAACACACAACCACCCCTAAACCATCCAAAAACAACCCCTCACTAAACCGCCTCCAATTCTAAAAGAGTTCAACCAACCCTACACCAAAACCCTTCAAAAACCTTACCGCCAAGATGCTTTCTAACCAAATCAAAGTATCGCTAAGATACCTAAAAACGTCCCTGTAAATTCCTCTCTAGCCTCCTTTTGATAAAACAGCACCCCACAAATAAAACCGTACATCACCCAAACAATAACAAACACACACCTGGCAACCATCAACCATTAGTCGTCTTCAAAAACGCATCTCTCAAAAACGGCTCATTACCAAACACCACATGCTTGGCTCTGCCCTAAACTAGACAGTGGTTTCCTTCCAATCCCCATTAGCACTAAGCCCTAAAAGGCTCTTCCCCCACCAGACTCTTAATTTTTTCCTAAAAATAACGCTCTATCTCATTCTTCTTTCTCTCTAAACCATGACGTTTAATCCATCACCCAAAATCAAATCTTAGTCCTGCCCTGGCGCTTTTCTGGTTCCCCGCTCATAACTCACCTACACACTAAACGCACTCATAAATCTTGCACCGTGAAACCTCAGCGTTTGTAAGGCGCCCAACCACTGTCTTAGAATCACGGTATGTCAAATACACGCTATTTCTACGCATTCCAAGGTTAAATCGTCAACAATTCTCTTCTTAGACTCCCCTCCAACATAGAGTGGCAAAGGCAGCATTATACAATTATTCTCTATACACCGTGACTTTAGTAAGTTTAAATTCCACTTTGCTATGCCTTGTGCTGAGTGTTTTACTGGTTGTTTATGTTTGGTAAAACTGCTGATCGGGCATTTTTGCATATTTTAACCCAGAGTTACAAGACAAACTCGTCTTGTAGTTTAACTATAGCCGATTTGAGGATCTGCTTTGGATGTTTATTTCGTCTATCTCCTTGGATATTTTGTCAATGTTTAAATCGCCTTGAATCTTTATTTCTGCTTGGACTGATGTCACTGAGTTCCATTCTTTTCCATTTGGCGATGACATAGAATGGACTCAATCAGCCAAAAAAGTTAACCAGATAGTAGACGACACCAATAAATTTAGAAAAATGTAAAAATGATCTGACATATCCAAACATTGCTTATTATAGTGATTCCCATTGTTGCTATCAATGGTTCAGATAAATAACATTTATTCATGATTATTAAATGTAAAAAAATCTTGTATATCAGAACAATTATAAGCGCAGAATTAAACGACTATAGCAGGGAAACGGTATAATGAAGGCTGCAACCATTAAACCGAAAAAAAGAATTGCCCTAATCGCCCATGATAATAAAAAAGAGGATATGCTTCAATGGGCAAAATATAATGTTAGTACACTACAAAGACACACTCTATATGCAACTGGAACAACAGGAATGCTGTTGGAAAGAGAACTCGATTTAGAGATTAACATATTAGAATCTGGGCCATTAGGCGGAGATATGCAGACAGGTGCACGTATATCTGAGGGTGATATCGACTGTCTAATATTATTCTGGGACCCACTTTGTCCTCTTCCACATGACCCTGACGTAAAAGCATTATTACGGGTGGCGGTGGTCTGGAATATTCCAATAGCGATGAATCGATCCTCAGCTGATTTTATTATTTCTTCGTCGCTAATGTGTGAAGATTATACTCGCAGATTACCGGATTATGAGGGATACAGGCATCGTTTAGATAAATAAATCAGCCCTTTGTTTTTTGTTATGTCGTATGTATTTATCTCTTGCTTGTGTTTATATGGAAATATGTCAAAAAATATCGCCTACCATCAAGTAATTTGAAAAGTGTACATGTTAAAAATAACAATTAAACGACAGAAAAAACCCATCATCAACTAAACACACACAATATATCTTGTATATGTGGCAAACCGCTAAACACTCAAAATTAACTTAGTTTTATTTAAAGATGAAGAATTATTGTTTTTGAATACTTACAGATTGTCATACCTACAGATTTCAACATTCTATTATGGGTTCTAATAATTCTAATCATTATAGCTTTGATCGCCATAGTCGTTATCGGTTTATTCTTGCGTTCCCAATAGCGGCATTAGCGCCACCTCTCGTCTGGATTCTAACGGGTGGTCTCTCAGTGGCGGTGATTTGTTCTTGACGACTGTAATTTTCTTGGTGGCGGCAATAATATCAGCAGTCATCGGCAGGGCATGGCGTGCATCATACCGTATAGGACATACACATAAAGTTATTCACACATAGGACCACGCTTATAACCACTAAACAGTCTTTTTAGACCACTTGCAAAAATAAAAAGTTAAAAAAGGTTATTATGCAACCTTCGACTTAGCTTTCGTGTTAAGGCTGGTTGCTTCTGCATTGGCTTTACGAATTAGATCGGCTATTGTTTCTTTTGTTGGGATAGCTGCTCCAACTGAGAGTGCTACTGCTTTCTGATGTGCACGCTGCAATAATGGTTTGATTGTATCCTGGGTCGTATAAGCAATTTCAAGCGCAAGTGCGAATGCTTCTTGGTTACTGGTCTCAACAGTGCACTTTGTAGCTGCAACGTCAATTTTAAGTTGATCACCGCTAATCATTAGACCATTGTCGTATACTGCACGCATCGATATACCTAATTCAACCGCTTTAATGCCGAGTTTTGATAAAACGCCTGCCAAACGGTCGTTAATTACTTCACCCTTGCGGACAACAAGTGTATCTTTGCTAATCCATACGCTACCATTTTCGATTCTAGTTGGTAAACCAACGGCATTTAGTTGGCTAATAACTGGTCCAGGTGGTTGACCGGTATTACTGCTTGGAATGACTACGTCGTCTGCTGCGATGTCACCTGCTTTAGCGGTTGTTTTTACTTTACCCTTCTCCAACATTATTGCTAACTTGAAGGGGTTTAGGTCTGTGAAGAGAAAAACGTTTGATCCTTCCAAGTATTCTTCAAGCTTTTTAAGTTCTTCTTGGTTGAGTTCTTCGAGAGCAATTTTGATCAGTGTGTTCTTAAGGACTCGTAAGTAAACTTGACCTTTCATACTCTTTTTGAGTTCTTGTAATTGAGATGCACGGACCTTCTGGAGACTGGCGATGCCGATGGATTTATATTCTTTAAATATGTTTTTTATTGCTTCTACTTCGTTTGATTTTTGTTGTAATACTTGTTGGGATGGCATACTATTCACTCGCTTATGGTTTAATTTTGATTGGCTCACCCATGCTTGTTTTTATGTACACATACTTTATGTTCTTTAGACCACGTTTTAATTTACCGTCAAGAACACGAAGAATCGTCATAACATTGTCGGTAAGATCTGCGTCTTTCATCTGCTGTGAGCCGACTGGAACTTGAATAATCGGTTGGTTGCGCATTCGAATAACCACAGTTTTTCGGTGCTTGTTAATTAAAGCAACTATATCTGCGTTTGGTGCAACAGGAACGGGCATTTTACCTCTGGGACCAAGAACTGGACCCAAGATTCTACCTACTAAAGGCATCAACGGTGCTTCAGAAATGAAGACATCATATTTATTGCCGAGTTGGCGGAGTTCTTTCTTTTTACCATTTAAATCTTCAAGGTCGCCCCGTTCTACAACACGGTCGGCGCCAGCGTTTTTTGCCTTTAGTGCGATTTCACCACTTGCAATAACACAGACACTGTTTGGTTTTAGTGTATCGTGAGGAAGCTCGACAACCTCTTGGATTTTACCTTCAGGTGCCTTCATGTCAATTTCTTGAATATCTAGAATCAGGTCTATTGTCTGGTTGAACTTTTTGTCTCCAGCTTTAGACTTTGCCTGTTTTATTGCTTCAGTTATGGTCTTGTTGTCTAGGGGCATTTTTAAGCCTCGTGCCAATAGGGGATAAGAAACCCATTATAAAAATATTCGCTTAACATTATCCCGTTAACCGAATACTTTATCGTAGGTACCAGTGTCGATTTCTTTCTGGATTTCTCGGGGGTCTTTACCTTCAACGGTTACACCAATGCTTACACATGTACCGAGCAACTCTTTAACAGCCTTCTTTTCATCTGGCGCTAAGAGCTGGGGAACCTTGATTTTGGCAATCTTTAGTATTTGCTCCATACTAAGGTCACCTACTTTAACGCTGTTTGGTGTGCCTGAACCTTTTTCGATTTTTAATTCAGCGACAATTAATGCAGAAGCTGTCGGAGTTCCAACAGAAACCTCGAAGGTTTTATCATCAGTATCCACACTAACTTTAACTGGAACTTTCATTCCCGCGTAATCTTTGGTAACTTCGTTGATTTTATTAACGATAGCAACAATGTTGACGCCTAATGGACCTAAAGCTGGACCTAATGGAGGACCTGCATTGGCTTGACCACCGCTGACGATTACTTCTACAACTTTTTTATCTGCCATATTGTATCACTTTATGCTTTTGCTTTTTCAACTAATTTTACATAGTCGGAATGTACTGTGATAGGTAAAGTGAATGTCGCCTCAAGTAATTCGAGGGTAACTTCGCCTTTTGATTTGTCGAGTCTTGTGATTTTAGCACGCATACCTTTGAAGGGACCACCAGTAATTTCGACGACATCATCTTCGTTTAAATCTTCCATGACTGGCTTGCGGACTATATAACGTTCGATTTCGTTAAAGTTAATTAAACCAGGAATTCGAGATCTAACGTGTCTAACACCAGATATTGCTTCTTCAACTAGATGAGGACCATCTGCTTCGATGAAAACATAGCCTTTTAAGGTATCAGGCACAAGAAGAGATTTTATTGGAATATGGGCCATTTCAACTTTGGATGCAATTAACCTTGCCACATTACGTTCTTGACCGGTTGTCGTTTTAACTGCAAAAATTTTTACTTGTGATAACTCTTCTTTATCCATAATAAGTTCCTTCTAAACCGCCAATGAGTTTATTGCGTATGATATGATTTTAATTACGAAACCAATTAAGCCAACAACACCGATACCTAAGAGACTGATTTTAACTGAAAGCCATAGCTCCTCGCGTCCCGGTTTAACAGCTAGCTTTAGTGTTCTAGCTGCTTGTGTTAGCCAAGATTTTACGCCCATATTTACCGCACACTCAAGATTTCATCAGCTATAATAAACATTACTATGGTTTTTAGGTGTACAAAATGCAAGGCGAATGTTATTAAATGTTGCTTTAAAAGCCCTTGAATGTCACCTATAATTTCTTGTAAGGCAACCCAGCGGATTCCAGCGCCGCAATTAAGCCCGGTTTATCCTCACTTCTAATCCCTTTCCAATCTAGTATTGCATAAGACACCTTTTCCAGAGTTTTATCCACACATTGCTTAACCATTTCTGCATCAATATATTCCACAGCATACTTGGGTATCATGTGACCAAATGTTGCCACACCCATCAACGCCATTAGGGTAAATTGCTGGTTGTAGTGTGTGCCACCTATACCTAGAACCGCTGGGTAGGAAGAAGCTTCAAAGTTTGCTATAGTGGTCATGGCACTGTGAGCTACAGCTTCAGCAGCAACTGAATCGCCCCATTGCTCAGAAGAACTGCCTAATTCAATAAACATAGAGGGGGTTTTGAGGCTGGGTCCATGGTGTGTTACTTCATAGGAGACTTCATAATTCCTAAGCCCAAACTGCTCCTGATAGTGTACCATCGCCTTAAGGGCGGTCTGCATAGCAAGCGCAGGTGAAACAGAGACGCAGCAAGGTAATCCGCCGAGTTCTGCATTTGCAAAGTTTCCTGGAGTGTGTACGGTTAAGGTGGGTTTGGCGCTTTGGCTGCTATGCCTAGAGATAAAAATGATCAGTTTCGCGTCAGGAAACTTTTGCGGTAAATCCTGAGCTTGCACGGATTCTCTATTAAGGGTTATGAAGGTAACCTGTTTTTCGTTTACGTCAGCTGTATAGTTGGGGGTTCCTTCGTATTCGTCTCGTGTTTGATTGAAGATGTAATTTCTGAGGATCTGATCCTTTATGTTAAGGCTTGCAGGGTCTTTACTTGATGCAACCAAGAGAATCATGCTTTGTTCCTTCTATAGGGTATTGTGTAGTTCTCTGGAAAAGGTTTTTGCATAAAGCTTATTATTGCAGGCTTGATTCAAGCGTACTGAAGGCATAAATAAAGATGCATCTGCTTAACTTCAAAGAATTTAGTGGTAAAGACCTCGAAGCACTCGTAGATTTAGGCATAGAAGTAAAAACTAACCCAAAAAAGTACCTTAGAACATTCGAGGGCAAATCCGTAGCACTGATCTTTCAGAAAACAAGCACCCGTACCCGTGTCTCATTTGAAGTCGCTATGACACAGCTTGGCGGCCACGCCCTTTACATTGACTGGCGAAGTACCAACTTTGTTTTAGCAGATATCTCCGATGAACTACAATACCTCTCTCGAAACGTAGACTGCATCATGGCACGCTTGCTATACGACACGGATGTGCGGAAGATGATGAAGGCTTCACGTGTACCAGTGATTAACGGTTGCGATGATATGTATCACCCAAGCCAGGTTCTTGCCGACTTGATTACTGTGAAAGAAAAGCGGGGTACATTAAAGGGTGCAAAGCTAGTTTACATTGGGGTTCATAATAATGTGACAAATTCGCTGCTTGAAGGTTGCACAAAAACAGGTATGAAAATAGTCACTGTAACGCCTATCTTCAATGAGGCAGCAAGGGATGAACAAATTCTTCAGGAAGCAAAGAATTCTGGGCTTTGGGAATCAACTCTAGATGTAAAAGCAGCGGTCAAAGACGCAGATTTTGTCTATACTGATACATGGATTGATATGGAATTCTTTGCCGATCCTAAATTT
>Ga0172382_10008457_pt1 | contig 14338 bp, 25 predicted proteins | sample Leawel138RmetaG_FD_122245 | JGI IMG/M metagenome (GOLD analysis project Ga0172382, IMG submission 122245) | Leachate microbial communities from a municipal landfill in Southern Ontario, Canada - Leachate well 138R metaG | ecosystem: Engineered > Solid waste > Landfill > Unclassified | place...
TCATGTTATATTACAAATGCTAATCTTGATTTGGCATGTTTCTTAGCAAAATATCATTGATAGTAAATGAGGATACACTATCAACTATTCCTAAATTTTCTAACTCTTTGGCCGAAAAATATATATCTTCGGAAATCATCAGGTTAATTAATTCTTTTTTATCTATTGTTTTAAATTTTTTAGATTTAGATTTAGATTTGGGTTTTTTAATATTAATTTTATTAATTAAATACTTTTTCATGTTATTATTAATACGTTTTAATTCATTTTTTAAAAATTCTGCAGTTTCAACAGTTAAATCTGTGGCATAGCTTACCCTTGATCCATGAAACATAAATCTCGCATTTGGCATCGAAATCCTACAACCATCTGTACCAGTCATATATATAACGGAAGCCATAGAAGCAATTTCCCCATACGCAATAGTATATACCGGAACTCCATTTTTCTTTAACGCCTCTATAAAATCTATTAAGGCAAACCCAACACTGCATTCTCCACCCAGTGAACTAATATAAATATATACTGGCAATTTGGAACCATCGTTCCAGAAATTTAAAGCTTTGATATGTTTTGCTACAGTGCGTTGGCTTATAACTTCGTCTATCCAAATAACTCTCAACTTATTATAACCATTGTCTCTTAGATTATGATATAATCCAGGCGTGACCATTAAATCCTTTTGTGTAATTTGATCTTGGTATGAAGCTTGTTCCTGATTATCATAATTTGTATTTTTTTTCATTTTATCTAGCCTTTATTTTGTTTAAAAATTTTTAAATATGTTTCATTATTGTTATTAATTTTAATATCAACATTTCGTCGTTTTCTTGGACCCAGTAATTCAAATTCAATACTAGAATCTTCAACCGGAATAACTTTTGTACTTTTCAATACAACATTTCCTAACCTACATGCTGCATATACGCCAGCATAAAGAAATTTAGTCATTCTAATTTTTACGTTATTAAATCTACAAATTATATAATTGTCGTCAACAAATATAACTGTATATAGATTATTATCTACGCCTACATAATCACGATTAACTTCAAAATCTACTATTTTGTGACTCATTAAATAAATTGATCCTTATGCAAAAACATATTAACTTTTTTAATATTTTTTTCTTTCCATTGCCTAAGTTTATTCTTTGTTTCTTCGTCAAATGTGTTGTACTCTTTTAAAGCTATTGACGCATAATCATCGAAATTATTATCAATATCTTCAATAACCGAAGATAAAATATAATTTATAACCAAATTAGGAGTTAATTCTTTTTCTTTAATCTTTATTTTCATCATATTTAGTTATGAGCTCCAACAATTCATGTTTAAAATTTTCATAATAAGATTGTTGATCTGGTATAAGCCGTACAACAGCATTATACCAATCTAACAATGATTCAAATTTTTTATTCATATCAGTCATATTTGCGTGGACCTCATTTATCGATTTATTTAGATCCATCATGCGTTTAAATGCTTTAGGATCATTTATTAACTTATAAAGGTCTTTCTCTTTTCTAAATGATATATCAACTTTTTTAACTTTTCTTTTTTTAGGCATAATGACTTTTATGAAATATATAATTAATCAGCTTTATCGGCTAAGCGATCCTGTTCTTCTGACCATTCCAATGTATTGTCATAAGCTTGCCAAACCGTTTGGAAAATAAATTCTTTCAAATCTTTATCGATAGGAAAGAAATATCCTTCCCTACGTTTGTTTCCAGGATTAATAGGGTATGATAAATATTTTTTATTTTTTTCAGCATCATAATAAAGTTTTACGCCTGTAAATTTAATTAGGTTGTCTAATTTAAATTGGGCAATTCCAACACAATTATTTCTTCCTTGGATTGGTAGAACTTTTACATCTGTTAAGATCATAATCTTTTCCTTTATTTTAGTTATATAGTTTTTGTTTATGATAATTTTTAATATACTTTAGTTTATTAATTATCATATAATAAATATAATATTTTTATGTCAATAATTAAATAAAAAATTATAATTATATAAAAAAAATGACCAATTGCTTGGTCATTTTTTTATAATGTTTCAGAATATTCTTCTAAATCTACAATTAACTTATTATATAATTTTAAATTCACTCCTTCTGAATAAAGTTTATAAATATAATGATAAGTTTGTGCTATTATTTTTACTTCTTCATGCTCTATCACTTTTTCCATTAATAATTTGACATCAGGTTTAGCATAAGATATATCACATACCAAATTAACACCGTTGTTAATATAATCTTTTAAATACCATATAGCTTTTTTACAATCTTGTTTAGGATTACCTTTGTATTTGTATCGCATTAAATATTTCCAACTATTAGCAAGATCACAATTCAGCCATCTAGTAATATCTATGGTCTCTACCCCCGATTTATCCATTCTATAATGATCGGGCATATTTACATTTTTATTTATTTCTATATCTTTATTGTTCATAATCATTTGTTATAATTCCATTAATTTTTAAATATTCATTTAATTCAGCATTAGCTTTTTTCAATTGAATATTTTCATACCGCAATTCAAACAATTCGTCTGTTAAATTTTTTTCTGGTATATCATTTTTATTAGCTTTATATTTTAAAAATATAGGTAATAGTATTGCTACAACGAAACCAAATATTAATAAAAAATATTTTAAAAAAATTATTAATATATCAATTACCAAATTCGACATGTCACTACCGAAAAAACCGAAAATGGTTAATCCTAATAAATAGATACTTATATTTACTAGTGAAAAAATAAACACAGTTCTGTGTTTATTTAAATTACTTATTAAATTTTTAAATAGTTTCATCATCATCCAAAGGTCCTACACATTCTGATGCTGGAACTACATAATAAGTAATTTTTGTTCCGTTTTTAGAAATAGGCAGTTCTGCTAAAACTCCTTGATTAACTAAAACACGATCACCAACTTTAATATCCATTGGAATGACTTTATCTACATACGGATTATATCTACCTGGTCCAACTGCCATAACTTTACATTCCTTATATCCGAGATTACCAACACTAGGAATAAAAATACCACCTGCTGTTTTGTTTTTCTCTATGGTTAATAACACTTTGTCTTCATTTAATTTCATATTTTCTCCTACTTTTTTTGTTTTTATGAATTAATTGCTAATCTTTTCCAATTTTTATCGCCAGAATAAGCGAATATATAAGCTTTTATAAAAGTTCTATAATTTATTTTGCTAACTGAGTTCCTTCTGAATTCTGGAGATTTTAGAAATTCTAATACTTCACGTTTAAGTTCCATATTTTGACCAATTTCAATTGTTTGTCCAGATGCATTTACTTTTTTATAAATTTTAATATTTTCCAAATTACTTTGTATCAGTTTAAGCATGTCATCTTCTTTAAACTGTACGTCTACGTTAACAGTTCTGGTCAATAATGCCCTATCTTTTCTATCGATATCTTCTTTACTAAGGTTACTTATCATAATAATAGAACCTGTATAATTAAAAGTAGAAGGCATAACCGGTTTAAGACTATTATCCATCACATATCTAATCTCTTGATTATCTAAACCAGTACTATCAAAAGTATTTCCTGTTAACCAAGTAATAGTTCTTTCTTTACTAGTGTCTAACGCAGCTTTCAAAATATCAAATGAAACCTTTGATTTAAAAATATCATCTATATCATCAAATACTAAAATTTTATCATTGTATTTGATTAATTGCATATAAAGAGCTTTATCTGTAATGTGACCTTTATGTAATACCCAATCTTTGTCTTTAACTAATCCTTGTTTTTTCAAAGTCTCATAAACCATATGGGATTTACCAACACCACCTTCACCAGTTATCATTAACGAGATAATATCTCCGTTAGCTATCATTCTAGTGTATGTTTCAATATTTTCGAATACAATTTCTGGATCAGCATATCTAATTCTAGATAATTTACTTTCGATAGTCTTATTATCTTTGTCATTTAGTTCAGTAAAGGTTTTAGGAATTTGTATAATTGATTCATTTAATTCTAAAGATTCATTTGTATTATTTTTATTTTTTGAAAAATCTGTTATAGCTTTTTGTAAATTTTTATTAAATTCATCATCGTTTGAACCTATGTCAAATATTATTTCTTTGTCAGCTTTATACGGCGATGACGTATATTGCTCCCAAAAATAAACTGATATAAATTCACCATCTTTATTAAAATTTACACCTATTGCTGTATCTGAATTCAAATCTTTATATAAAGCCTGTAAAAACTGACCTTCGCTATCTTCTAAGTTTAATATATCTATAAATTCTAATTTAACATTTATAACTAACCCAAATTTTAAAGCAATTTTATCAGAAATGGTTTTTTTGTTAAATGAATCTGTGTTTTCTAGTAAAAATTCTTTTAATGATTTCATAATTAACTCCTATTTATATTATTTATGGCCTTTTTAATTCAAAGACTGTCGTAAATAGGTTTCCATTTGGCTTTAACTTCTTTTATATCAGTTTCTGATAAAAATTCAATATAAGATTCTGCTTCTCTTTTTCCAACTTCTAATTCTTTTTTTATTGCAAAAATTAACAAATCGTCAGTTGAATTATCCTTTGCCTTTTTGTAAGCTTTGTAATTAAAATAGTGTTTTTGTTTGGCAATTAGATCCTTTACTAAATTGTAATGTTGTTCATTAGTCATTTTATATCTAGCGACTTCAGCCAAAACATTAACATATTGAATTTTAGATGAAACGAATCTATTAATCATAAACTGGTTATACGATTTTTGAACATCTTCAGCCAATTCATTCCATTCAAACTGTTTATTTTCTAATAATGATAAAATATCTATAACATTCATAATATTAAATTAAATATAATAATTTTTTTAGGTTTTAAATTTTGAATATTTGCCAATAGGCCATCTTTCGACTCTTTTTTGCCATTTGCTAAAAAAAATCAATTTTAATTGTTCAAAATTTTCAGGCAAATGACCTTCTGATTCATGCTTAGCTTTAATGTCTATAGTTGATACATCGAACTGTTTTTCTAAAGCTTGACAACATATATCAACATCATAAAAATGATATTCGACCAAATCTTCATCAAACCTAGCACCAGAATCAATAAAAGTTTTACTTAAAAAAAGACAACAACCGTCTACGGTAGCTAGACCATGGTGTTCTCCAGGCCAATCTCTCATTTCATATTCTTCACCCTTAGCGTTAACTTGTACAATACTACCAGCACCATTAACTGCTCTACCAGGATTCCACCAAATACAAGAAGTTTCTAATAAATAAGTTCCTATTAATCCCGCTACTCCGATTTTAGGATTCGAAAACATATTATTAAGTTTATAATCTATTACATCCATTGGTGTTAAAAATGTTATATCTTCATGTCTAAAACAAAAACATTTTTCATTACTATTTAAACAATATTTTTCAATTGCATAATTATATTTTTTGGCAATAGAATTTAATTCTTTGGTATTTTCTATATAAATTGTATTATCTGTATCTATATGTTGCTTTGTTCGTTTTTTAATTGGAATAAATTGTATCATGTAGATCTCCTTTCAAATTCTAATTTTTTATTAGTTATATATTCATGAATGACATTTCTGCTTAATGTGGAATAGTTATCTGTTATTTCTAAATCAAAAATTACAAGTTTAGTAAATTTAGCATTAGATGTTATCATTAACATCTTGTCATCATCACTCATATTTAAATTATTTAACGAATCTACATCAATAGGAAATTCTTTATTCTTTATTGAATCAGACATAATACTTATTTTTTTATTTTCATCTATATTTTCCGGAAATACATAATATGTAAAATAAGTTTTATTTTTTATTCTGGAAACTAATTTTTGTTGATCTGATTCATTTAGTGGCGAATTTTTAAAATTATTATTTAAAAAATTTAAAACATAATCTAAATCTTCACCGAACAATTGACCAAGCCTAACGAATTCTATCTCATTTTCTAAAAAACCGACAGTTATCGGAAACGCTGTTCGTTGGGTTAATTGATATATTGCATTTTTTTCTGAATCTGTTACAGCCTCAACGAAATATAAATTGTAATTATTAATATATTCTATTTCTTTTTTATAAGCTTCACATATTTCACACGTATCATTGGTAATAACATATACACCATGTTTAATACCTAATAAAAATGATTCTGCTGATTTTCTTTGATCGTCGAACATATTACTCCAAATTCATTATTTCTATTAATGCTGCTGCTATTTGTAAATCAGGCATAGTCGTGGTTGCACATTGAAATTCATATTGTGCTAATATCAAAATAGCCTGACCTTTTTTGGCCATATTTGGTACATATGATTCAAGGATAAATGAAAATACATCGGTATAACAGAAACCGTTTGAATTAATGTAATTTCTAGCAGCTGTGATATTTTTGGCTTTTATATATTCCGCTAATTCTGTATCAACTGCTTTAAAAGACAAAATGCCAGAATCAATTTTACCATACAATGCTGCATATTTTTGCAAAACTGAAATCATTTTTCGTAATGATGGATATAAACTTTCAACGAGTTTAGGCAAAATCCCAGCATCGTACTCGATTTTTTCATTTTTAAGAATACCAGCCAATCTGGAAACCATTTTTTCAGTCAGGGTATTTATATATTCCTTTTTCATCAAGTTAAAGTCAAAAAAGTTCGTTCTACCTTCTTGTAAAGCTGGAATAATTTTAGAAATGTAATTACAAGTTAAAATGAAACGACAATTAGCTGAATATTGTTCAATGTAACCACGTAAAGCACGTTGAAATGGTTCTGTTAATCCATCAGCTTCATCCAAGATTACAATTTTCTTTCGTTTATCAAACGATTTAGCTGACGCATATTCAGCAATCTGTTCTCTAGCTACCGCGATACCATTATCACTAGATGCATTTATATACAAATAGTCAGCCTCTAGGTCCTCGGCCAAAGCTTTTGCCAATGTAGTTTTACCTGTTCCTGGTGTATTCGAACATAATAATAGATTTAAACATTCTTTAGACTCAATCATTTGTGAAAAATATCTATGATATTCTGAAGGCATGATTATATCTTTAACACGTTGTGGTCTATATTTTTCTACCCAAAGAGAATTTTTTATATTTAACATTATTTTTTACCTAATCTCCTACGTTCCGTTCGGTTAAACTTTCTTAAAATAGGATTACCCATTTCTCTATCAAAAACTTCTTTATCAAAAATACATTTACATGGTATAGGTTCTTTTGTATCTGAACGCCTACCAATCCATCCACGACCATAACATTTTTTACAACTTCTATTAGGTGGTTTAATTTTAATGCTCAATGCTTCAGCTGTTGCTTTAATAACATCATAAGGATTATCTAAAAATTCTTCCAAAGATTCCTTGATATCGGATTCTTTCGAAATATCTTTATTGTTATTGTCTAATTCTTGTATTTCTTCATCTAAAAGATTTTTATTTACGTTCATATTATTAGAAATATGCATATTATGCACGCTCCATTAAATAAAAATTAATATCAATTTCGTCTTCCCTAATTTGGTGAAAATGTACTAAACCTTCCTTGTCAATATTCACTTCATAATTAGCAACAGGCATTAATTCTATTCCTGTCGGCAAAACCGTAAGTTTGAAAGGTGTTTCTGCTTCTACTTCATTAGGGTAAGACTGTTCGAAATTATCATATCGTTTAGGATTTGATAAAGCTATATTACAAATGTCACCATTTACAATAAATTTAATGTCACTAGCTTCAATCAAATTAGTCATCTTTTTTAATTGTTGAATTTGCCCAATTGATAATTTAATGGCTGTATCTTTATTTCCTGAGGAAATACTTTTAAAACACGGTTTACGCATAACATCAATAAAACCTAATTTATGTGTTATTTTTGATTGAATAGTTGAACTGTTAATATAAATATATTCCGGTTGACCGTCGATATCTTGACTAGTCTTAATAAATGGTTGACTTTCTTTGGTAATATATGTATTTAAATATTGATTCATTTTTTTAAAACTTATAATACCCATTTCGTCACCTTTAAAATTGAAGTATTTGACGGGAGCATCGATCGTATATAAAATATGGGTTTTATCATCATTACCTTTAATATTGATGAATTTTTTATCTTCTGATTTTTTAATAATTACTTCATCATTTATATTTGAAATAGAAGATAAAACATCAATGAAAGACATCTCATATTTTAAATCATGTATAGCGTTTTGTTCATTTTTCATTTTGGTAAATTTATTCTCCATTGGGATTATTATTATTATTTTATTAATTAAAATATAATAATTATAAATCTAATTATTTTTCGTATATTCCACCAGCTTCTTGTCTTTTAAAATTTTCGGCATTTTTAATATAATAAAAATTCCAGATATCTTCTGTCGACATGTTCAAATATATGAACATTTTCATAAAATTAATAATAGAAGAATTAATCAAAATATTAAGCAAATCATCATTTTCTTTATATACTTCGTACGTTTTCCATTTTTTATAACTTGTATTTTGTACTATTTGACCTACTGATACTACGTATGCCCCTATTAAGCTAAACAACGAATCATTATCGTTAACCTGATTTAATGCCGATTTATAATAATACTCTAGAGTTGATTCCGGTTTAATTCCTAAAAATAGAAATTGGTTTAATAAAAAATGCCACGCATCAATTAATTCAAATTTACTAGCATCAGTAATAATCAACTTTTCTGTATTATTTTTATTGTCCAAAGATATTTGTTCAGCTAATTCATACAATTCAGTTATAATAGATAATACATAATAGCCGGATTCGATTGCTCGTTGCGGCTTATCTAGATTAACATCATCAGGCGACAAACAATTTTGTCTTTTATTTGCTAACGCGATCTGCAAACTTTTTTGCATATCAAACATAATATCTAAACATTTTTCAGGATTATATGTTTTTTGAATCATTTTATTTCCTTTTATTAATTTATTTTAAATATAATAAAATATTTAATTTGTGAATTTTTAATTTTAATTTTAATTTTAAAGTTTAACTACATCTATGCCATTTTCAACAAGTAGATCTAAACCTAAACTACCATTACGATCATATATCTCTTTATAATATACTCGTCTAATTCCTGATGATATTATCATTTTGGCACAATTTATACATGGGCTAATTGAAATAATTAATTCATGATCATCGACAATTAAACCCGAACGTAATGCAAACATTAAGGTATTTACTTCCGCATGTATTTCGTTATTTTCTGAAAAAACATGGTGTTCATTATACCATTCCTCCGAAGTAACTATTTTTCCATCTATCGAATAAATATTTTGTTTTTCATCATGTTTAAAAATATCATTGCAATGTTTTTTTCCAGATGCTACACCATTAAATCCAACCGATACAACTCTTCCATCTTTGACTAATAATGCTGCGACTTTTAATCTAGCACAGGTTGATAATTTTTCATATTCATTTAATATATTTTTATAAAGTTTTTTATATTTTTTGTTCACGATATTAATATCCTATTTTAAAATTGATGACAACTGTGGTCTAAAATCATTACATTTAATTGTGACCGGAATAATTTGTTTACCAGGAATTTGACAAATAATTAATTCATCAATTTTAATATTAGTATTTTTTTCAATTATCCAAGCATAAGTTGATAATTGTAACGAATATTCGTTGAAATTACAAGAATTAAAATTAGAAAACGGATCTTTAAGTTTTTTATCAATATTATATGAATCACATGTATCGATTGATTTTGATGTCTTCCAGTCAATTATAGCATAACGGTTTAAAACTTTATTATATGCTAAAAAATCAACAGTTCCACATAAAGCATTAGGTTGATCATATACAATCAGTTCATTTTTAATAGGAATATAATATTTTTTTAACTTAGAATATAAAGTTTCACAATAATTAGCTCTAAAATAAAAATCTTCTTTCATTTCAGGAAAAACTGTAAAAATCTTTTCATCAGGAACATAGTTTTTATTATACCATAAATTTTCCATAACTGAATGTATCGTTGTCCCTAAGACAGAATGATAATCTCCAATATATTTCCATTTAGCTGTTACCTCTTCAACTGGCATATCGTGTTTTTCAGCATATTTAATTTTTATTGTATCCCAATCTACTGGTTCAACGAATTGTTTAATAAATCCTGTAACTGATGTATATTTTGTTGATAAATCGTCTAAATATCTGTGATTTGTTTCATTAAAACGTATATTGTTAAATTTTTCCCATAACTCTTTATAGATTTCCATTTTTTTTCCTATTTTTTATTTAAAATTTTATTTATGTTTTCAATTTCATTAAAAATTGATAATTTAATAGAATTTACAATTTCTGTTAAATTATTAGAATCTTCCACAAATTCCTTAATATCTATTTTAAGGCAATATTTTTCATTATTTCTAATAAAATAACACACATATAAAATCATGTTATTATAATCTAATAATGTAAAATCTTTATATAATAATTTGTTATTTAATAACGTCAAATTTGATTGTTTCGTTATATCAGAAACAATCAATTCTAAAATTATATCATTTAAGGCATTTAAATTATCCATAATCATATTTTAAATATAATAATTATAAATCAAATTTTAATAATTAATAGTTAAATAAAATATTTTTTATTTATTAATTAGTACAACATTTTCTATTTTTGGATATTTTCCACAAGAATGAGTTTCTGTGCAATAACACATACTAGAATTTAAAAATTTATTTTTTTCGCATTTAGGAACTAATATATTATCGGCTATCCATTGCCATTCATCATTTTGTTTCGCTAACAACTTCTTTAACTGGTTGGCAAACTCCCTAATCTCGTTTAGGGCGCGTACACAAAGCCTTTGGTTGCAAAGATTTTCTAACATTCTAAGATTGCACTTCATTACCATTTTGGAATTCATTCCCAAAGGTAACAAATTAGCTGCATCTTCTTTAGGAATATTTGCATTTATTAAATCAGAATACCCTTCCGCTATTGTTTCCATGGTTCTTTTGTATATGTCATTTGTTTCCTGATTTGTTAAAATTTTTTTAGGTGTATAATATTCAAAATCCTCAGAATTAATATATCTAGTTGATGATTGTAATCTAGTCGGACTGCCGCCTATATGAGTATACAATTCACGCATCATTCTCGCGCTAGCACCATCTAAAATAAATTCAATATCTACAAATTCTAATACTCTGTTATGACCAGACCTTATACAATCTATTGCACGTTTAACATTAGCTTCAGATTTGTCGATCGGTGAATTCCAACAAATTCCAGCTACTTTACCCATTTTTTCTAATGGATTATTTGTATAATTTAATAATGTTATTTGCATATTTTTATATTAAACCTCTATTAAAAAATCTTCTTTGCTTAAATTGTTATTATCATAGGGATTTTCATCCGGATAACCATACGGATTAATCAATAATTGTATTTTATTTCCACTACTATTAATATATTCTTTTTTAAGCGCATCGTGGGTATGACCTGCTTGCCATATTGAATCATCTTTCATATTGTCCAAATAGCTTTTGCCTTCGAAATAAAAAAAATTCGTGCAACTATCTTTTTTATAATGTTCCGGTATACCGAATTCCAAAGGTATATAATGTGTCATAATGATGTCAGCCTCTGACTTAGAAATTACATCTAATTTATTTTTAAAATAACTATGTAAAAAATTTGTATCATTATCAAAATAATTCCACATACGACCATCGAACCAATTATATAACCAACGCCTTTTATTATTTTCGACAGAATTATTGGGACCTGGACAATATGACCAATCAGTTAAACCCATACAACCGTTTATATTTTGATGTTTTGTAGTCGTTGTTATTAGATTTAAATTATCCAAATTCGACAATTCTGATGTCAACGCTTCAATCTTTACTTCAGATTTTTTAAATTTGGTTTTTTCCGTAATTATATCATGATTACCTAAAACTATGTTTACTTCCTTATATTTTGTACAAATAAAGTTAACAAAATTAACATATGTTTTAAAATCATTAGAAATATCGCCAGCAATGCAAACACGTTCTGCTGGCAAAAACGCATCATCATAAAAACGGTCGTACTCCATTTTTTTCGCTATATAAAAATCTACATGTAAATCTGATATAAAGTAAGTTAACATAATTAATCCTTGGATTTAATATTTTTAAAAATGTTTACGAATTCAGTGATATCACTAATTAAACCGAATAATTTATGGTCATTAAATAAATAATATAGTCCTCTTTCATCCAATGCTTCAGGTTTCCATTCATTTACGTTTTTCATAATAGTTTCGCTTAATGTCGTAGGAATAGCATCAAAAGAAATTAATGTTTGATTTCTTGCCCATTCTTTTTCCATATTATTTTCAATTATCCATTTATTTAAATCGGTTAATACATTCTTTTGTACATATTTAGGGCCTTGCCTAAATTTTAACGCAGATAATCTTGGAATATTATCAGAAACATCACCTAATATAATTTTTTCAGTTAAATAAGATTCAGGATTTAACACCTGTGCAAATTGTTTTTTCTTAGCATTCCATTGATTATAATTAGGATATTTAAACAATTGATAAAAATCACTATCACTGGATTGATTAATAATTTTCCAGTTACTTTTATTTTTAACAATAACACCAATAAGATCATCAGCTTCACATTTGTCAACTTGTAAAAACTGAATATTTTTTACAACTTTAATCAAATCTTCTATAAGTTTTCCATTTTCCATAAAAAATGAATCAAAATCAATTACGGATTTGTCTCTAATGTCTCGTCTTTGTTTTTTATATTCCGAGTATATCTGTTTTCTCCAATTACTACGTCCTTCCAAACAAAAAATTACTTTATCAGGTCTAAATTGTTTTAATGTCTTTTTTATTGACATAAATAATGTAGTTTTATAAGCTATGTAAGTAGGATCTAATGGATCATAAGGTACACTAAATAAACACCTCATAAACAAATTGCCACCATCAATTAATAACACGTTTTTAGGTTGTTCTTCATCATTTTTTACTATAAATTTTTCTATATTTGACATAATATTCTCTTATTAAATAATCAATATAATTAATATAATAAAATAAAATCAAAATAATTTAAAAACATAAAAAAATTCCAAAAAAGTTTTTGGAATTTTAATTCTTGAAGCAAGTCGGTGAACTATACTATATGATTTTAATTGACAGTTTCTATAAATTATTTATGTTTCAACTATTGTCGCCATCCACGTAAATTGTATAACCTAGTTCCACGGTCAACGCCTAATCCAGTTCCGTTTAAATATATACTTGTTATATATTGGGATATACCATGCACAGTATTACATTTATCTAATTTTTCAATAACTTCTTGTTTCTTTTTATCAGTTATATGCCTAGCAGACTTAAGTTTATCCAAAAATAAACTTTTCAATAATAGAGCAGAATCTCTGTTTTCAAATCTGGATAGGGCTTTATATTTATCAGATTTTATAAAATCTTCAGCAATTTCACTTAGTTCCCATGTTTTTGAAGATTCGGCTTCACTAAGTATTGTTACACTTTTTACTCTATATTTAGGCACATTATAATTTAGCATTTTATTCTCCTCTATATTAAAACCAGGTTTATCAGTTAACGATCGTTCGGCTTACCAGCTTGTCCAATGATATCGGCTTTTGTAATTTTGGTAACTTTGTAACCATTTGACTCTAATAGTTTTTTAGCATAAAAAACTTTATTTGTATCATATTCAACCATTTCATGTTTAAGCATATTATATTCTCCTATATGACTAATTTACCTTAGTTTATTAATATTAAATAAATAATTAACAACGTCTATAGTATTCGGCATATTGTTTAATATTCTAACTATAATATATTTATAATCTTTTGATATTTTTTCAGCTTTATCTAATTTGTCCATAATCATTCGTTTTATAACTTCATTAGACTGTTGACTATGCATTTTAGATAATAATTTGAATCTATCATTATTTAAAATTTCTTTGGTTATGTTAACCAATTCTTGTTTTTCTGATTCTTTTGATTCTTTTAATACATCTAAATGATTAATTAAATTATTTCTTTTTTTAACCACTTTGTAACCTTTTGATTCCAAGAGTGTTATTGCTTTTTTTATGATTTGTTTATTTGGTATCATTTTATTAATTCCATGAAATTATTTTAAACTATTTACGAATGTTATTATAGCTGCACACAAATCCATAGCACTTCTGTCTCTAGAATTATAATTGAATATAGTTTTATATGCCATAGGAGA
>Ga0172382_10008460_pt1 | contig 14337 bp, 10 predicted proteins | sample Leawel138RmetaG_FD_122245 | JGI IMG/M metagenome (GOLD analysis project Ga0172382, IMG submission 122245) | Leachate microbial communities from a municipal landfill in Southern Ontario, Canada - Leachate well 138R metaG | ecosystem: Engineered > Solid waste > Landfill > Unclassified | place...
CTTCTCCCGGCCCTACATGCAATACGTGCTGGGCGAGGGCTGGGTGCGCGAGCGGCGCCTGCGCCTGTATCACTCGATGTATCAGGTGTTCCTGGCGACCATGCTGCTGGCGCTGACGACCAATAACCTCGGCATCCTCTGGGTGGCCGTGGAGGGCGCGACGCTGGCGACCGTGCTGCTGGTGTCGCTGTACCGCACCCCAGAATCGGTGGAGGCGGCGTGGAAATATTTTATTCTGTGCGGCGTCGGCATCGCCCAGGCGCTGTTCGGCACCGTGCTGGTGTACTTCGCAGCGGCCAATCTCCTGCAGATCCCCGAGGCCGGGCTGCACTGGACGGTGCTGCGCGATGCCGCCCCGCAGCTCGATCCGACGGTGATGAGCATCGCCTTCGTATTCCTGCTGGTCGGCTACGGCACCAAGATCGGGCTGGTGCCGTTGCACCACTGGCTGCCCGACGCGCATTCGGAAGGCCCCACGCCGATGTCGGCGGTGCTGTCCGGCCTGCTGCTCAACGTCGCCCTGTACGCCGTGGTGCGCTTCAAGATGCTGGTCGATCCGGCACTCGCCGATCCGGCCTGGGCCAACCCGCAGCTCGCCGGTCATCTGATGATGGGTTTCGGCCTGCTGTCGTTCCTGGTCGCCGGCTTCTTCCTGCACCGGCAGCGCGACATCAAGCGCATGTTCAGCTATTCATCCATTGAGCACATGGGACTGATGACCTTTGCCTTCGGCCTCGGCGGCCCGCTGGCGACCTTCGGCGGGCTGCTGCACATGGCCGTCCACTCGCTGACCAAGTCGGCGATCTTCATCACCGTCGGTCACGCCACGCACATCGCCGGCACACAGTCCATCGAGAAGATCCGCGGTCTGATCAAGACGCAGCCCGCAGTCGGCTGGGGCCTGCTGATCGGCACCGCCGCCATCGCCGGCTTCCCGCCCTTCGGCGTGTTCATGAGTGAGTTCCTGCTGCTCACCGCGACCATGCAGAGTTGGCCATGGCTGACGGTGGTGCTGCTGTCCGGTCTGGGGATCGCCTTCGCCGGGCTGTTCCGCAACATCCATCCGATGGTCTACGGGCAAGTGCCCGAGGGCCAGGTGGCGGTGCGTGCGAATATGCTGCCGGTGGCCCTGCATCTGTTGCTGGTACTGTGGCTGGGGCTCGCCATCCCGCTGTTCCTGGCGCAGTGGTTCGATCAGGCCACCCTGCTGATTACCGGGAGCAACTTCCTGTGAGCGCATACGACTGGCTGCCCGATTTCATCACCCGTCTGCGGGGGGCGTTCGTCGCCATCGCCGACGACGTCGAACCGGTGCGGATCGGTGACGCGCGTCTGCTGCCACTCGAACCCGAGGATTGGGGCCGTGCCGGCCAGGAGGCTGCCGCCCTGGGATTGCGCTGGGCCGGCGGCTGGGGCGAGCCATGGGGCGACGGGTTCCGGATCAACGCCTGTCTGATGCGCGGTGGCGAGGCCCTGCTGCTGCGCACCCACGTGCTGCAGGTGACGCCGGCCCTGCCCTCGCACACACCCTATTTCCCCGCTGCCGACCGGATGGAACGCCGCACCCAGGACATGCTGGGCATCGTCTTCCTCGATCACCCCGATAGCCGCCGCTGGGCGCGCCACCATGCCTGGGGGGAGAATGAGTATCCGCTGCGCAAGGATTTCCCGGTTGCCGGCACGCGGCACGAGCCGCTGCCCACCGATCACGACTACCGTTTTCTTCAGGCGCAGGGCGCGGGTGTCTACGAAATCCCGGTGGGCCCCATACACGCCGGCATCATCGAGCCCGGACACTTCCGCTTTCAGGCCGTGGGTGAGCACATCCTCAACCTGGAACAGCGTCTCGGTTATACCCACAAGGGCACCGAGAAGATCGCCGAAGGCCGTGATGCCGCCGGCGCGGCACGTCTGGCCGGGCGCGTGTCGGGCGACAGCACCGTGGCCCACACCTGGGCCGCCTGCCGCGCCATGGAGCAGGCCGCCGGCATCGAGGTGCCGGAGCGTGCGCTCTACCTGCGTGCCATCATGGCCGAGCGCGAGCGTATCGCCAATCACCTCGGCGATATCGGCGCCATCTGCAACGATGTCGCCTTTGCCTTCGCCAACTACCAGTTCAGCCGCCTGCGCGAGCACTGGCAGCGTGCCAGCGCCGCGGCCTTCGGGCACCGTTTCATGATGGATCGCATCATCCCCGGGGGCGTGACGGTGGATCTGGACGAGGCTGTGGCCGGCGGCCTCACCGCGGACCTGCCGCCGCTGGCCCGCGAGATGCGGGAACTCATCCCCATCCTCGATGAAAACCCCTCGCTCGAAGACCGTCTGGTCACCACCGGCTTCCTCAGCAGGGACATCGCCGCCCGCCTGGGATCGACGGGTTATGTCGGCAAGGCCTCGGGGCAGGACTACGACGCGCGCCGCGACCTGGGCTATGCACCCTACGACCGTCTGGAGATCACGGTGCCGGTCTACGAGGACGGCGATGTCGCCACCCGTCTGCGCGTACGCGCCGAGGAGATCCTCATCTCCCTCGACCTGCTCGACCGGCTGCTGCGCACGCTGCCGCCCGGGCCGATCACGGCCGACTGGGTGGCCCCACCGGCCGACGCCGAGGGCCTGGCCCTCGTCGAGGGCTGGCGCGTCGAGATCCTCTGTCACGTGCGCTTCGGCGCGGACGGGCGGATCGCGCGACTGTTCCCCCGCGACCCCAGCTGGTTCATCTGGCCGGCACTGGAGCAGCTGATCCACGACAACATCGTTCCCGATTTTCCGGTGTGCAACAAGTCGGTGAACGGTTCTTATTCAGGGCACGATCTGTGACTGCGTGCGCCACGGAAACACATGGAAGTACACTGAAATGAAACCACGCCGCGAAGCGCTGCCGCAACCCATGGCCGATAACGTGAGCTGTTGTGTGAAGCCCGGGATCTTGTCCGTGCTGTTCCGTGTGCTTCCGTGGCCAATGGCGTTTTCGGGTTTCGGGGACAACCGTGCCTGTCAGGGTATTCCGTGTACTTTCGTGGCTGAAATGAACTTTTCCAGGATGAAACGACCCGTCGGGCAATGACCAGCGATGTTTAGGATCTTCAACAAAATTCGCAAGATCGGTGTGATCACCGAGCCGGCCCTGAGCGACGACCCGGCCTTCGAGGCGGTTGGCGAGCAACTGCAGGCACGCGTCGGCGAACTGTTCAGCGGCAGCCTCGCAATCCGCGCCGTCGACGCCGGCTCCTGCAACGGCTGCGAACTGGAGATCCACGCACTCAATAACCCGTACTACAGCATCGAGCGCTTTGGCGTGCACTTCGTCGCCTCGCCGCGCCACGCCGATCTGCTGCTGGTGACCGGCCCGGTATCCACGCACATGGAAGCCGCCTTGCGCCGTGTCTATGCCGCCACCCCCGACCCGAAGCTGGTGCTGGCCGTCGGCGACTGCGGCGCCGACGGCGGTGAGTTCGGCTGCAGCTATGCCAGCCGCGGTGGTATCGGCGCCGTCATCCCCGTCGACGGCATCGTGCGCGGCTGTCCACCCACGCCCGCCGCCCTGATGCACGCCATCCTCAAGCTGATCGAGCGGCGCGGCAGCGCGTGATCCGTTCCGCCGCAGCGCCACGCAACCCATGACCCGTCGCTCGCGCCGCCACCTCCCACGGTTCCCCGGGGACGGGGCGAAAACTACCCGGGCCGTCGCTCAGGGCGTGTCCTCCAGCTTGTAGAAGGTACGCGCGAGATAATCGGCCACATCACCGATCTCCTCGTCGCCCCAGCCCAGTCCTGCATGCACGTTCCAGGACGCCACATAGCGGCGCAACTCGTTCAGGGTGGCCACTTTGCGCGCATCCCGCGTATGCACCCAGCTCTCGTGACAGGACTGGCAGTGATTCTCATACAGCCCCTGGCCGCGCGAGAACTCCTGTGCCGCGGCGGGCGCACCGCCGAGCAGCACGGCGGCGCACAGCCCCAGAAAGAACGTCCACATGTTCGAACCCGACCTGACCTGCATAGCAACATCCTCCCCATTCAGCACACCAGAACCTGTCTCAAAACACACCCCAATCTTGCCGGCGGTGTCGTGGCCCTGCTCCGGTGCTTAGTTATTCGATATGAACTCCGCTCCTCGCAGCGACCACGCCTTGCCTGGAGGCCCGGTCTGATGTCGAGACAGGTTCCGGAACTATAGCGCACCGGCACATCCGACCGGCAGACCGCCTGGCTGGCGCATCTGCCGTCCGCTATAGTCGGTAGAACCGCGTCGTCCCCACCGCGAGTGGCAAGGATGGGTCAAGATGGCTGCACGAGCGTTCCTGAGCGGTGTGTTTCTGTACTGGCTGGGGCTGTCGGCCGCTGGCGCCGCGCCGCTCGCGGTGGCGGGTGGCATTGCGCAGGAGTATCCCCAGGTCGTGCAGTTTTTCCCAGACGCGGACCGCTTCGGGGACGTGGCCGGCGACCCTCCCGCGGCACCCGTTTTCCGCGGCGACACCCTGCAAGGCTATGCCTTCCTCAGCGACGCCGTGGCGCGCATCCCCGGCTATTCCGGCCGGCCGATCAAGCTGCTGATCGGGCTGGGTCTGGACGGCGTCATCACTGGCGTGGAGCTGCTCGAACACCAGGAGACCATCCTCAAGTCACATTTCCCCAAGGGGTCACTGGAGCGCTTCATCGCCGGCTATGTCGGCCGGTCGATCCGCGAGCGCTATGAAGTCGGTAGCGGTCGGCGGGCCGGCTATGTCGATATCGATGCCCTGACCGGTGCCACCGTGACCTCGATGGCGGTCAATCACACCCTCCTGATCACGGCCCGCGAGGTCGCGGTGTCACGCGGCCTGCTCGAGGTCCGCGAACCGGTACGCATCGCGCCGGCAACGGTTCGCGGCGACCACTTCCAGGCGGCCGACTGGATCTTTCTTACCGGCAACGGCGCCATTCGACGCCTGTTGCTGACCCGCGGCGACGTCGAGCAGGCGCTCGCGGAGCGTACCGCGACCGGCCCCGTGGAGCCGTTGACCGGGGACCGCGACTGCCACCCTCTGCCGGAAGGCGATTCCTGCGATGTCTTCATCGATCTCTATTACACCTATCTGAATGCGCCGACCATCGGCCGCAATCTCCTCGGCGAGCCGGCCTATGAACGCCTGCTGGCGGAGCTCAAGCCGGGCGAGCATGCCATCGCCGTGCTGGCCCGCGGCCTGTATTCGTTCAAGGGCACGGCCTACGTACATGGCGGCTTCTTCGACCGGGTTCAGCTCCGACAGCACGACCAGACCATCACCTTCCGTGACGCCGACCATCAGCGCCTGGACGATCCGGCGCTGGCGGGCATGCCCGACTTCACGGAGCGTTCCATCTTCATCGTGCATGCCGAGGCCGGCTTCGACCCCGGCGCACCCTGGGCGCTGGCGCTGCGGGTGCGGCGCATGGTCGCCGCGCGCACCGGCGTCGCCGTGACTTTCGCCGGTGATTACCAGATCCCCGCAGACTATGTCGTGCGATCTGCCCGCCGCTGATCCGGTGAAACGGGAACGGAGAGGAAGGCGCGTACTTAAAGCTGAGATCCTGGGAAAATGGCCACGGAAGCACACGGAATAACACGGAAAGAATTCACTATGTAAACCAGGACTATCCCTCGAGGTTTGGCTTCCGTGTCATTCCGTGTGCTTCCGTGGCCAAGAATGGTTTAAAAGTAAGCATCAACCTCGACACAAGCTGCCTGCTGATCAGACTTCGCACGCACAACGATTAGCTGTTGCATTCGCAGCCGGCTAATTCCCACTCATCCGCTTGCCGAACGAAATTGCGTAGGCCGGTGAACGGAACAGCAGGACGGGATCATTCGTCGGTTCGATACCTTCCGTCATCACCAGGGGATCGAAGTTGATCTTTTCACACGCCGCCCCCTTCTGCGGCATCGCCGAGGAGATGGTCAATGTCCCGGCCTTGATCTCCTTACGCCCTGCGGGCCACAGCCGTGTCGGGTCATCCACCGGATCGCCGGCCGCACCGATCGTCACCAGCATGTCCCAGTGCACCGGACCGCGCTCGGTTCGATCGATCAAGGCCTGTTCGAGGAAATCTGGCGGAAAGGACTTGAGCTCGTCAGCGGACATCTGCTTTTCCCCATCCTGAGGAACGAAGCGCCAACGGACCAGCGTGGTCTTGCCGGCACGATCCACGAATTTGAACGTGTGGATGCCAAAGTAGCTGCTATTGGCCCAGCTGGGTGGGGGGTTGTGCCGGGCGAGGAATTCCGCCTGCGGCCAGCTGTCGGGATGCGAGGCCTTGAATGTCTTGATCTTCTCCGGATCAGGCTTACCGGTTGCAGGAACGGGTCTCTTGGCGACGATGTCATCGAAGAAGGTCTGTGGCGATGCCGCGCCGAACATCGGCGTGTTCAGCATGGTCATGTGCTGCAGACTGCCGTCGGCCAGCCTGAACTCCACGGCCATTCCCCGCGGAGTCTTTGCGGTATCGGGGATCTTGGGGTTGCCGCCAGGCATGGAAAAACGTGCAACGACCGGTACCGGCTCGCCGGAAAAAAGTGCTGCGCGCGTATACGCCTCCATCTCCGGGGAGCCGACAAACTCACCCGCGGCACACGTCCCCTTGGTGTGATTGCGGCGTTCTCCCGGGTGTACCCCGAACGTATCCTCGAGGGCGGACACCACTTGATCTGCAGTCACACCCTCGCCTGCCGCCACCCCCAGCGGCGTGGCGATGAACAGCATGCCGGCCAGCAGCCGGATGGGGAAATTGTTGCTCTCGATGAACATATACCCTCCCGTCATTGCACGCAGTCGGACCAGACGCTCAACGACCAGACCCGCCCTCGGCTGCAACATAGAATGTCGAATCGGACACCTCAGTATGGACGGAAAAACAGACCACAGGGCCGGTGGGGTTATTGATTACCCACCGCAACCCGTCTTCCGGGTTCGTCCCCGGTACCGCTGCCCTGGCCAGACACCATGTGTCTCATCGATCCGTGACCCGGTCACCCGGCTATTCCTCATTCCCTCCGCCCCCTTTCCGGTTGGCGGGTGAACTGCTGGCCGATGAACAGGTCGTTGGCGACGACCAGGACGTTCTGCAACCAACCGGCGGAAACCGCGCAGGCACCTGTATACGGCGGTTCCTTGCACGCCTCGACCTCGCCATTCGCGAGCACGTCGATATGCAGCCCCGGTAGTGGCCGCACCTGCATGCCGGCCGGTGGCCGGGTATAGTCCATGATCGTCGCTTCGTCGTAGTGCAGTAAACCGAGCAGCAGACCCGGGACCTCGTACATGGCCAGATCGCCGCTCCGTAGCGGACCGTGCCGGCCATCGATGATGATCAGGGGGGTACTGACATAGAACCTGAACATCGTTGCGGTGAAGTCGCTGCGGGTCATGGCGAGCACGCCGGAGTCGACGTAACCGGCGAAATTTTCACCCATGAACGGCAGGTGATCACCAAACAGCACGATGATGCCGTCGGGGTCGCGCCGCTGCAGTGCCGCGACGAAGGCCATCAGCTCACGCGACTTGTAGTAAATGGTATTCGCATACGTGGTCACCTCCTCGACGCTGGACTTCGAGGTGATCCGGGGCGGGCGCGAGGCGCTGAGTGGATAGTTCCAGTGACCGAAATAGGTCACGATGTAATTCAGCAGCGGCTGCCCGCTGTCGAGCTGCGGTTCGATCTTCTCCAATACCTGCCGATACAACGAACTGTCCGCGAGGAACTCGCGGTTCATGTCGTCGAGCACGAAATCCTGTTTCGCCCAGTAGGTCTGGAAGCCCATGCGCTTATAGGCGTTGACGCGATTCCAGAAGACCGGCACGTTCGGGTGGGACGCCACGGTGCGGTAGCCGCGCCCGGCCAGCAGGTGCGGCAGGCAGGGTACATCATTGAGCATCTGTCGCTCGAACTTGACGCTGTCCTCCACCACCGGGAACCCGCACAGGACCTCGAACTCGGCATTCGCCGTGTAGCCGCCGAATACAGGGCTCATCACCCGGGCATTGCCGGTGCGCTTCCAGAGTCGCCGGAACGCGGGGTCGACCGGATCCTGACTGTAGCCCGCCTGTTTGAGCAGCAGCGGATCCCAGAAGGATTCCAGCAGCACGATATGCACATTGCGCGGCGTGAATTCCGCCTTCGCGGTGTCCTTCGGCGGGGCGGCGCTCAACAGGCTATCCGCGGCGCGCAGCGCCAGGTCGCGGTCCGGCGGCACGGCGGCGGCGGCGAAGTAGCGCGCGCCCTCCTGCAGCGAATACAGCGTCGCACCGCGGTACAGATAATTGGAGCGCTGGTCCCACACGGAATTGCCGAAGTAGCGGTCGAGGGGAGCCAGAATGACGGCGGGCTCGTACACCAGTGTCATCGAGCACAGGATGACCGCGAGGCTGGCCAGATAGGCACGCCATTGCCGCAGCGAGATGTTGAAGATGAACAGCGCCGCGATCGCGGCCAGCGGCAGCGCCGCGGCGAGGAAGTGCCAGCCTTCCAGGACCAGCAGCAGCGAGCGCAGGGCATACACATCGTCCGGCATGATCGGCCCACCGAAAAACGAGATCTTGACCGCGTTGCCGACATACAGCACCGCCATCAACAGTCCCTGCAGCACCACGAATACCCGTGGGCTGCGCGACAGCGCGTACAGTACGTACCCGACCAGCAACTGCAACAGATAATCGTACGGCACCGCACGGGGGGCGATGTGCACGTCGAACTGCAGCGCACTGACGAGGTAATACAGGGCGTAGAACGCCGCCGTGGAGAACACCGGCAGCAGCGGGCCCGCTACGGCTTTGCGGATCGGCATCGAAAGACCCTTCAAGGATAAGACGTCCCGAATACCATACTGGTGCGGCCCCGCGCCGCGGCACACAGGAGGGCCGCTACGCCTTGCCACGCTCCGGGAACATATGGGTGTACTCCGTCGCGTCGAAGAAGGCCTCGAGCGTGAGAATCCGTCCCCGCTCGATCTTCGCCCACAGTACCACGGGGGTGTGGGTCACGACATTGATGCGGATACGGAAGTCGAGGATGGCACAGATCTCGTTGCCGTCGACGAAGATGCGCCGGCGGTCGATGCCGTCGAGGATCTGACCGATGCGGGCAACGATGTCGGTGATGAACACGTCGACATCGGTATGACTGGTGACGGGACTGCGGTAGCAGAAACCCGTGTCCGCGAGCGTCGCGCGCACGGCATCGAAATCGCGCGCCGCGAACGCATCGAGATAGGCATCAAAAACCGCTTCGGGCGTCGGCAGGGTCATGAGTCGGGGAGATGGATCGGGGCGCCCGGATCAGCCCGAATCAGCCCGGATCCTCAATGGCGTAGCGCACCCACAACCGGTGCTCGGCACCCGGCGCGATCTCGACCACGTCGCTGTCGGCGTTGGCGCTCTCCACACACAGCATGTGCAGATAGCCATCCCTGCCCAGGTCGCCCATCTTCGCGGCCTTCGCGGTCCAGGGGTTCCACACCACGGTGGAGGCGCTGCCGCGCTTGGCGATGCGGATCCGGCGCTCGAGCACCGGATCCTCGATCACACAGTCGGCCGTCGATTCCAGGTAGATGCGGTCGACCTCGCCGGCGATGGTCAGCGGCCCGCTCTGGTGCTTGCGGGCGCCGCCATCGACCTTGTCGAGATAGGGACAGCCGTCCAGGCCATGTACCTTGACCTGGCGCACGTCACCGACTGCGAAATAGGTGTGCAGCGCCTGGCCGACAGTGAAAGGCGCGCTGCCGGTATTGCGCGTCACCAGTTCGATCTCCAGCGTCGGGCCGACCACCATGTGAATTTCCAGCTCGGACGGGTGCGGCCACTGCGCGCGGGTGGCGTCACTCTGCAGGAGGCGCAGGACGAGACGGCTGGCGCCGTTGGCCAGGCGCTCAGCCTCGACCAGTTCCCAGGGTACGGTCCGCGCGAAGCCGTGACCGGGGAAGGCAGGCTCAGTCGCATGCGGACCGAACCAGGGCCAGCAGACCGGTACGCCGCCACGGATGGACTTGCCGGGCGCAAGCCGGGCGTCCTGTGACAGCCAGATCACTGGCGGCACACCCTTGGGTGTCCAGGTCATCAGGTGCGCGCCCTGCAGCGCGATCGAGGCGTCCGCATGCGGGTTGCTCACCTCGAGGACGATCATACCGCCGTCCCGCTCGGTCAGGCTGACCTCGCCGGGAATGCCGTAGCGCGCGTTCAGCGCCGAAATATCCATGCTCATAGATTCTCCCGCCAGCGATTTCTATGGGAAGTCCGGGGCAAGCTCAGCCAAACGCGCACTCTACCCCGCGCGGGAGTATCCGTCACGGACATCCCGCCCACAATCGTCCCGGCAGCCGGAACGGCCCATCCGGACCGCGGCTGGGTCATAATAGCGGACGTGACCCGCCACCCGCACACCCCCGCCTCCGATCCCGCCGGCGCCCGCGCCGCCATCGCGGGGCTGATCGATGCCCTGCTGCGCGCCGGAGACACGCCGTCCGCCGATCCGATTGGGCGGACCGGGGAACAGACCGATGCCCGGGCCGGGCGCCAGGCGGGCCTGCGACTGGCCGCCGCCGCGTTGCGTGACCTCGACGGACTGGCCGCCGGACCGCGACCCCTGCAGGTGGCGGTCGTGGGTCCCACCCAGGCAGGCAAGAGTACGGTCGTGAATCTGTTGCTCGGCCGGGTCGCGGCCGAGACCAGCCCACTGGCCGGCTTCACGGTGCACCCCACGGGCTTCCAGCTCGCGGCGGACCCGCTCGCGCCCTGGGCGGACGCCTTCTTCACCGGCTGGGAACGCCAGCCGGCCAGCGCGCTGCAGCGTGAACGGCTGGACTGTTACGCCCTCGAGTCCGTACCGGCGGCCACCGGCCTGCCCGCCGGCACCGTCGTCTGGGATACCCCCGATTTCGACTCGCTGCAGGCGCACAGCTACCAGCGCGGCGTCCTGGATGTCGCCGCACTCGCCGACGTCATCGTGCTGGTACTCAGCAAAGAGAAATACTCCGATCTGTCCGTGTGGCGCCTGCTGCAGCTGCTGCGACCCCTGCTGGAGCCGCTGGGCGGGCGACCACTGCTGATCTGTCTGAACAAGGTGAACGCCGCTGCCGAGGCGGCAATCTCCCAGTCATTACGCGCACGCGTCGCGGAACTCTATGACACGCCGGACAGCCGCGGCACGATCAGCGCCGTCGACATCGTCACCCTCCCCCATGATCCCGCCATCGCCACACTGCCGACGCATGCCCCGGCGTCGGTCGTGCGCCTGCGCGCGGCCCTCACCGCCACCCTTGACCGTACCGACCGCAACGGCCGGGCCGCGGGCGTGCGCCACCTGCTCCGCGCCCACTGGGATGACTGGACCGCGCCGGTGGTCAGCGAACTGGAGGCCGTACGGGCCTGGCACGCTGCCGTCGAGGCCACGACCACCGAGGCGCTGCAGGCCTACCGCCGCGAATTCCTCGAACATCCCCAGCGCTTCGATACCTTCCGCCGCGCCGTCGCCGAACTGCTGCTGCTCATGGAGGTGCCGGTGCTCGCGCAGACACTGACCCGCATCCGCCAGGTACTCACCTGGCCGGCGCGGCAGCTGTTCGCGCGCGCGCGTGGCCTGACCCGCACCGGCCCGGGTGCGGCAGGCAGCGCTGCCGACCTGCCCGCCGAAGAGCGTGTGCTGCGCGACCTGTTCGAACAACAGCTCACCGGCCTGGCCCGCGATACGCTGCGGCGCGCCGAGCCGCAACGGCCGGACATGGCCTATTGGCTGGCGCTCAGTCGCCGCCTTGCCGAGCGCCACGCTCCGCTGCTCGCAGACTTCGCCGCCGCGGCACACGCCCATCACCAGGCCTTCCAACCCGAGATCGAGGCCGCCGCCCGGCAACTGCATGCGACGCTGCAACAGAAGCCCGCACTGCTCAACACCCTGCGCGCCGCGCGGGTCACCACCGATGCCGCCGCCGTGGTACTGGCGGTGAAGACCGCGGGACTCGGCGTGAACGAACTGCTGTTCGCACCGGCCATGGTGGCGCTCACCTCGATGCTGACCGAGGGTGCGGTCGGCGGGTATATGAACCGCGTCGCCCACGAACTGCGCGAGCGCCAGTACGCGGCGGTCACGGCACAGGTCTTTGCGGCCGTCGTCGACCCGCGACTGCGGGAGCTCGGCGCGGGACTGGACGCGCCCGGTCTGCTCGGCATCGACGAGGCGCAGTATCGCCGCGCGACCGCGGCCCTGGAGGACTGGCCCGATGCGTGATCCGATGCCTGACCCGATGCCCAACCCGATGCCTGACGCACTACGGCACCTGCATACCGCCGTCGCCGCCTGGTTTGCGCGCGCGCAGGCCAGCGGCTGGCTCGATAGCGCCGCTGTACAGTCCCTGCAGCGGCTCGAACACGGTACACCCGCCGACCTGTTCGCTGCCGACCCACAGGCCGGCACGCAGCGTCCGCTGGTCGTGGCCTTCTTTGGCGGTACCGGCGTCGGCAAGAGCAGTCTCATCAACCGCCTCGCCGGCGCGCCTATCGCCCGCGTCGGCGTGGAGCGCCCGACCTCGCACGAGGTCACGATGTATGTGCACGAGGCCGTCGCACTTGCGGACCTGCCCGCCGAGCTGCCGCTGGAGCAGGTGCAGATCACGCGCCATGCCGACGCGACGCGCCGTGACGTGTTGTGGCTGGACATGCCCGACATCGACAGCACCGAGCAACGCAACCGCACGCTGGCACTGGCCTGGCTCGCACATGTCGATCTGCTGATCTACGTGGTCAGCCCGGAGCGCTACCGTGACGACGCCGGCTGGCGCGTGCTGCAAGCCCGTGGCCAGCGCCATGGCTGGCTGTTCGTGATGAACCACTGGGACGAAGGTGCACCGGAGCAGCTGCAGGATCTGCGCGAACTGCTGCGCCGGGACGGCTTCGCCGATCCCGTGATACTGCCGACCTGCTGCGCCCCGGATAACGGCGCGGGGCGCTGCGCCGATGACCAGTTCGATGCCCTGGAGACGACCATCGGCGACCTGCAGGCACAGCACGGTCAGGAGGAACTGGAACGTCTCGGCCGGCATGCGCGGCTGCAGGATCTCGGTGATGCCGTGCGGGATGCGCTTGAACAGTACGGTACGCCGGATACCTGGAGTGCGCTGCAGGCGAGGCTCAACGCACACTGGACACGGACCACCGAAGAGTTGCGCACGGGTCTGGACTGGCCCATCCGCGAGCTCGCTGCCGAGTTCGCCGCACGCGACGCGCACCTGCTCACGCGTCTGTTGGATGCGCGGGCGGCCCGCCGTAGCGCTGAGCAATCAGCGCCTGCGACCGGTGGTGCGGACGGCGAGCGCCGCGCCGTGGAGACGCTGTGGGACGAGTGGGCCAACGCCAAGCTGCAGGGCATCGCCGATCAGACGGAGATCGCACTGCGCTCCGCGGGCATCCGTCCGCAACCACTGCTGGGACGGCTGCAGCCGCAACTCGAACAGGCGGCCGCCCACCTGAAGCCATGCCTGCAGGATGCGCTGCGCCAGGGGCTCGCGCGCCCCGGCACGCCCTGGCAACGCATTCTGCACCGGATCACCGGCGCGGCCACGGCGCTGCTGCCCATCACCGCCCTGGCCTGGGTGGCCTATCACATCGTGCGGGGGTTTCTGCAGGGCACCACCGGCGCGGGTGCGTTCCTCGGCAGCGACTTCGCCATCAACAGCATACTGCTGGTCGGCAGCGCCTGGCTGCTGCCCTGGCTGCTGCACCGCCGCCTGCGCCCGTCGCTGGAAAAGAGCGTCGTACGCGCGTTGCACAGTGGCGTCGTGGCGGGTCTGGAGGAAGTGAAGACGGCCGTGGACGCCGCCTTCGCGGAGGCCGAGGCGGAACGTGAGGACCTGCTGACCGCGGCGCGTGGTCTCTTGCAGGAGCTCGCCGCAGCCGCTGGCGGTGCGGTGCGCCCCAATCCCATCCTGGCACGGCTGCTGCCGGTCACGGGGCACAACGTCTGACGCCACGCGCGTACCCGCACCCTCCGGCGCGGACCGATACAACTATTCGCCACGGAGACATACACACGTACCCGGAAGGTGTCGCAGCGGTGAGTTTTACCTTCCGTGTATTTCCGTGTGGTTCCGTGGCCATGTACCGTATCGGGACGAAACCTGCCGCACCGCTGCCATCACCACCGGCAGCTCATTCCTTGAGCGTGATCTTCAGACGGCCATCCTCGACGCGGATGTCCTCGACACCGTCGGCAAAGGCCTTCCAGAAACCCTGTTCGGCACCGAATTCCTGCACCAGATCGATGTTCTTGAGCCCGCCGATCCAGGCATTCGGCAACGGCACGCCCATGAGGCTCACACCCTTCAGCACCACCACC
>Ga0172382_10008463_pt1 | contig 14331 bp, 11 predicted proteins | sample Leawel138RmetaG_FD_122245 | JGI IMG/M metagenome (GOLD analysis project Ga0172382, IMG submission 122245) | Leachate microbial communities from a municipal landfill in Southern Ontario, Canada - Leachate well 138R metaG | ecosystem: Engineered > Solid waste > Landfill > Unclassified | place...
CTCTATGCCCACCTTGGCCTTGAATTCCGCGCTGTGAACCTTGCGTTTCCTGACCTCTGTCACGCTGTTTTCCTCCTCGGATTACAGCTTAAACCGCTGTCTCGATTCTGGGGTCCACTTTATTATTAGGTTGCGCGATGCTTTGACTGCTTAGTTAGTCATGCTGTTGGGCGGCACCTTACCGTGACCGCTATTTTAATCTAAAAGGAAAGCGGGACGTCGAATCGGAATGACGACGGAAGAGCAGATCATTAAACCGCTACGGAATCCTACTATTGCTGGATGATCTGGCCGAGGGGTCGAAACTCGTTAGGTATTTAGCCACGCCGACAGACGATTACGTATTTCCTGTATATCTCCGTTGTCCTGCGGAATCTGCGCGACTTGCAGTTTCGACCATGCTCGGATCTCGGCTGCTGTCGGTGGGTCGACGTCAACACCGCCTGTTAGAAACTCGATATACGCTTCTTTTGTTTCATCTGTAGATGCGCGAGCATTTACCTTACCGGGGGCAAGCGCGTCGAGAATAATTTGTTCCGGTAGGAGACGAGGAAAGAACCCAACATGCTGTCTTAGCCAGAGTAGATAGTTACGCTGGGCTTCGATCTTGGCTCGCTGATGCGCGGCCTGCTCGCCACCCGGAATGCTGAATACCGGTTCGGAACCCACCTCCGCCTTTAGCGTCTCTGCTAGACGGCCTTCGTCCGCTTTGGCAACCGTAGCGGGATCCGTGAAATTGTCGACTTTTCTTTTGTCGCCATCAAGCATTAGAAAGACTGGCTGTTGGGTGTCCATCAGCACAGGTCCATGGTATGTAAGCATAAAATCACCGCCGCCCGGAGAAATTTTGACCTCCAAGCGAGATGCGTCGCCAGGGTCTAGGCCCTTTGCTGCGTGTGAGATCAACAATTCCCCTAGTTGATCCTCCACTAGAATGCGCAGCTTGTTGTTCGGAATTTTTCCCAAACGAACAAGAGCCGCGGCTGGTGAGCTTTTTGGCAATATCCTTGCCTGTAGCTTGCCGTTGTCTTCGAATACTTTTATCGCGTCGTCGGGAAGTCCGTTCAGAAATTCGGGAGAATGGGTCGAGAGAACTATCTGGTGCTTTTTCTGCTTTATCTGTTCAAGCAAGAAACGCAGAAGTGAGCGTTGAGCGCCCGGATGAAGCGACGTTTCGGGCTCGTCCAAAAGGATTAGGGAATAGTCCTCCGCTTCTAGCACATCCACCACGACTCGCACCGCTGCGATTTCACCGCTGCCGGCGAAGGCTTCCGAGTATTCAGTGCCTCGCTTAAATACGACGCTGACATCTTTGCCGCGTCCGCCAGGGTACAAGGAGTGTTTTATGAGCCGAGCAGACTCATAACTGCGGCCCAGAATGTCGCAGACCGCTCGTAGCTCTTCAGCGGTTAAGTCGCGATTCATAAAAAGCCTCTCGGCTCCTCCGCCGAGTTTGTACGATTGGCGTTCGGACTCTTTGATGCTTTTGAGGCGTTTCGCTTCGAGTTGCATCACTCGTCGTAGTTCGTCGTTTTTGTCATAATCTTCAAAGTAGAAGAAGCGATCAAAGGAACCGAAAGTTGCCTTTAGGTTTATATAAACGACTTGTCGTTTTACTGGGTTCCAGCGATCTTGATCTTTGCCTTCGTAATCTCCGTCGGGGAGCGGAAGCATCCCATCGACTTTGCTCAAACGATACGGTTCCCAATAATCCGCTTTTTTACCGATTCTTGCTTTGCGTGTTTCTACTATGCCTCTGAAGGAGTCGTTCCAGTGGCCATAGAAATAACGTTGTGGCGAGCGCTTCTTCGTGACTATTGGGTCGAGTGCCGTAGAAAACCAGAATTTATGCGTCGAGTACCCCAACGGCATACCCCAGAGCGCGTGCAACAACGAACTCTTGCCGATACCGTTCGCACCGACGAGTGCAGTAAGAGGAAACGAGAAATCGACGCGAGTTCCTGGCTCAATATTTTTGAACCGGGGAAAAACCGCATGTGTAATGTAGTGTTTGAGAGGCTTGCCTGCCTTGAACCGACTGATTGCGTCGATCAGCTTTGCAATTTGTTCTTCGTCGGTCGTCGCCATTTGGCCCCGCTGTTTTCTGACACGTCAAGTTACATTCTAGTGTAAATCTCGGGGGATGTGCGTAATCTGCATACCCGGGGCCTTCGAGCGCCCATCTGATTTGTTGGACGGGGAAGGTCGGGGAAGTCAAGTACGGCGTCAAGCAATCTTGGCGATCCGTAGAAGGTCCACGCTGTAGAGTCTGCCGAGTAGCCTTAACTTAAATCACACTTTCGACGATCTGGCGATGATATGCTGGACTTTTATGACGACCGTTGGTTGTTGAGGCAGGCTCGCGAGGCATCGGCCAGCTCCGCAGCGCGGGATGAGGCGGATCATTATTGTGGACACTGTAAGTATCTCGCAAAGAAGCCATATCATGTCTTTGGTTCGTGCCAAGAACACGCGCCCGGAAATGGTTGTTCGGCGGATGCTTCATGGAATGGGTTACCGCTACAGGTTGCACGACAAAAAACTTTCTGGAAAACCCGACCTTGTGTTCGCCGGCAGACGCAAGGTGATCTTCGTTCACGGCTGCTTTTGGCATCGTCATGAAGGGTGTCGTTTTTCGGGTATGCCGAAATCGCATCGGGACTTCTGGAGCGAGAAATTCGAGCGCAACATGGCTCGGGATCGGGACAGCTACGTGAAACTTCACGAGGCGGGTTGGAAGGTGTTGGTGATTTGGCAGTGCGAGCTGCGAGATGTGGAAGCTGTCAGAAGGAAAGCGGTGCAATTTCTCGGGCCGCCAGGGGCCGGTTCGTTCGGCGTAGAGTCGTGATTCCTTACCGGTGTCGAAGTCTGCGTATGGTGCAAAAAACGATCGACGAAGCGATCGTTTTCGCGTAGAATATCGTCCTAACAGCAGTACGCTTCATTCACCTACGCAAGGATATTTTCATGGCACGCCCAATCGGAATCGACCTCTTCGCCGGCGCGGGAGGATTGAGTCTCGGCTTCGAACAAGCCGGCTTCGATATCGTAGCCGCGGTCGATATCGACCCGGTTCATTGCGCGGTGCATAAGTTCAACTTCCCCAATTGCGCCACCGTTTGCGCGAGCGTCGTGGAAACGACCGGCGAACAGCTTCGTCGGCTGGCAGGCATCGGAAAGCGAGACATCGATGTCGTAGTGGGAGGCGCTCCGTGCCAGGGTTTTTCTCTCATCGGCAAGCGTGCGCTCGACGATTCGCGCAACCAGCTCGTTCATCATTACGTTCGGGTCGTCTTGGAGCTGCAGCCGAAGTATTTCGTTTTCGAGAACGTCAAAGGCTTGACCGTAGGTAAACACCGCCGCTTCTTGCAAGAAATCATCGAAGCGTTTCAGGCGGCCGGATACGATGTAGAGGCCGCGTATAGGGTTTTGAATGCCGCCGACTACGGAGTGCCGCAAGACAGGCGTCGTCTCTTCCTGATGGGCGCACGAAAGGGGCTAGCGTTGCCGAGTTATCCGGAGCCGGTCGGTCGCACCACCGTCGGCCAAGCTATCGGCGACCTTCCGGATGCAGAGCTTTACGCCGAGTTATGGGAGCGTGACTGGACAAAAGCGAAGTTCGGAAAGCCTTCCGCTTACGCGGCATACCTGCGCGGGAAGAAAGACGATCCGAGCGACTTCGGCTACAGGCGTCGGTTCGATGCGTCTTTGCTGACGGGATCGCTTCTCACCGAGCATACCGAGTTGTCGCGAAGTCGCTTCGCCGCGACTGTGCCGGGCGATGTGGAGCCTGTGAGCCGTTTCAAACGATTGGCGCTCGACGGATTGTGCAACACGCTGCGAGCGGGTACGGCGAGCGACCGAGGCGCCTTTACTTCGCCTCGACCCATCCATCCGACGGCCTCTCGCGTCATTACCGTTCGCGAAGCCGCACGATTGCATTCCTATCCCGACTGGTTCCGCTTTCATGTGACCAAATGGCACGGCTTTAGGCAGATCGGCAATAGCGTGCCCCCCATGTTGGCGCGCGCAGTAGGTGGGCAAATCATGAAAGCGTTGAAGAAAAAGCCGGAAAAACCGAAAGAGACGTTGGCGCTCGGCGACCAAAGTCTCATCTCCATTTCGATGAGCGACGCCGCGGCCATGTTCGGCGTGCCCAGCACCGTCATCGCACGGCGCCAGCGACCGAGTGTGAGCCGCGTCGAAGAACGTGCAATGGCGGTCGCATGAGCGGTAAAGCCAGAACGCAGACCCGCTACCACCAACTGATCGAGAAGATCTTCTTCGACGGCTATCGAGAAGGGATTACGGAGATCGCCTTCGAGCGCACGGCCTTGAAAGACGCGGCGCAAGAACTCGACATTCGGCTTCCCGACAACTTGGGCGATGTGATCTATGCGATGCGTTTTCGCGTGCCGATGCCGCAAGCGGTCGTTGCCACGCAACCGGAGGGCCGCGAGTGGATCATCGAATTGGTCGGGCGGGCGAAGTATCGCTTTCGATTGGCGACGGTCAATCGCATCGTTCCCAATGCGAACCTTGCGGTGATCCGCATACCGGACAACACTCCCGAGATCATTTCGGCATACGCGCTCGACGACGAACAGGCTTTGCTTGCCAAAGTACGTTACAACCGTCTTATCGATATTTTTCTCGGTTTGACAACCTTTTCCTTGCAGAACCATTTACGCACCAGTGTCAAAGGCGTGGGACAAATCGAAATCGACGAGTTGTACGTCGGCCTGGACAAATACGGTTGTCATTTCGTCATTCCGGTGCAAGCGAAAGGCGGAAGCGACCAGATATCGGCAGTGCAGACCGCACAGGATATCGCTTGGTGTGCGCAAAAATATTCTCGCTTGCGATGCAGACCGATCTCCGCGCAATTCGTCACGAGCGATCAAATAGCTCTGTTTGAGCTGACGTTCGACGGCGACGAGCTTAAAGTCGTCGAGGAACGACACTACAAATTGGTACCGGCGCGCGAACTCGATGCCAACGAGATCGTCGCCTATCGTTCGTGACGTAGTCTGGAGACACGGAATAGCGGCATATTCGTCGATAGGTTATCATTTGTTACATAGGGCTCCGGCTCGTAGCTGGTTTGATTTGATCGGTGGCGCATGGACGCAAAGAAATATACGGCGATAGACCTATTCTGCGGAGCGGGAGGATTGACGGTCGGGCTTCGCAAAGCGGGATTTCGGGTGCTGGCGGGGATCGAAAACAATCCGGTGGCAGCGGCGACTTATCGGTTGAACAATCGGCGAATCAAGCTGTACGAATGCGACATCCGCGACCTGGCGGTGGATCAAGTATTGTCCGACCTTGGAATAAAAAGGGGGGAGTTGGATCTGCTGGCTGGATGCCCTCCCTGCCAGGGCTTCTCGACGCAGAGAACGCGCAATAGAGCTTCGTCCATCGAAGACGAGCGGAACGAGCTGATCTTCGAGTTTTTCCGATTCGTGAAGCTCGCTTTGCCGAAGACCATAATGCTGGAGAACGTTCCGGCGCTGGCCAAAGACTGGCGAACAAGCGTTCTGAAAGCTAAATTGCTCGAGATCGGATACGTCATCGACGAAAATGCGGTTCAAGTCAAAGACGCGGCGGATTACGGTGTGCCGCAACGACGCAGAAGGATGCTGATAAAAGCGTCTCGGTTCGGAGTTATTCCGAGTCCAACGCCGGTCAAGCGACGTCGAACGGTAAGACACTTCATCGAATCGTTGCCTCCCGCCGGAGAAAGCGGAGATCTACTGCACGATCTGCCGGAAATCAGAGGCGAAAGGGTGAAGAAAATAATATCGCTCGTCCCTAAAGACGGCGGGTCCAGAACGGATATACCCCGTCGGTTTTGGTTGGAGTGCCATAAACGGATTGAGTCCGGGTATCGGGACGTCTACGGGAGAATGGCTTGGGATGACGTCGCGCCGACTATCACGGGCGGATGCAACAATCCGTCCAAGGGGCGTTTCATTCACCCTTCCGAAAATAGGGCGATCACTCTTAGGGAGGCTGCGCTGCTCCAGACTTTCCCTTCGAAGTATAAGTTTTCGACATCGCGAGGAAAGGAGTCGGTCGCGCTGATGATCGGGAACGCCCTGCCGCCGGAGTTTATCAGACGGCATGCGAACGAGTACAGGAAACATCTGGAGAGCGTCCGTCATGAGTCGGCTTGAACTGAAGTTCGATCCCAACACCATCGAGCATTTGGGGGTGAAGATGTATTCCACTTTGCCTCCCGCATTGGCGGAATTGATTTCGAATGCTTACGATGCCGACGCCAGCGAAGTCGTGGTCGAATTTCTGGAGCAGAACGGTACGCCCAAGGCTATTACCGTATACGACGACGGTATAGGCATGACCGCTAAAGACATCCAGGAAAAGTTTCTGGTGATCGGGCGGAATCGTCGAAAATACGAGGGTGACAAACCTTCTCCCAAGTTCGGCAGGCTGCCGACGGGCAAGAAGGGGCTGGGAAAACTTGCATTGTTCGGCTTGGCCAAACAGATCGTGGTCGACACGAAGAAAGAGGGCCTTCGAAATAGATTCACGCTCAACTGGGACGATTTGCTGGCATCGTCTGATACCTACAACCCCGAGATGGATCTGACCGATTCGGATGCTAAAGGTAAAGCGGGAACGGTCATACAGCTCTCTGAGCTTAAGCGAAAGAGTCCGTTCGACTTGGAGGCTATCGCCGATACGCTTTCCCGTATCTTCATCGTGGACGCCGAGTTCACGATAGTGTTGAAAGGCCCCAACGATAAGACGATCACGATTGCCGACGACAGACGATACAAAAAAATCGAGCCCCAGTTCAGTTGGAACGAAAAGGATCTGATCGATCCGGAAAGCGAGTATCACGGTAAAGTGCAGCTTTCGCTCATTACATCCGCGACGCCGATTCCGCCCAGTTCAGGGCTGCGGGGCATAGCGCTGTTCTCCAGAGGGAAGCTGGTCAACATGCCGGAGTATTTCTCCGACAGCACGTCGAGTCATTTCTATCAATATCTGACCGGCTGGATCAAAGCGGACTTCATCGATCTTCTCGACGAGGACGTGATTTCTACGAATCGCCAGTCTTTGAACTGGGATCACCCGGAGATGACCAAGTTCCGCGCTTATCTTTCCGCCTTGGTGTCGCAGGTAGGGCAAGATTGGAGAAAGAAGCGGGCGAACAAGAAAGACAAAGAGCTGGAGCAGGCGACGGGCATCGATAAAGAGCAGTGGTTCGGCTCGTTGCCCGGGGATATCAAGCAATCCGTAGAAATGATCGTAAAGAAGCTTGGCGGCAGCGAGGAAGTGTCGGAGACCTTTACGCCGGTTATCAAAGCCCTTTACGAGATCGTTCCGGAGTACCCCTTGCTGCATTGGCGCCATCTGCATCCAAGCATCAAAGACGGGGTTTACGAGTACTACAAGAACAAACAGTATGCGCATGCGGCCGATCAGGGCGCGAAGTTGTACGCGCAAAGGGTGAGAGATCTTTCCGGCGAAGATAAAGACGGCGCCGAACTCGGATCGGTGTTTGGATTCAAGTACGACGCACCGAGCAAGTCGTTTTCGAAGCGTCCGGTGTTGGAGGTGAACGATTTGAGCACGGATTCCCTCAGAAATATTCAAGACGGCCAAGGTCACTTGGTGAGAGGGCTCATGACCGGGTTTCGGAACCCGATCAATCATGCTCCGGTTGCCGCCGTCGTGCCCTCCATCATTTCGGAGCTCGACTGTCTGAACGTTCTGAGTTTGGTCTCTTACCTTGCGGCGAAGCTGGATTATGCGGAAGATCTTCAACGAGCTCCCTGAGAGCGGAGGGGCCGGCTACGACGGTGCCTCGTCGCTTCTGTCGCCAACGATGCTTGCTTTAAGCGGAAAAACTTGCCGATCGGACGAAGTGCGATGATTGCGGTTCTAAAAAAAAGGTTCGCCGAGCTGGCCGATCAGTTGGCTCAACTGGAGGCTACGCATGAAGTCAAGCACAGCGATTACACCGGCCGTTATGAAGAGGTGGACTCCGAACTGCTTCTCGGTTGGACCGTGAAAGCTAGAAGCCTTGTTTCGCGTGCATGCGGCAAGGACTCGGAACATTACACTTCTTTCGTAGAGGGTGAACAAATCACACCTTACGGAGACAACTACGGCGTCTTGAAGCGCATAAAAGCCGTTTTTATGGCTGCCAGAGAAGATTTCGAGGGGGGATATCTGACTTCGGTACGGAATCTGGTACACGCCGAACTTGCGGAGTCCGAGCTTGAACAGGCGAGAGAACTGTTGCGGTCCGGATATACGATGGCGGCGGCCGTCGTCGCCGGCGTGGTACTGGAAACCATGTTGAGAACCCTCTGTGTCCGTCATGGGATAGAGCACGGTAAACTCGACAAGATGAATGCGGATCTGGTCAAGGCGGGACAGTACAACGCGTTGGTTCAGAAGCGTATCACGGCCATAGCGGCGATAAGGAACAGTGCGGCCCATGGCAAACTCGACGAATTTCAGCGTGATGACGTTAAGGCTATGATCGACGACATCGAGCGATTCGCGCTGGACGCGCTTTCGTGATGTGAAGACTGACGTCGGTTTGGTTTTGTGTTCGCGTCGTCTCTTTCTTGATATAACGGATCCGAAAAAATTTTCGTTATAGACGGTAGTGCACGGGTAGCATCGGCTTCAAGGATCCTGCATATCGTTGTTGCAGACGCTTCAGCCCCTGAGTCTGATTCTTGGCTGCCGGTGGTCGACGTCGCGCCGGATGCGCCCTTAGTCCCTTTCAGAAGCCTCAGGCCTGAGGACGATAGACTAGATGCCTTTGACGTGAGGGTGGAATGTGTATAAGGCCTCCTCTTGCAGTTCCAACGCCTTGAAATTTTCTAGTTCGTTGCGTCGTACGGCTTTGAATTCTGCGAGATAGATGCCGTTGTTCACCGAGAGCATCGCGATAGGCACGACGAGGTCGATCGAGGTTTCGTTGAATGCCGCATTGACTTGCTGAATCACTTGCTCTTCCACAATTCTCTGATTCTTCTTTTTAGCCTCGGCGGTGATCACCATGCGCTGTTCGCATCCGTCCGAGTCGCGATAGGTCGCTGCGAATAAAGCGTCCACTTCACAGAGCCGCAGCTTGATGCCGATCTGCAAGTGAGCCAGCTCGACCACATCGATGGGTGAGCGCAAAGCGAAATGCGTTTCGACCACGGCTAACTTGACGGCGACTTGAATCAAGTAAGTTTCGTCGTCGCGCCCCAGCGCTTTACTCGCCAGCGGCATGGAAATGCTTTGAATCGGGTGAGTCCAGACCTTCTCGTGGTAACCGAATCGATTGGGGAATGGCTCCTGCTGACCTGCTGCGTACGGAACGAACTCGAATACGTTGCCGTCGCCCGTTACCTGTCTACCTCCGATTCGTAGCTGCTTCAATCGGTCGGGCCACATGTTCGACGCCCTATGCCCTCGGACGATGTCTTTCATGAAGTTCGCGGGATTCTTCGAGGATAGGGTCGAGTCTCTATTTTTTTGACACCACTCAATGGCTTTGACGATATCGTGGTTCGTCACTACGGTTCGTTTTAGTTCTCTCGCGACGGGATCCCACAAACTGTCAAAAATTGTTCGATAACGGCGGGCTTTTGCGATTTAGTAGCCATCTGAATATCAATGTTGAAGCTTTAATGTATCGAGAGATGTGATTATGCCCGACGAGGACGTCGCGATTGCGAGCGGTCAAGCGTTAGCTTAAAGGAATGGTTGGTAGGCAAACCCTGTAAACAGGAAACTTGTTCAAGAGGTCGTGGCGCCCCACGTCCAGTCCTGCCCGCCAACAACAACGAAAATTTCTGAACGAAAGCCTCGTGCCTTGAATGCGGTCTGAACTTTCGTTCGCACATGGTCCCGGACCGATGCAGCGCTCTGTCCAGTATACGAACCAAGAACAGTTGTTGTTGGAACGACGCTCTCTCCACCGTTGTTATTGGCCTGCGCACGATTCAGACCCATAGCCTTCAAATCCGAGTAAGCGTTCTCATAGTCAGTGCTGGACGCGTTCTTTAAGTCAAACGTGCAAACCACGCCATAGGACATTTTTATCTCCGCTTCTGAAAATGCCTGGTGTATCGACTGGTCAGTACCGAAAGCTGTCAATTAATACGAATAGATAATAAACGAAATATATCGTTGCGTCTCTGCTTTGCAGATCGTGCTGCTTCAGGTTCGCTACCCGCTCATCCCTAACGGGACTGTCTATTGCCAGCCTTCCACATCCCTGGCGCCTCCGGCCCGGCGTCCCAGCTTCGGACCTGCGCGCTTCGCTTGCCTGCGGGCGGCACCCTGAGATCTGGCCGTTGCCTGCTCAACTCTCTTTCCTGACTTCATCACCTTGTCCGCGACTGTAGCCCGTGGCCGCGTGCCGTCAAGGCGCGCCAGGCCGTGTCCTCGGCTATGCCTGCGGGCCGCACCCACCTGGCGCTTCCCTCCTTGACGGCCCACGTTCGTGGGCTCCTGACCGTCGCGGGCGACGAACTCTGGAAAGACGGTGGCAACGAGGCCAACCGGGTTCTTCGTGCCGACCGCACATCAACATCTCAAAAGCGTTGGGCTTCCGAATCTTGGAATCCGGTGTGCGGTGAACAGCAAACCCTTTCTTTGTCAGGAGAAACATCATGCTTGCATCCCGCTTCGGTTCTTTGTCTCCGGTACTGCGCAGCGACCGCCCACTATCCGACGATCAGATCAGGGCCGTGGTTCCGTCCATTTATGCCGATGCCCCACACGAAAGCCGTTCAGAACGCTACCGCTACATCCCCACGGCGGCGGTGCTGACGGAGCTACGGAAAGAGGGTTTTGATCCTTTCATGGTGACGCAGACCCGCGTACGCAACGAAGACCGGCGCGAACACACCAAACACATGATTCGGCTACGGCATGCGAATCAGGTGAATGACAGCATCGCTAACGAAATCATTCTTTTGAACTCGCACGACGGTACGAGCAGTTATCAGATGCTGGCCGGGGCGTTTCGTTTCGTGTGCAGCAATGGCCTTGTATGCGGCGATACGGTGGCCGATGTACGCATCCCGCATAAGGGTGACATTACCGGGCAGGTCATCGAAGGCGCTTATGAAGTGCTGGACGGTTTCGAGCGGGCGCAGGAATCCCGCGAAGCCATGCAGGCCATCACGCTGGACGAGGGCGAAGCGGAAGTTTTAGCCCGCGCCGCGCTGGCTTTGAAATACGACGACCCGGCCAAGCCCGCGCCCATCACCGAGAGCCAGATTCTGATGCCGCGCCGGTATGACGACCGTCGCCCCGATCTGTGGATGACCTTCAATCGCTTGCAAGAAAACCTGATTAAAGGCGGTTTGCGTGGCCGCAGCGCCAACGGTCGCCGCCAGAGTACCCGAGCCGTGCAAGGCATTGATTCCGATATTCGCCTGAACCGTTCCCTGTGGCTGCTGGCCGAGGGTATGCGCCAGCTTAAAGCCTGACCCCTTACGCGGCAGGGAACAGACAGCCGCCCTTGCCGCGCCTTTCATGGCTGCACTAAAACCTCAAGGAGTTTTCACCATGAACGCGATCAACCAAACCGAAACCCAAGCCATCGACACTGCTACGCAGGAAGTCATCGCCCCGGCGCAAAACCGGATTGTCGTGCCCCTGTCGCAGCTTCGCGCTTCCAAGCGCAATGTACGCAAGATCAAACAGTCGACTGATGCCCTGGCCGAGAGCATCGCCCGCGTGGGGCTGTTGCAAAACCTCACCGTCATTCTGGCCCGCGACGGCGAGCATTACGAAGTCGTGGCCGGTGGCCGCAGGCTCGACGCGCTCAAGCTGCTGGCAAAGACCCGGCGCATCCCCAAGGATTGGGCGGTGCCGTGCCTGCTGGTGGCTGATGCCAGCGCCCGCACCGTCAGCCTGACGGAAAACGTGCAGCGCGAAGCCATGCACCCGGCAGACCAGTTTGAAGCGTTCGCCGCATTGGTGGCCGAAGGCCGACCCATTGAAGACATCGCAGCGGATTTCAGCGTGACCCCGCTGGTGGTGCAGCGCCGTTTGAAGCTGGCGAATGTATCGCGGCGTCTGCTGGCCGATTATCGCGCCGATGCCGTCACCCTTGAACAGTTGATGGCGCTTGCCATCACGGATGACCACGCGGCGCAGGAAGCCGCTTTCTATGAAGCGCCCGAATGGCAGCGCCAGCCCCACGCCTTGCGCGACCGTCTGACCGGGCGGGAAATCGACGCAGGCCATGCACTGGTGCGTTTCGTGGGGCTGGACGCCTACGAAGCCGCAGGCGGCGGTATCCGCCGTGATCTATTCGCGCAAGACGATAGCGGCGTGTATGTCACCGATGCGGCGCTGTTGGAAACGCTGGTACGCCAAAAGCTGGACGAACACGCTGCCACCGTGAAGGCCGAGGGGTGGGCATGGGTGGATGCCACGCCCGCCGCCACCTATGCCGATCTGCAAGCCTTCCAACGCGCCCCGCGTGAGCGGCGCAATCCCACCAAGCGGGAAAGCGACCGCATGGACAAGCTGGAAACGAAGATGCAGGCCATTGGTGAAGCGATTGATGCCGCATTGGAAGATGGCGACGAAGAAAAGGCCGACACCTTGCAGGAAGAAGGCGACAGCCTGGGCGAACAATTGCAGGCGCTGGAAGATCGCCTGCTGGATTACGCCCCGAACGTCAAAGCCGCCGCCGGTGCCATCGTCACGCTTGATCGGCAAGGTCAGCTTGTCGTGCATCGCGGCCTGATGCGTGAAGCCGAAGCGAAGGCATTGCGCACCTTGGAACGGCTGTGGCAGGGGTTCAGCTGCGAGGACGAAACGCAAGGAGACAACGAGGATGACGACCAGTCCAAGGCTGCCGTCATGTCCGACCGGCTGGCGCAACGCTTGAGCGCCCACCGCACTGCCGCGCTGCAAATCGAACTGGCGCGGAATCCACACGCCGCCCTGGCTGCTGTGGTGCATGGCATGGTGCAGACGGTCTTGCAAAAGGGTTATTACTATCGCGACAGTTTACCGCTGGAAATACGGCTGACCGTACAAGACCGGCTGGAAAGTATGGCCCCGGACTCGCCCGAATCCCCCGCCGCCGTTGCGCTGATCGAACAGCAAAAAGCCATAGGCGAGGCGTTGCCGATAGACAGTCCTGATCTGTTTGCCGTCCTGTTAGCAAAGTCACAAGATGAACTGGTGCGGCTGCTGGCAGTATGCGCGGCGGCAAGCGTGGATGTCACCACACCCCGCGCTACGGAGCAGCAACCGGGTGAGAAACTGGCGCAGGCCGTGGGGCTGGATATGGCGGCATGGTGGCAGCCGACCAGTGAAGGCTACTTCAAGCATCTGTCCAAGGCCGCGATTCTGGATGCAGTGGGAGAGTTCGCACCTGACCACGTTTCCCGGCTGGCGAAGCTCAAGAAAGCCGACATTGCCAGCGAAGCGGAACGATTGGTGGTCGGTACGGGGTGGATGCCCGCTATTTTCCGGGTGGAAAGCCCGCAGGACACGGCGGCAGAGGAAGACGAAGCAACCGCCGAGGATGCCGACACACCCACTGAACCGACTGATGCAGTAGCCGCATAATCTTGAAGCTAGGCCAGCGCCCCGGTTCCAGCCGGGACGCTGGCTGTTGTCATTGGTTCAGATCTCACCGGCCCCAACGCCGTTGCGTCATTGGGGCCGGTGGTCAAAAATCCGGGCGCTGCATCGCCGCGCCCGGTGACAACAACCAAGGCAAAAAGCCAAATCAGCCGGTCGCCGCTTCGGAGGGGCAGCGGCGACCGGAGCATGTGAGACAAGCGCCAGGGGACGGACGGCCATCGCTGCGCTGGACAAATCGCAGCCCATCCAGGCGCAAAGCACGGAATGACAAGGGCTGTCATAAAGTCTTCATCTTTTATGCACAGGCTTGCGCACAGAATCTGTGGATAAGCCTGAGCGTGTCGGCGCGAGCGCCGCCGGGCTTTCGGGCTGCGCCCCGTGTCGACGTTGTCGTCACGGCCATTAGGCTTCAATCCCTCACGCCTTCGCGCCTGCGGCGCTGCGCACATTCGTTTGCCGGCTGCGCGATGCGCAACGATTCAAGTCTGGCTGCGCTTTACGCAGAGGATTCCAACGCAAACCCCAGTGACACGGTGGGGGCTGTTTTGCTTCCGGTCATTGTGTCATGCCGGTCTCGGTTTAAAGGGCGGCGCGTCGCCGTGGGCACCGCTTGCGGCCGCTGGCCGTCTTCGACCCTTGAAACCTGCGCTGCGCCATGCCTTCGGGTTCCGGGCAATCCCGCCCTGAACACTGGAGAGCATCATGAACAACACCATCGCCGCACTGAGC
>Ga0172382_10008464_pt1 | contig 14331 bp, 14 predicted proteins | sample Leawel138RmetaG_FD_122245 | JGI IMG/M metagenome (GOLD analysis project Ga0172382, IMG submission 122245) | Leachate microbial communities from a municipal landfill in Southern Ontario, Canada - Leachate well 138R metaG | ecosystem: Engineered > Solid waste > Landfill > Unclassified | place...
ATGCAGGCCGCCGGCTGGCCACGGCCCAAGAAGTTGCACAGGCCCGCATTCCGGCAGGCCCTTCCGGATCACCCACGGCATCCCCCACAGTTCCTGCCGCACCGTGACATTTCCAGGAATCCATCCGCAGCGGACGCCGCCAGGCGCGCAGGTCTCCGCAACAGATCGCCCCCGGAGAACCAAGACACCAACCAGCGCAGATGGGATGCGGTACGCGCGCGACACGCACCCCTGACCCCCGGGAGACCGCACCCGGTCGGGCGGCCGCCTTCAGCGGCCGCCCCTCGGGCACCCCGAGGGGCCAAGCCCACTGGCGCCCCGGCTGCTCCTCGCCCGCTGCCCCTCGCCGCCTTTAGCCGGATGGGGCGAACCCCTCGGGCAGGGTCCAGGCGTCGGGGGCCGGGGGATGGGTGCGCAGGATGGCCAACCGCGTCAGGAAGCGGGCGCGGGGCATTTCGAAGGCGCCGAAGCGCAGCATGTGGCGGGTGGTCTGCTGGCAGTCGATGAGCCCGTAGCCCCAGCGGGCCAGCAGGCGCGCAAGGACCACGAAGGCGGCCTTGGAGGCGTCGGGCGCCGTGTGGAACATGGATTCGCCAAAGAACACCCGGCCCAGGGCCACGCCGTAGACCCCGCCGGCCAGGGTGCCGTCGGCGGCCCAGGCCTCGACGCTGTGGGCCGCGCCCAGGGCGTGCAGGCGTTGGTAGGCCTCGATCATCTCGGGCACAAGCCAGGTGCCCTGGGACCCCCGGCGCGGGGTTTCGGCGCAGGCGCGGATGACCCGGGCGAAGGCCCGGTCGACGGTCACGGCGTAGGTTCGCCGCCGCAGGGTCCGGCCCAGGGAGCGCGGCACATGCAGCGCCTCGGGCGGCAGCACGCAGCGCGGATCCGGCGACCACCACAGGATGGGGTCGCCAGGGCCATACCAGGGGAAGATGCCTTGGGAGTAGGCCCGCAGCAGGCGTCCGGGGGCCAGGTCGCCGCCGAAGGCCAGCAGGCCGTCGGCCCCCGCGCGGGCGGGGTCGGGGAACCGGTCCGCCCCCGGCGGGATGAATTCGATGGTCACGGCGTGGCGCTCCGGTCCGCCCCCGGCGCCCCGGGCCCGCAGGGGGCCGGGGCCCGCCCGGTGGGCCAGGGCCCCTGGGCGCCGCCCCGCGCCAGCCGCCCCCCGGCGCACGGCCACGGGGCGACACGGGGCCCAGGCTTCGCCGCGCGGATTCCAAACCCCGTCGCGCGGGCTTCGGGCGTCGCCTGGCTCCGGGGCCGCCTCCCGGCGCGCCGCGCCCGGGTCGGGCCGCCCGCGCTGGCGCGCCAGCGGGAGCGCAGCGGCCCCCACCCCCGCAACGCGGACAGCGCGAGCATCCGCCGCCCCCTAGCCCGGCAGACGGAAGCGCAGGGTCCCGCCGCCCGCCGCGCCCTTGCGCGGGGCCTCCACCACAACCTCGCCGCCCGAACGCAGGACGCCGAAGAGGATTTCGTCGGCCAACGGGTCTTCCACTTCCTTCTGGATCAGCCGCCCCAGGGGCCGCGCGCCGAACTGGTTGTCGTAGCCCCGGCGCGCCAGCCAGGCTCTGGCGCCCGCCGTGAGGCGGATGGCCACCCGCCGCTCGGCCATGCGCCGGTTCAGGTCGGCCATGAACTTGTCCACCACGCGCTCCATGACCCCGGGCGTCAGGTTGCGGAAGGGCACCACGGCGTCCAGGCGGTTGCGGAACTCGGGGGAGAAGGTCTTCTCCACGGCCTTGAGGCTCAGGTCGCTGCGGTCCTCCACGGCCTGGGCGCCGAAGCCCAGGGTCTTGCCGCTCATCTCCCAGGCCCCAGCGTTGGAGGTCATGAGCACGACGACGTGCGAGAAATCGGCCTTGCGCCCGTTGTTGTCGGTGAGCGTGGCGTAGTCCATCACCTGGAGCAGGATGTTGAACACGTCGGGGTGGGCCTTCTCGATCTCGTCCAGCAGCAGGACGGTGTGCGGGTTCTTGCGCACGGCGTCGGTGAGCAGGCCGCCCTGGTCGAAGCCCACATAGCCGGGGGGCGCGCCGATGAGCCGCGACACGGCGTGCTTTTCCATGTACTCGCTCATGTCGAAGCGCAGGAAGCCGATGCCCAGGCAGGCGGCGAGCTGGCGGGCCAGCTCGGTCTTGCCCACGCCCGTGGGCCCCACGAGCAGGAAGCTGCCCACGGGGCGCCCCGTGGGGCGCATGCCCGCGCGCGAGCGCTTGATGGAGCGCGCCAGGGTCGTCACGGCCTCGTCCTGGCCGAAGACCACGGCCTTGAGGTCGGCCTCCAGGTTGCGCAGGCGCTCGCGGTCCGAGGTGGAGATGCGCTCGGAGGGGATGCGGGCCATGCGCGCGATGATCTCCTCGATGTCCTCGGGGCGGATGGCGTCGTCCTTGCGGCGGCGGGTCCGCAGGGTGTAGGCCGCCCCGGCCTCGTCGATGACATCGATGGCCTTGTCGGGCAGGAAGCGGTCGGGCAGGTGGCGGGCCGACAGCTCGGCGGCGGCCTTGAGGGCGCCCTGGGTGTAGTGGACCCCGTGGTGCTCCTCGTAGTGCGGCCGCAGGCCCTTGAGAATCTCCACCGTGTCGGCCACGCTGGGCTCGGTGACATCGATCTTCTGGAAGCGCCGCGACAGGGCGCGGTCCTTCTCGAAGTGGTTCTTGTACTCCTCGTAGGTGGTGGAGCCGATGCAGCGCAGCTTGCCCGAGGCCAGCACGGGCTTCAGGATGTTCGAGGCGTCCATGGTGCCGCCGGTGGTGGCCCCGGCGCCGACCATGGTGTGGATCTCGTCGGCGAACAGGATGGAGCCCGGGATGGCGAGCAGCTCCTTGATGACGCCCTTGAGCCGGGCCTCGAAGTCGCCGCGGTACTTGGTGCCCGCCAGCAGGGCGCCCATGTCCAGGGAGAAGACCCGGGTGTCCTTGAAGCTCTGGGGCACGTCGCCCTCGTGGATGCGCAGGGCCAGCCCCTCGGCCAGGGCGGTCTTGCCCACGCCGGGGTCACCCACGAAAAGGGGGTTGTTCTTGCGCCTGCGCGAAAGGACCTGCACCGTGCGCCGGATCTCGGCCTCCCGGCCGATGAGCGGGTCGATCTCGCCCCGCTGCGCGCGGGCCGAAAGGTCCACGGTGAACTGCTCCAGCATGGAGCCGCCCTCGGGGCCCTCGGCGCCCTTGCCCGGCCCGGCTTCGCGCCCCGGCAGGGGCGCGCCCTGGGGCCGGTCCCAGCCCGCCCCGGGCCCGGAAACCCCGCCCGACCCGTGGGCGATGTATTCCAGGATGTCCAGGCGCGACACGCCGTGGGACTTCAGGAAATACACGGCATAGGAGTCGTCCTCCTCGAACAGCGCGGCCAGCACGTCGCCCACGCGGACCTCGTCGCGCCCGGCGGACTGGATTTGCAGGATCGCCCGCTGGAGCACACGCTGCACGCCCAGGGTCTGGACCACGTCCGCCGCTGCATCGTCGGGCAGAACCTCCATGTGGTCGATGAAGAAGCGCTCCAGCTGATGCTTCAGGCGGATGACGTTGACGCCGCAGTTGACGAGGATGTCGCGCCCGCTTTCCTCCAGGAGCACGCCATAGAGCAGGTGCTCCAGGGTCAGGTACTCGTGGCTGCGGCGCTTCACTTCCTTCACGGCGGAACTGAGCACTGTTTCAAGCTGCTTGGAAAGCATTCACACCTCTTCCATGGTGCATTTCAGGGGGAAGCCCTCTCGGGCCGCGCGCTGGCGCACAACGGCCACCTTGGTCTCGGCCACCTCCACCGTGTAGACGCCGCACACGCCGATTCCGTCGTGGTGCACGCGCAGCATGATCTCCGTGGCCTCGGCCGCAGTCTTGCGAAACACCTCGCACAGAACCTGCACGACGAACTCCATCGTCGTGTAGTCGTCGTTGTGCAGAAGCACCTTGTACTTCCTCGGCTCGCGGACCTCGTCGTCCAGGTACACCCCGGGCTCGCCGGGGCGGGAAAAAGGCTGCGGCACGTCTGCGGCTCCCTCTTGGTCCGCGCCCCGGGCCTGAGGCCCCGGGCGATGAAAACATCTCTTCGTTGAATAGAATTACGGGAAATCGGCCCCGGGGTAAAGGGGCCGCCTCGAAGCACAATCTAAGGCTCCCGGCGGGCTTGTCCAGCGGGCGGGCTCAGGGGGCCGGGAAACCGGGGGCCTCGGGGCCCTGCGGGGGGAAGACGAAGCTGTCGTCGGCGGGCAGGCCGCAGGCGGCGCGGTGGGCGCGGTTGAGCTCGTGGTAGCTGGCCTGGGAGGTGGGCAGGCCCGCGAGCCCCGCGGCGGCCGCCACCCCGGCCAGGGCGTCCGGCGGGCCCTCGATCTCCACGAAATCGCCGAAGGGCAGACGGTCCAGGCAGACATGGCAGCCGCCCAGGGCCCATTCCTCGCGCAGTTTCTCGTACACGCAGGCCACCTCCAGCCCCAGGGCCGCCAGGGCCACACGCAGGGGCGCCAGGTCGGCGACCTCGGTCTCGTGCTCGCGACGGGCCTTGACCCCGGGCGGGGCCGGGGCCTGCGCAGGCAGCTTCACGGTCAGCAGGTTGCGCCCGTCCTCGCGCAGGCGTATGAGGATGCCTCGGGCGCGCAGGCCGCGCCCGGGGTCGTCGTAGACCTCGTTGCGCTCCCGGCGCCGGGCCAGGCGCCGGGCCCCGGCCGCGCCCAGCGCGGCGGCCACGGCGGCCAGGTCCGCGCCCAGGTATTTGATCTCGGTTTCCAGCGGCATGGTCGTCTCCGGGCGGCCGCGACGCGGCGTCCGCCTGCGGCCCGAGGGTATACCGCCCGCGCCCAAACCGCAAACGCCCCGGAGGGCCACCGTGGAAAAACTCGTCCTGCTCGGCCTGGCCGGGGGCCTGGGCGCCCTGGCGCGCTACGGGCTGGCCGGGCTCGTGCAGCGGCTGGCCGGGGGCTCGTTTCCGGCCGGCACCTTCGTGGTCAACATGGCGGGCTGCCTGCTCTTCGGGCTGGCCTGGGGCCTGCTGGAGGACCGTGCGGGCCTGGGCCCCCAGGCCCGGGCCGTGGTGCTCACGGGGTTCCTGGGTGCCTTCACCACCTTTTCAACCTTCATGTTCGAAAGCGCGGCCCTGCTGCGCTCCAGCCAGTGGGCCTACGCCGCGCTGAACATCGGCGGGCAGAACCTGCTGGGGCTGGCCTGCCTGCTGGCGGGGCTGGCCCTGGCCCGGCTGGTGCCGTAGCCGCGCGGGGAGGGACGCCATGAAGCTGCCCACACAGGCCGAGCGCCTGCGCATCTACACCGGCGAGAGCGACACGGCGGGCGGACGCCCGCTGCACGAAATCATCATCGAGGAGGCCCGGCGGCGCGGGCTGGCCGGGGCCACGGTGCTGCGCGGGGTGGCGGGCTTCGGGGCCAACAGCCGCGTGCGTACGGCCAAGATACTGCGCCTGTCCGAAGACCTGCCCATGGTCACCGAGATCGTGGACGCCCCGGAGAAGATCGACGCCTTCCTGCCCCTGCTGGACGGGCTGATCCGCGAGGGGCTTGTGGTCCGCGAGCCGGTGCGGGTGCTGGTCTACCGCCACAACGACGGCAGGAAGTAGCCCCGCCCTACCCCGCCGCGCGGTGCACCACCTCGTGGGCGATGCGCTCCAGGGGCAGGATCTTGTCCACCCCCCCGGCCTTCACGGCCTCGCCGGGCATGCCGTAGACCACGCAGGTGGCTTCGTCCTGGGCTATGTTCCAGGCCCCGGCGTCCTTCATCTCCTTCATGCCCACCGCGCCGTCGTCGCCCATGCCGGTCATGATCACGCCGATGACGTTGGGCCCGGCGTAGCGCGCCGCCGAACGGAAAAGCACGTCCACGCTGGGCCGATGGCGGCGCACCAGCGGCCCGTCCTTGACCTCCACATGGTAGCGCGCGCCGCTACGCTTGAGCAGCATGTGGCGGTTGCCCGGCGCGATGAGCGCCTGCCCGCGCAGCACGGTGTCGTTGTCCGCCGCCTCCTTGACCGTGATGCGGCAGATGCCGTCCAGGCGCTTGGCAAAGGCGGCGGTGAACATCTCGGGCATGTGCTGGACGATGACGATGCCCGGGCAGTCCATGGGCATGGCCTCCAGGAACTCGCGCAGGGCCTCGGTTCCGCCGGTGGAGGCACCGACGACCACGACCTTCTCGGTGGTTTGCAGGGTCGCGGGCCGGGGCGCCGGGCCGGAGATGACCGCGTCCGCCGAAAGCTTGGGCTGGACCACCATGCGCGGGGCCGTGAGCTTGCGCAGGTTGGCCCGCGCCGCGGCCTTCACGGCGTCGGTGATGCGGATGCGCGATTCCTCGAGGAACTGGCGCGTGCCCAGGCGCGGCTTCTGGATGATGTCCACTGCGCCGTATTCCAGGGCGCGCATGAGGGTCTCGGAGCCCTTCTCCGTCAGCGTGGAACACATGACCACCGGCACGGGATGCTGGGTCATGATCTTGCGCAGGAAGGTCAGCCCGTCCATGCGCGGCATCTCCACGTCCAGGGTGATCACGTCGGGGACCACCTGTTCCATACGCTTGGCCGCGGCAAACGGGTCGCCCGCGGTGCCCGCGACCTCGATGTCCGGGTCGGCGTCCAGGATTTCGGCCAGGGTGCTGCGCACCACGGCCGAATCATCCACCACGAGCACCTTGATCTTCTTGGTCATGGCTGCCTCCGTCCGTCAGGGCTTGCGATAGATGGTGGGCGCCGCCTGGGCCAGGGGCAGGGACATGCCCGCCAGGCTCTCGGAATGGCCGATGAACAGGTAGCCGCCCGGGTTCAGGGTCCGGCAGAAGCGCGACAACAGGTCGTGCTGGGTGGGCTTGTCGAAATAGATGATCACGTTGCGGCAGAAGATGATGTCGTGCGGCTCGCGGAAATTGAAATCCTCCATGAAGTTGAGCCAGCGGAACTCCACCCGGCGGCGCACCTCGGGCACCAGGCGCACCAGCCTGCGCGAGCGGTCCTTGCTGCGCATGAAGTACTTGCGCATGGTGGCCTCGGGCACGCCCCGGGCCTGCTCCTCGGTGTAGACGGCGTTGTGCGCCTTCTGGAGCACCTGGCGCGAGATGTCCGTGGCCACGACGGCGAAGCGGAAGTCGGGGTTGGCCTGCTGGAAGTCGCTGAGCACCATGGCCAGGGTGTAGGGTTCGGCGCCGATGGAGCAGCCCGCGCTCCACACGCGCAGGGTCCGCCCCCGGTTGCGGGCGTGCCACTCGGGCAGCACCCGCGCCTCCAGGAACTCGAAATGCTTGGGCTCGCGGAAGAAGTCCGTGGTGTTGGTCGTCACCTGGTCGATGAGGTGGCACAGCTCCGAGTCCAGCCCCTGGGGGCTGAACAGGAACTCGCTGTACTGGGCGTAATCGGAAAAACCCAGGGCCCGCAGGCGCTTCTGCAACCGGGCTTCGAGCAGGGTCTTCTTGCTCGGCGGCAGCTTGATGCCGTATTCCCGGCCGATGAACTCCGCAAAGCGCCGAAAGTCCTTGTCCGACATGGCCCTGGGCTTGCCCTGGGCCTGGAGGGAGTCGCGGCTCCTGGCCGCCTCGCCCGTCATGGCCGCCTCAGCCCCGGGCCTCGGCGGCGATGCGCACCAGCCGGGGCACGTCCAGGATCAGGGCCATGGAGCCGTCGCCCTTGATGGTCGCCCCCGACAGGCCCTCCACGTCGCGGTACACCCGGCCCAGGGTCTTGATGACCGTCTGGTGCTCGCCGATGACATGGTCGACCACGATGCCCACCCGCTGGCCCTCCACCCCGGTGACCACAATCTGCTCGATCTCCGGCGGAGCGCCGGGGATGTCGAACCAGTCGCGCAGACGCAGGTAGGGCACGATGGCCCCGCGCAGGTTCAGCACCTGCTGCTCGCGGCGGCGCTCCTCGGGGCTTTGGATCAGCTCCACGCATTCCTCCACCAGCGACAGGGGCACGACGTAGAACTCGTCCTGCACCTGGACCTGGAGGCCGTCGATGATGGCCAGGGTCAGGGGCAGGCGGATGGTGATGGTCGTACCCTCCCCGGGCCTGCTGTCCACGTCGATGGAGCCGCGCAGGGCGTCGATGCCGCGCTTGACCACATCCATGCCCACGCCGCGCCCCGAGACGCTGGTGACCTTCTGGGCCGTGGAGAAGCCCGGGGCGAAGATCAGGCTGAACAGTTCCTTGTCCGTCAGGTCGGCGTCCCGGGCGATGAGCCCGCGCTCCACGCCCTTGGCGCGCAGGGAGGCGGGGTCCATGCCCTTGCCGTCGTCGCGGATGGTGATGAGCACCTCGCCGCCGGAGTGCTCGGCGCACAGCAGTATCTCCCCGCAGGGGTCCTTGCCTGCGGCGCGGCGCACATCGGGCGGCTCGACCCCGTGGTCGATGCTGTTGCGCAGAAGATGCACCAGGGGATCGTTCAGCCGCTCGATGACGGTCTTGTCCAGTTCGGTCTCGGCGCCCTTGGTCTTCAGTTCGATCTGCTTGCCCAGCTCGGCCGACAGGTCGCGCACCAGGCGGCGGAACTTGGAGAAGGTGGTGCCGATGGGCAGCATGCGCACCGACAAGGTGGAGTCGCGCAGCTCGTCGGACAGGCGCTCCAGCTCCTCCGCCAGGGTCGTCAGCTCCTGGTCGCCCCGGGTGCTGACCATCTGGGATATCTGGGCCTGGACGATGACCAGCTCGCCCACGAGGTCCACCAGGTCGTCGAGCTTGTCGGCGGCGACGCGGATGCTCGACGCGGTGGCCTGCTCGTCGCGGTCCTTGCGGATGCGCCGCACGGCGGCCTGTTCCGCCAGGGCCGACTCCACCTGCTCGCGCGAGACGACCCCGGCCTCGGCCAGCATGTCGCCCAGGCGCGGCTGCTCGCCCAGCACGCGGCGCAGGTCATCGGCGGAGATGTCGCCACGCTCCACGAGGATCTCGCCCAGGCGCTTGTAGGTCGAGTCCCCCTCCAGGGCGCCCAGGGTGTCGATGACCTGGATGGTCACCTCGCAGTCGTCCTCCACGAAGATGAACACGTCGCGGATGGCGTCCTCGCCCTTGTCGGTGGCCAGGATCACGTCCCACCACACATAGCAGCCCTCGGGCTCCAGCTCCGAGAGGGGCGGCACCTCGCCGATGTGCGCGGCGACCTGGCCCGCGCCCAGGTCGCGCAGCTCGGCCAGCAGGGCCAGGGGATTGGTCCCGCAGAGCATGATATCGCGCCCCGGGCGGATGCGGACGCGGTAGGTCACGGCCTCCCCGCCGGACGCGGCTGCGAGGGCCTCGTCCTGGCCGGGGGCTGCGGACGCGGGGTCCGCCGGGGCGGCGTCCTGCCCGCCGGCCGCGCCCGCCAGCCCGCGCAACCCGGCGATGATCGCCTTGGCCTGCGCGGAGCCCGCCCTGGTACCCGTGGTGTCCCCGAGCAGTTCGAGGATATGGTCGCGGGCGCGCAGGGTCAGGTCCAGAAGCTCGCGCGTGACGGGCAGCTCCCCGCAGCGGACCTTGTCGAAGGCCGTCTCCACGTCGTGGGTGAAGGCCGCGATGTCGTCGAAGCCGAACATGGCGCCCGAGCCCTTGACGGTATGCATGGCGCGGAACACGCGGTCGATGAGCTCCTGGTCCCGGGGGTTTTCCTCCAGTTCGAGAAGCGCGGACTCCAGTTCGCCGAGGAGGTCGTAGGCCTCCTCCTTGAACGCCTGGCGGTTGATGTCGTCCTGGGGCATGCGGCGGACCTCCCTGCCTGCTCGGCGCGCCCGGGCGGGGCGCGCGCCAGAATGCTATCGCAGCACCTTCTTGACCACGGCCAGCAGCTGATCGGGCTTGAAGGGCTTGACGATCCACCCCGTGGCCCCGGCGGCCTTGCCGTCCTGCTTCTTGGTGGCCTGCGACTCGGTGGTCAGCATGATGATGGGAATGAACTTGTAGGCCGGGTTGGCCCGGATGTTCTTGATCAGCGTGATGCCGTCCATGTTGGGCATGTTCAGGTCGGTGATGACCATCTTGATGGGCCCCGAGAGTTTGGAGAGCGCGTCCTTGCCGTCGGAGGCCTCGACGACGTCGTACCCGGCGTTCTTCAGCGTGAAGTTCACCATCTGCCGGACGCTTGCGGAATCGTCCACCGTCATGATCAATTGCGACATGGGCTACCCCTTTTTCCAGAAACACTGCTCGTAACTGCCTAGCGACATGCCTGCCTGGTCCGCGAGGTCGGCCACCACCGGCGGTGTGCCCCGGCTGGCGGACAGGCTCCTGCCGCGTTTCCCCATTTCCACCTGCGCGGCCACGACGAGCTGGAGGAAGCTCAGGTCCGCGCCTTCCACGGCGGACATGTCCAGATCCAGCTCCTCGAAGCGCTCCAGGGCCTCCGTCAACGCCTTCTTCATGGCCTCGGCGTGCTCGATGGTACACTGGCCCGCGAAGGCCAGGGTTCCCGATGTGCCGGTGCCGTCAAGTTTAAACGAGGCCATGCGTCCTCCCGGCGGCGCGGGCCGCCGTCCGCCCCCTGCGCCCGGGGGCTAGAACAGTTCGATGTTGTCCCAGTCCTCGCCCGCGGAGCCCGGCTCGCCGGGCCCGTCGTCGAAAAGCTCCACCCCGCCCTCGTCCTCGTGGCGCAGGGGGCGGGCGCCCGGCGCCTGCGCGCCGAAGGCCGTCTCGTGAACCACGCGCTCCACCTCCATAGTGTAGCGCGACAGAAGCTGCTTGAGCCGCTCGGGGCGCCCGGCGTCGTCGGCCACGGGCACGGCCTCGCGGCAGACCGCCTCGATGCGGGCCAGGTCCTTGCCGGCGGATTCCAGCCCGGGCAGGATGCGCTTGTCCAGGTCCACCGAGCGGGCCAGGGCCTCCACGTCGGCCTCGAGGTCGCGGCAGCGCCGGGCCAGGTCGGCCATGCGCGCGGCCAGGTCGCGGTCCATGTGCGAAAGCTGGGCGCTGAAGGCGGCCTGGCGCTCGGAATAGCTGGCCAGCAGCTCGGACTGGCGGGTGTCCGCGGCGCGGGTTTCCAGCTCGCGGGAGACCTCGGCCACCGAGCGCAGCACATCGGCCACCGCCCGGGTGCGGTCGCGCGCCTCCACCGACAGGCGCTGGATGGCCTGGGCCAGCACGCCCAGGGCCTTGCCCTCGTCGCCGGTGTGCGCGGCCTTGATGCTGGCATTGATGGCGATCAGCTCGATCTCCGCGCCGACCTCCTCGATGCCGGTGACAAAAGCGGTCATGGCCGAAACGGTGTCGGCCACCTCGCCGATGAGCGCCGCGAGCTCGCGGCCCTGCTCCAGGGAGCGCTCCATGGCCCGGACCACGCGACCCGTGCTGCGCGACACGCGGGCAAACACGGTGCCCTCGCCCCGGTCGCCCGCCGCGGTGATGGTTTCCAGGTCGTCCAGGAGCTCCCGGGCCTGGGCCGCGATGCCGGCCAGCCCGTCGCGCAGGCCCTGCACGGCGGAGGAAAACCGCCGGGAGGCGTTGTCCAGCTGCGACACCTGCAGGCCGGACACGTCGGCAATCCAGCCCACGAGGTCGCGCCAGCAGGCCAGGGCCTGCGCGTCGCCCGGCTCCGGAGCGTCGCCCTCCCCGTTCCCGTCGTCCTGGGCATGGCCCTGCCCGTTCCCGTCGGCCTGGGCGCCGCCCCCGGGGCAGGTGGTGGACTCGGCCTGCTCGACCATGTCGTGCAGGGCCTCCTCGACGTGCTCCACCTGCTGGCGCACGATGTCGTGGAATTGCAGGGAGGCGACCACCTCGGCCACGCTTTCGCCCACGGCCCGGGAACGCCCGGCTATGCCCCCGGAAACCTGCCTGGCCTTGGCCATGAGGTCCGACAGGGTCTGGAAGGCCTCGGCGATGTCCGCGCCCATGATCTGGGCCTCGCGGGTCTGCTCGCGGGCCAGGGTGGCGGTGCGGCCGCGCGCGGCCTGCACCAGGGTTCCGAGTGCGAGGGATTTTTCGGCGATGGCCCCGGAGTTCTGGACTATCTTGCCCGCCAGGGCCTCCACGTCGTCGGCCAGGGTGCTGAAGCCCAGACCCTGGTCGCCCAGGCGGGCGCTCTCGATGCGCGTGGAGATGCCGAGCATCTGCAGGCTGCGGACGATGCGCGCGAACTCGCCGACCTGCTGGCCCAGGCTGGCCACCAGCTCCCCGGTGCGCCCCAGGGCCTGACCGTCGGCCTCGGCCTGCGAGGCGCCCGAGGCCGCCCCCAGACTGCGCAGCTCCTCTTCGAGGGCGCTGGTGCCCTGGGCGATTTCGTCCCCTGCGCACAGCGCGGCCAGTTCGGCCGCGCTGTCCGCGATGCCCGAAGACAGGGTGGTGTATTCCATGAGCCGCCCGCCCAGGGCCAGGAACTCGCCCTCGCGGCTTTGGATGAGCGAGTCGAGGCGCTGGCCCAGGGCGCGCATCCTGGCCACATGGTCGGCGACCTGGGATTCGAGGAAGGCTCGTTCGTCAGGGGACGCGAGATGTTCGTTCATGTCCGTAAAACGCCCTGACCCGGATGTACCCGGCGGTGTCGGCAGACCACCGCCATCATTGGACCGTTGCAAAGTCTACGGGGAACCTCGTGGCGAATCAAGCCCCTTGCCGAAAAAAGCCGCCCTCCGGGGCCGGAGGCGGAGCCGGAAAAAGAGGCGGGGCGCGGGCTCAGAGCGTGAACTCGCCGTTTTCGTAGATCACGCGCCTGCACCCGTCGGGCAGGGTGGCGGTGACCGTTTTCGGCCCGGTGTTCACCAGGTCCCAGTGCAGGGCGGAGGAGTTGAAGCCCAGCTCCCGCCTGCGCTCGGGGGTCAGGTCGTCCTGGGCCCCCGCGTAGGTGGAGGGATACGAGGCCCCCAGGGCAACGTGGCAGTTGCCGTGGGCGCCGCCGTAGTTCTCGTCGAAAAGGGTCATGGCCATGAAGCGGTCGATGGCCGAGAAGCGCCGGTCGGTGAGGGAGAACTCGCCGAGCTTGTCCGAGCCGCCGTCCATTGCGATCTGGTCGTGCAAAAAGCGCTCGCCCTCCTCGGCCCGGGAGCGGACCACCCGGCCGTCCTCGAACCACAGGCGCACGCCGCGCACATAGTTCCCGCCGCGGTAGGAGGGCTGGTCGGCATGGTAGGTGCCGCGCGTGCCGCGCCAGTCGGGGGAGAGATACAGCTCGAAGCTCGGGATGTTGTGCCCCGTCAGGCCAAGCCAGCGCCGGGCCTCTCCGGGGGTGACCTCCAGGTCCATGCCCGGGGCTTCCACGCGCAGCCGCGTGGCGCCCAGGCCATCGAGCCAGGCGCGCAGTTCGCCCATGCGCTCCAGGGCTTCGCGCCAGCGGGCCACGGGGTCGGGGTCGTCCAGGTGGCAGGCCCGGGCCACCTGGTCGGCGTAGTCCTCAAGGCTCAGGCCCGCCTTGGCCGCCAGCTCCGCCGTGGGCCACAGGCACAGGGTCCAGGAAAACAGCCCCTCCTGCTCGCGGCGCTCCAGGATGTCGCGCAGGGGCTTGCGCGCCCGGGCCACCGAGGCGATGCGCCGGGGGTCGATGTCCGCCAGATGCGTCAGGGCGTCGGGCGCCAGCAGGTGCACCGAGGCGCCCAGGGCCTCGTGCAGCTCGGCGCTGCCCGGCGCCACGAAGCCGAGCTGGGCCTCGTCGGCGCCCTGGTAGAAGTCCAGCTCCATGCCGGGGGTGCGGTTCAGGCGGTGCAGGGTGTGCACGCCGCGGTCCACCAGCCGCGCGGCCACGGCGCGGGCAAGGTCCAGGGCGGCGAGGTCGAAACGGACCAGGGCGATATCGCCCCGCTTCAGGGGCGCCGGGCGCGAGGCGTCCAGGGCCCAGACAAGAACATCGGCGTAGCGGTCGAGCACGAGGGGCGAGAACATGAGACTCCGCTGCTGTTCGAGGGGACGGCCAGGGGGAATCGGGACCGCTAGACCTGGAGGCTGCGCACCAGGCCAAGGAGATGCTCGGCGGCGACCATGCTGCGCCGGGGCATGTCCAGAATGCTCGGGTACTGCTGGCCCACCTGGGTGGACCACAGGTAGGACGTGGCGCTCGCGTCGGCCACGGTGAAGGACATCCGGCTCTCGGCCTTGCCCTGGAGCAGCGCCTTGGTCAGCTGGGGCCCGCTGTTGGTGACCACCGATTCGGAGTTCACGCTGGGGGCCTGCATGGAAATGGCGGTCATGGCTTTCGTCTCCCGCGTTCCTGAAGTGCAACCCAATGCCCGAAGCATGCCACGGCGGCGCACAAAAGGCAACGCCGCAAGGCGCGAACACGCTGCCCCGCCGCCACAAAACAGCACAAGCGTCTTGAGCTTTCCCGGCCCGGAGGATAGGCGTACACAATGCAGACCCGCAGCATCAACGCAGCGCCCCCCGCCACGGAGCGCCCCGGACGGCGACCCCCCCGGCGCGGCGCGGCGCCTGCGTTCCCGGCGCGCCCGGCGCGCAGGGCG
>Ga0172382_10008465_pt1 | contig 14330 bp, 12 predicted proteins | sample Leawel138RmetaG_FD_122245 | JGI IMG/M metagenome (GOLD analysis project Ga0172382, IMG submission 122245) | Leachate microbial communities from a municipal landfill in Southern Ontario, Canada - Leachate well 138R metaG | ecosystem: Engineered > Solid waste > Landfill > Unclassified | place...
CACCCGCCCGCCGATGCTGCGCGCCGCGCGCGATGTCGTCGCCCAGCGCTTCGGCGAGGAGACCGCCCTGCGCCTGACCGAACTGAATCCCTCGCTGGTCCTTGCCGCGGATCTCGCGCACGACGCGATCGCGGATGCCACCACGGTCGTCGGTGGCGCCCAGCCGCGGCCCATGCCGCCGCCGTCGGCGATTCGCTCAGGCTCGCCCATTGCGCCGCCGCCCGTGCCCGGCGCGGCCGGTATCCGGGGCGAAGCCCGCAGCGTGCCCGGGCGCGATGGCGCGCCCGAGCCGAACCTGCCCCTGATGCGCTTCTAGTCTTTCCCGCGAGATGCGTCATCGGCGCCAGAATGCTTGACACGGGTCGGTGATTTCGTAAATAGTACGATCGTTCGATTAGCACGATCGTTCGATTTTCCATCGACATCTCCCTGCGGAGGTTCTTTCGGATGTCCCAGCGCGAGCAGCGCGTGCGCAAGGGTGAGCAGACCCGGGCGGCGATCATCGATACCGCCCTCGAGCAGGCCGCCGGCCAGGGCCTCGAGGGGCTCACCATCGGTTCGCTGGCCGAGCGCATGCGCATGTCCAAGAGCGGCGTCTTCGCCCATTTCGGCTCGCGCGAGGATCTCCAGATCGCGGTGCTGAAGGAGTACGAGCGACGTTTCGCCGAGGACGTCCTCACCGCGAGCCTCGATGCGCCTCGCGGCCTGGCGCGGCTCGCCGCCATGCTGGGGCGCTGGATCGAGCGGTCGACCCGCAAGGCGGAGCCCGGCTGCCTCTGGATATCGGGCGCCGCCGAATACGATGATCGTCCCGGCGCGGTGCGCGACGAGCTCGTCGCCATGGTCCGGTCCTGGAAGTCCGCCCTGTCGCGGGCGATCCAGCTCTCGATCGAGACCGGCGAGCTGCGCGCCGACACCGATGTCTCCGAGATGGTCTTCGACATCTACGGCGTCATCCTCGTGCTGCACCATGATTCCCGCCTGCTCGCCAGCCCATCGGCGGGCGAGCGGGCTCGCCTCGCCATTGCCCGGGTCATCGATGCGCGCCGTCCCGGGCCACGTTCGGCCGCATCCACCGCCGATTCCCGCGCTGCCCACCGCAGCACCGCCTGAGCCCCGCCCCGACCCCACAGCCGACCGAATCCCCATATCCACGGAGACGACATGCCCCAGTTCCAGGCTCCCCTACGCGACATGCAGTTCGTCCTGCACGAACTCCTCGATGTCGAGAAAGAGCTCGCGCAGCTTCCCGCACATGCCGAAGTCAATCGCGAGCTGCTCGACCAGGTCCTCGAGGAAGGCGGCAAATTCTGCAGCGAGATCCTCTTCCCGCTCAATCGCAGTGGCGACGAGGAAGGCTGCCGTCATGAGGGTGACGGGGTCGTGCGCACCCCCGCCGGCTTCAGGGAAGCCTGGGACCAGTTCCGCGAAGCCGGCTGGCCGACCCTGACCTGCGACCCCGAGTTCGGGGGCCAGGGCATGCCGGCGGTTGCGGGGCTCGCCATGCAGGAGATGCTCAATTCCGCCAACCAGGCCTGGGCCATGTATCCCGGCCTGACCCACGGCGCCTACGAGGCGCTGCTCGCCCACGGGACCGATGAGCAGAAGGCGACCTACCTGCCCAAGCTGGTGTCGGGTGAATGGACCGGGACCATGTGCCTGACCGAGGCCCACTGCGGCACCGACCTCGGCCTGCTGCGCAGCCGCGCCGAGCCCCGGGACGACGGCAGCTATCGCATCACCGGCAGCAAGATCTTCATCTCCTCGGGCGAGCACGACCTCGCCGGGAACATCGTCCATCTCGTGCTCGCGCGCCTGCCCGACGCGCCCGAGGGCACGAAGGGAATCTCGCTGTTCATCGTGCCGAAGTTCCTCCCCGATGCCGACGGCAATCCCGGCGAGCGCAATGCCGTGGTGTGCACCCGCATCGAGGAGAAGATGGGCATCCACGCCAACGCCACCTGCGAGATGAGCTTCGAGAACGCGATCGGCACCCTCGTCGGCGAGCCCAACAAGGGCCTGAACGCGATGTTCGTGATGATGAACGCGGCGCGCATCGGGGTCGGCATGCAGTCGCTCGGCCTGATGGAAGTCGCCTACCAGAATGCGGCGGCCTACGCGAAGGAACGCCTGCAGATGCGCTCGCTGTCGGGGGCGAAGGAGCCCGACCAGCCGGCCGACCCGATCATCGTCCATCCCGATGTGCGCCGCATGCTGCTCACCCAGCGCGCCTGGATCGAGGGTTCGCGCGCCTTCGCGCTCTGGCTCGCGCTGCAGGCCGACATCGCGCATGCGCATCCCGACGAGGAACGCCGCGGCGAGGCCGAGGACACGCTCGCGCTGCTCACCCCGGTGGTCAAGGCCTTCCTCACCGACAACGGCTACCAGTCGGCGACGCTCGCCCAGCAGGTCTACGGCGGCCATGGCTACATCCGCGAATGGGGCATGGAGCAGTATGTGCGCGATGCCCGCATCAACATGATCTACGAAGGCACCAACGGCGTGCAGGCGCTCGACCTGATCGGCCGCAAGGTGCTGGGCGACGCCGGCGCGAAGCTGCGCCGCTTCGGACAGCTGGTTCGCGAGCTGATCGAGACCGAAGGCACGAACGAGGAGATGTCCGAGTTCATCGATCCGCTCGCGGATCTCGCCGGCAAGGTCGAGAAGTTCACGATGGAGATCGGCATGAAGGCGATGCAGAACGCCGACGAGGCCGGGGCGGCGTCGACCGATTACCTGCGGGTCATCGGCCACCTGGTGCTTGGTTATTTCTGGGCCCGCATGGCCAGGGTCGCGCTGGACAAGCGCGACTCGGGCGATCGCTTCTACGAGGCCAAGCTGCATGTGGCGCGCTTCTATTTCGCCCGCCTGATGCCCGAGACCGCCGCCCTGATGCGCTCGGCGCGATCGGGGGCGGACAATCTCCTGGCGCTCGACGCCGAACTCTTCTGATCCCACCCATCGAACAGGAGGACTCCGTGTCCAATCCGATCATCAGGAAAGTCGCGGTGCTCGGCGCCGGCGTGATGGGCGCGCAGATCGCGGCGCATCTCGCCAGCGCGCGCGTCGAAGTGCTGCTCTACGACCTGCCCGCGAAAGGGGACTCGCCCAATGCCACCGTCGACCGCGCGATCGCCGGCCTGCGCAAGCTCAAGCCCGCACCGCTCGCGCATCCGGATATCGCCGACTGGATCGTGGCGGCCAACTACGACGACGATCTCGAGAAGCTCGCCGGCTGCGACCTGGTGATCGAGGCGATCGCCGAGCGCATGGACTGGAAGCATGCGCTCTACGAGAAGGTCTCTCCCCACCTGGCGGCCGACGCGGTATTCGCGACCAATACCTCCGGCCTGTCGATCGGCGAACTCTCGCAGGGCTTCGACGCCGACTTGCGCAAGCGCTTCTGCGGCGTGCATTTCTTCAATCCGCCGCGCTACATGCACCTCGTCGAGCTGATCCCGACCACGGATACCGATCCGGCCATCGTCGACCGGCTCGAGAGCTTCCTCACGACGGTTCTCGGCAAGGGCTGCATCCGGGCGAAGGACACGCCGAACTTCATCGCCAACCGGGTCGGCATCTTCAGCATGCTGGCGACGATCCACGAGGCCGGGAAGTTCGGCCTGTCCTACGACGTCGTCGACGACCTGACCGGCACGAAGCTGGGTCGCGCGAAGTCCGGCACCTTCCGCACCGCGGACGTGGTGGGCATCGATACGCTCGCGCATGTCATCCGGACCATGGAGGACAATCTCGCCGACGATCCGTTCGCGGCCGTCTACCGGACGCCGGAGGTGGTCGCGAAGCTGGTTGAGCAAGGCGCGCTCGGCCAGAAGAGCGGCGCCGGCTTCTATCGCAAGGAAGGCAGGAACATCCTGCGGCTCGACCCGGCGAAGGGCGAATACGTCCCCGCCGGCGGCAAGGCCGACGACACCGTTGCCCGCATCCTCAAGAAGAAGACCTGGGGCGAGCGGCTCGCCCTGCTGCGCGAATCGAAGAACCCGCAGGCGAAGTTCGTCTGGGCGGTGCTTCGCGACGCCATGCACTACGCGGCCACGAAGCTCGAGGAGATCGCCGACAACGCCCGCGATCTCGACCTCGCGATGCGCTTCGGCTTCGGCCAGCAGCAGGGGCCGTTCGAGGTCTGGCAGCAGGCCGGCTGGCAGCAGGTCGCGCAATGGATCCGCGAGGACATCGCCGCCGGCGAGGCGATAGCGCCGGTGGAACTGCCGGCCTGGGTGTTCGAGGGCCCGGTGGCGGAGCGCGGCGGGGTGCACCAGCCCGAGGGCTCCTGGTCGGCCTCGCGCGGCGAATTCGTGCCGCCGCGGGAATTGCCGGTCTATCGCCGCCAGCTGTTCCGGGCGAGCGTGGCCGGCGCCGATGCGCGCAGCGGCCACAGCGCCGGCACCACCGTCTTCGAGGACGAGTCGATCCGCCTCTGGACGCTCGACGAACCCGGCCTGGACGAAGTCCTCATCGCTTCGATCCGCACCAAGGTCCACGCCATCGGTCCCGGTGTCGTCGACGGCCTGCTCAAGGCCGTCGACATCGCCGAGGAGCGCTGCAAGGGCCTGGTGATCTGGTCGCCCGACGATCCCTTCTCGGTGGGCGCCGACCTGCAGGCGATGCTGCCCGTGTTCATGAGCGGCGGCGCCAAGGCGATCGGACCGATCGAGGAGAAGCTCCAGCAGGCGATGATGCGGCTGCGCTATGCGCAGGTGCCGACGGTGGCGGCGGTCTCCGGCATGGCCCTGGGCGGCGGCTGCGAACTCGCGATCCACTGCGCCCGCCGGGTGGCCAGCCTCGAGAGCTACATCGGCTTGGTCGAGGTCGGGGTCGGCCTGATTCCCGGCGCGGGGGGGCTTGCCTACGGCGCCCGGCGCGCGTCCGAGGAGCAGCAGGCGGCGCCCGATGCCTACCTGCTCGACTTCCTCAAGAAGTACCTGATGGCGGCGGCCACGGCGCAGGTCGCCACCTCGGCGATCGAGGCGCGTCGCATCGGCTACCTGCTCGAGTCGGATCCGGTGGTGTTCAATCCGCACGAGCTGCTGTACGTGGCGCTGCGCGAGGCGCGTGCGATGCACGAAGCCGGTTATCGTCCGCCGCGGCGGGCGCGCATCCGGGTGGCCGGGCGCAGCGGCACCGCGACGATCATGGCGCAACTCGTCAACATGCGCGACGGCGGCTTCATCTCGGCGCACGACTTCCACCTCGGACAGACCATCGCGGGGATCATGTGCGGCGGCGACGTCGAGGCCGGCTCGATCGTCGACGAAGCCTGGCTGCTGCGCCTCGAGCGCGAGGCCTTCGTCGGCCTGATCGAGCACCCCAAGACCCAGGAACGCATCATGAGCATGATGCAGACCGGCAAACCGGCGCGCAACTGAGCGCCAGCGGAGGAACATCCATGACCCGTCAAGTCCAGGACGCCTACATCGTCGCGGCCCAGCGCACTCCGATCGGCAAGGCGCCGAAGGGCGTGTTCCGCAATCTCCGGCCCGACGACCTGCTGGTGCACGCCATGCGTTCGATGCTCGCCGACGTACCGTCGCTCGATCCGGCGGTCATCGAGGACGCCATCGTCGGCTGCGCGATTCCCGAGGCCGAGCAAGGCCTCAACGTGGCGCGGATGGCCGTGCTGCTCGCCGGCCTGCCGAACTCCATCGGCGGCGTGACCGTCAACCGCTTCTGCGCTTCCGGCCTGACCGCGCTGGCGATGGCCGCCGACCGCATCCGGGTCGGCGAGTCCGACGCCATCATCGCCGCCGGCACCGAATCGATGAGCATGGTGCCGATGATGGGCAATCGTCCGTCGATCAACATGCACACGTTCGACTCGGACGAGAACGTCGGCATCGCCTACGGCATGGGCCTGACCGCCGAGAAGGTGGCCCAGCAATGGAAGGTCGACCGCGAGGCCCAGGACGCTTTCGCGCTCGAGTCGCATCGCAGGGCGGTCGCGGCCCAGGAAGCCGGCGAGTTCGCCGACGAGATCGCGCCGATCGAGGTGGTCGAGAAGTTCCCCGACCTCGACGGCGGCCGCATCGAGGTACGCAGCCGGCGGGTCGAGCTCGACGAGGGGCCGCGCAGGGACAGCACGGCCGAGGCCCTGGCGAAGCTGCGCCCGGCCTTCGCCGCGCCTCGCTCGCCGCAGGGCAAGGCCACCGGCATGGGCTCGGTGACCGCCGGCAACAGTTCTCAGACCTCCGACGGCGCCGGCGCCCTGCTCGTGGTGTCCGAGAAGATCGTCAAGCAGTTCGACCTCACGCCGCTGGCGCGCTTCGTCTCCTTCGCGGTGCGCGGCGTGCCGCCCGAGATCATGGGCATCGGGCCCAAGGAGGCGATTCCGGCCGCCTTGCGCAGCGCCGGACTGAGCCTCGCCGACATCGGCTGGATCGAACTCAACGAGGCCTTCGCCGCGCAGTCGCTGGCGGTGATGCGCGATCTCGAGATGAACCCGGAGGTGGTCAACCCGATGGGCGGCGCGATCGCGCTCGGCCATCCGCTCGGCGCCACCGGCGCGATCCGCGCCAGCACCGTGGTGCATGCCCTGCGCCGGCGCCAGCTGCGCTACGGCATGGTGACGATGTGCGTCGGGACCGGGATGGGCGCCGCGGGTATCATCGAGCGGGCCTGATCGGCTCCGCCTCCGCGCGGACCGGAGTTGCAGGACGCAGTGGGCGGCATGTTGCCGCCCGTTTTCACGATGACACAGGAGACGGGATGACGATCCGCATCGAGAGCCGCGACGGGGTGCTGAGCCTGGGGTTCGACCGACCCGAGCGCAAGAACGCGATCACCGCCGCGATGTACGCCCAGCTTGCCGACGGGCTGGCGCAGGCGGCGAGCGATGATTCGCTGCGCGTGGTCCTGATCCACGGCGACGAGAACGTCTTCACCGCCGGCAACGACCTGGCGGACTTCCGGGACAATCCACCCAGTGGCACCGATACGCCGGTGCAGCGTTTCCTGCAGGGCCTGCTCGAGCTCGACAAGCCGCTCATCGCGGCGGTCTGCGGCCACGCCGTCGGCGTGGGAACCACCATGCTCCTGCACTGCGACCTGGTCTACGCTGGCGACAACGCGAAGTTCGCCACCCCCTTCGTCAACCTCGGGCTCTGCCCCGAGGCGGCATCGAGCCTGCTCCTGCCGCGGCTCGCGGGCCATACCCGGGCGGCCGAGGCGCTGCTCTTCGGCGAGCCTTTCGGCGCCGCCGACGCGCTTGCGATGGGCCTGGCCAACGAGATGCTGCCGGCCGCGGAGACCATCGCCCGCGCCCGCGAACGGGCGGGCGCCCTGGCCACGCGGCCGCTCGCTTCCCTGGTCGCCACCAAGCGGCTGATGCGCGCGCCCGTGCGGCAGGCCTGCGCGGACGCGATGGCGGCCGAAGGCGAGCAGTTCCGACGCATGCTGCACGAGCCGGCCGCGCGCGAGGCCTTCGCGGCATTCATGGAGAAGCGCAAGCCCGACTTCAGCCGCCTCTGATCGAATGCGACCCGTATGAGCCGGGCCTGGCGCCGACGCGCCGCGGTCAGGCGCTCGCATCCTTGCGCACGAGCGGCTCGATCGACACCGAGCCGGCCTCGCTGCCGATCCACCACAGGCCTTCGCTCGCGTTGGCCTGTATCCGCATCGTGCGTCGGGCAAGGGCGGCGAGCTCCAGGGTGGCGGCCACCGGCAGTTCCACGACAGCGAGGCGATCGAGCCGTTCGAGGGCTTCGCCGTGCTGGCGCCACCACAGCGCCGCGTTGCGGCCGTAGCTGAGCGCGACCACCCGGGCGGCGCGTCCACAGGCGCGCCGCAGCCGGCGTTCATCGGGCAGGCCGACCTCGATCCAGAGTTCTATCGCGCCGGTATCGTCGCGCAGCCAGAGATCGGGCTCATCGACGTCGGACAGCCCGGCGCCGAAGCCGAGCGCCGGGTCGGCATGCATCGCGAAGGCCAGCAATCGGACCATCATGCGCTCCTCGGTTTCCGAGGGATGGCGTGCCAGCGTCAACGCATGGTCGTGGTAATAGCCGCGGTCGATGTCGGCGATCGCGAGCTCGATCCGGTGGATGGTGGATTTCAGGGCCATGGGCGGTACTTCGTCACGAAGGCGGGGAGAGTCTCCCACAGTCGGGCGCCATGCGTGGCATCATCAGGCGCTGCTTCCAGTAGTTCCGGATTCCGTTCGACCATGTCCGCCCTGATCGATGCGGCCCTTGCCACGCATTCTCCCGGCCCCGGCACCGGCCCGTCGGCCGGCCGCGTCGCGCTGGTCGCGGGCGCGGTGGGGCGCCAGGGAGAGGCCTTGCTGGCGGCGGTGCTCGCCCGTGGCGGCTATTCCCGGGTCCATGTCCTGTCCGACGCTCCCATGGCGCTCGGGATCGACCGCCTGGAGCTCTGCGCGCTCGGCGAGCTGCCCCGGATCGACGACATCCTGATGCTGGTCAGCCAGGGGGAAGACTCCGCCGAACGCTCCTTTCACGGCCGTGATGCCCCCTTCGTCCAGGTGACGGGAGGCGATGCGGGGCGGGTGGCGGCGGCGGCCTGCGCGACCGGGGCACGACGCTTGCTGGTGATTCGCCCGAGTCCAGCCTGGCAACAGCTCGGCGACCTGCAGCGCTCGCTGGGTGGCGCCGATGAACTCGAGTTGGCGCAATTGCCGTTCCAGTCGGTGCTCATCCTGCGCCCGGTCCGCATCGGCGGCGGCCCGGGCGGCGACTGGCTGCGCCGCGTGGTGAACACATACATGAGCCTGCAGTTCCTGATGACGCCGAAATCGATCCCCACCCTGACCTCCGACCAGGTTGCCAGAGCCGCCCTGCGGGCACTCGGATTGCCCGGTCACGGCATCCGGGTCATGCTCGCCCGGCAGCTCGCGGAACTGCTCGAATCGGCCGGCGCCACCGGCGCGAGCCGTTGACCGGGCCGCGCATGCCGTCGGCCGACCTTTTCTTGACCGCCGGGGGTGCGCTGGCCATCGTGGTGGCCGAGGCGCCGATACCAGCCGGCGGGTCCATCGAGAGGTAGTGTGCGAGTCCTGTTCTTCCTCCGCGAACGACATCCGACCTTCAGAGTCGACGTCACGGTGCTCTTCGGGAAATTCCTGTCCCGCCTGGGTGTTGCATCCGATCTCGTGACCCTGCGCGAGCCCGGCGAGCAAGCCGAATGGGGTGGGGGCGAGGTTTTCGGGCCCGAGGCCGGCGGGGGCCGGTTCCGGATCAACCTGGCCACGCTCCTCAACGATTTTCGCGGGCTGGCGCGAATCGGCCGCGACTACGACATGGTGCTGGTGCGCGACAAGCCACTGTTCACGCTCTGGGCCTGGCTGGTGGCGCGGATGCGCGGCATCCCGTTCGCCTACTGGATGTCCTTCCCCCTGCCCGAGAGCGCGCTCGAGTTCGCGCGCGAGCGTGGTGCGAGCATAGGTCTGCTGCGCTGGCTGGTGGTGTACGCTCGCGGCCTGCTCAGCTACTGGGCACTGTACAAGGTGGTGCTGCCGCGTGCCGACATCGCCTTCCTGCAGAGCGACGAGATGGTGCGCGCACTGCAGGCCCGGGGCATCCGCATGCGCCATCCGGTGGCGGTCCCCATGGGAGTCGATCGTGAAGCGATCGAGAGGATCATGGCGCGCGACGATGCCGCGATCGATCCGGCCGTGGCGCACTGGCTGGCGCGGACGCGTTCCTCCGAAACCATCGTCTATCTCGGCACCGTCGAGGAGAACCGCCGGCTCGAACTGGCCCTGGAGGCCTTCGCGACCGTCCTGCGGGCGCGGCCCGAAGCCTTGCTGCTGATCATCGGCAATGCCGACGAACCGGGCGATATCGAGAAGCTCAAGGCGCTGGCGCAGCAACTGGGCATCGCGCCACGGGTGATCTTCACCGGCTGGCTCGACATGGACACGGCATGGCAGCTGGTGCGTGCCGCCCGGGTCGGCTTTTCGCCGTGTCCGCGCGGAGTGCTCTACGACGTCGCCTCGCCGACCAAGGCCGTCGAGTACATGGCGCTCGGCCTGCCGGTGGTGGCCAATGATCTGCCCGACCAGGCTTTCGTGATCGGCCGCAGCGGCGGGGGGCTGTGCACCCCCCTCGATCCGGACGCCTTTGCCGCCGCCATGATCGAACTGCTCTCCGATCGCGAGGCGGCGGCCGGTCGCGGCCAGGCCGGACGACAGTGGGCGCTCGAGAATCGCAACTACGAGAGGCTCGCGACCATGGTCCGCGACGCAATGCTGGCCGTGGTGCCGGCCGGGGAGATCGAGCGTGCCTGAAGTGGAACCGATGCTTCGCGAATTCGATACCGGGGACGAGGCCGGGACCGCGAACCGGACCGATCGGCGCAATGCACCGGGGGTGCGCGATGCCGGGGCCGGCCCACGCAGCAGCGTGCCGGACCGCAGCGAGGTTCGCAGCGGGGACGACGACCAGGGCCTGGAAACCGGCGCAGCGGCGAGCAGCGGCGGCGCGGGCATGGCCCGACGGGTTCTGATGGTCTGCACGGCCGGGCGCGGCGGCATGCTGTCGGTGATCGAGAGCTACCGGCTCGACGGACTGTTCGATCGCTGGGGCGTTCGCCTGTTCTCGCCCCACGACGAGGGCAGCCTTGCCCGGCGACTTTATCTCGCGGCCGTCGAGATCCTGCGCTTCATCGTCGAGATCCTGACGCACCGCGTCACCCTGGTGCATTGTCACGCGGCCGAGCTCGGCAGCTTCTGGCGCAAGTCGATCTTCGGACTGCTCGCGCGCGCGCGTCGCATTCCGGTGCTCTTCCACCTGCATGGCGCCGAGATGAAGGATTTCTACGATGCCCAGGCGGCGCCGATCCGACGCCTGATCACCTGGATCCTCGAGCGCTATTCGGCGGTGGTGGTGCTCTCCCCGAGCTGGGCCGACTGGGTGCATTCGGTGGCGCCCGGGGCACGCGTCTTCGTGCTGCACAACTACGTCCGCATGCCCGCGATCGAGCGCCGCCATGATGCCGGCGAAGAGCCGATCAAGGTGCTCTTCCTCGGCATCATCGGTCATCGCAAGGGTGTCTACGACCTCCTGCCCGCATTCGCGCAGGCGCTGGATGCCCGGCCCGGAATGAAGCTGCTGATCGGCGGCAACGGCGAGGTGGAGCAGGCGCGGGCACGAGCCGCCGAGCTCGGCCTGGCCGATTCGGTGGAGTTTCTCGGCTGGGTCGGTGCCGATCGCCGGGACGAACTGCTGGCGGCCGCCGATGTCTTCGTGCTGCCTTCGTACAACGAGGGATTGCCGATCAGCCTGCTCGAGGCGATGAGCTGGGGCGTCCCGGTGGTCTCGACCACGGTCGGCGGCATTCCCGAACTCATCCGCGATGGCACCGACGGCTTCCTGCTCGAAGCCGGAGACGTGCCGGCGCTTGCCCGCTCGCTCATCGAGCTGGCAAGCGATGCCTCGCTGCGCGAGCGCATGGGCAGGGCCGGGCGCGAGCAGGTCGCCGAAGCATTCTCGCGCGAGGCGGTATTGCCGCGGCTCGAGCAGCTCTATGCCGAGGTTTCCGGCGGGCGACGGACGTGAGCGATGCACGGCGCGTCGTCGCAGTCGCTTCGGGGGGCGGTCACTGGACCGAACTGATGCGGATCCGTGAAGCCTTCGAGGGCTGTGACGTCGCCTATGTCAGCGTCAAGGACATGTACCGGGACGACGTCGCGGGCCATCGCTTCTATGCCATTCCCGACGTCAGCCGCCTGCACAAGTGGCGGATCGTCGCCACCGTCCTGCGCCTGGCCTGGATCCTGTTGCGCGAGCGGCCGCAGGTGCTGGTGACCACGGGCTCGGCGCCGGGCATGCTGGCCTTGCGCATGGCGCGTCTGCTCGGCGCCCGCACCGTGTGGATCGACAGTGTCGCCAATATCGAGGAGATGTCGCTGTCGGGCCGCAAGGCCGGGCGCGCTGCCGATCTCTGGCTCACCCAGTGGTCGCATCTGGCAAAGCCGGAGGGGCCGCATTACCGGGGCAGCGTGCTGTGAGGCTGTTCGTCACGGTGGGGTCGATGCTGCCTTTCGATCGCCTGGTCCGGGCGATCGACGGCTTCGTGGCCGGGCGTCCGGATGTGGAGGCCTTCGCCCAGATCGGCGAGACCCGCCATCGACCGGCCCACATGGAGAGCCGGAAGATGATGAGCCCGGCGGAGTACCGCAGCATGTTCGAGCGGGCCGACGTCGTGGTTTCGCATGTCGGCATCGGCACCGTGATCACCGCGTCCGAGCTGCGCAAGCCGCTGGTGATGCTGCCGCGGCAGATGGAGCTGCACGAGGTCACCAGTCGTCACCAGCAGGCCACCGCCCGCTGGCTGAGCGGGCGCCCCGGAGTGCATATCGTCGAGACCGAGGCCGAGCTGCTGGCGAAGATCGACGAAGTGGTCGGCTCGAACGGGGTGGGCGACTTCGAGTCCGATACGCGCGCCGCGCTGGTGCGCACGGTGCGCGACTTCATCCACTCCTGAAGTGAAACAGCCCCCACGCTCACTATCGTTCGCTGCCCCCCGCGGGGGCTATCAGTGGCTTCGGGCGGCCGGGCGCCACTGATACCGGCTTCGACGCGCGTTCAGCGCGCGGTATCGCCGAAGCGGGTGCGCCACGCGATCAGGCCGAGCACGAGTCCGGCCAGGACCTGCGCGCTCAGGATGCCGCTGAGCGAGGCGTTGTAGATGAGGCCGACTCCCAGCACGACGACCGCGACGACCAGGCTGCGATCGAGCGCGCGCCAGAACCCGGGTCGGGAACGGCGCAGGTTGGCGATTCCGGTGGTGAAGGCGCTCCACCAGGCGAGCAGGTACAGGGCGAGGCCGACGATGCCGAGTTCCCAGAGGTACTGCGAGAGGGTCGACAGGCCGAGGCTCTTGCCGCCGTGACGGACGGCGAGCAGGGGCATGGAGCTGTCGCCGAAGAGATTGGTCGAGCCGACGCCATGGCCGAAGGCCCATTCATCGGGATTCTGCAGGCCGTGATGGTCGGCCCAGTAGGTGAACACCGTGTTGCGGTTGAGGTCGCCCGGGTTGTTGTAGCCCCGGTCGCCGAAGTTGTAGGCGATGATGTTCTCGAGGCGCTTCTCCATGGTGATCTGCTCGCCGCCCACCCAGGCGGTCTGCTGCCACACCAGGTAGAGGCTGCCCATCATGACGAAGCCGGCGGCGAACACGCCCAGCCCGAACATCAGCAGGATCGGCCGCTTCCGGATCAGGTCGGCATAGGCGACGATCACCACCAGCGGTGTCAGGATGAAGATGACGTTGACCTCGGAGAAGATCAGCGGAGCGAGCACCAGGGCCATCAGGAGGAAGGCGATCGGCCACTTGAGGAGCGACTCGCGGGCGAAGGCGATGATTCCGCCGACGACCAGCATCTGCATCAGGGCGAGGACGCCGGAAGCGCCCCGGCCCTCGCGGTCGAGCTCGAGCAGCCCGACGATCGCATCGGCCCCGCCGACCAGCACTTGCGAGAGCTCGAGCCGCTGGTAGATCGCGAGCGGCAGGTGGGCGATCGAGAGCACCAGGATCAGCACGACCCAGCGCTTCACGTTCCGGCTGGCGAAAGGATAGGTCGCAAGCGCGAACATCACGCCGGTGCCCTGGGCGACCCGCTTGATCCCCCCGACGCCTTGGCCGAGCATTTCGTCGCTCCAGAGAACGGAAGCGATCGCATAGGTGACGAAGATGGCGAACAGGGGAATGAACGCCGGCATCCTGCCGTTGGCCGAACGACTCATCGTTGCGGCGTAGACCACCGCGGCGCCGGTGAGGAACAGGGTCAGCAGCGAGAACAGCCAGGGGATCTTGTCGAGGGCGGGAATGAAGAACGCGACCGGGCCGACGATGGCGAGCGAACCGACCAGCACGAGCCACATCGCGATGGCCGGTATCTGCAGCAGTACGAGGCTGAGCAGGCCACCGAGAATGATCGCGATATGGGTGACCTTGCCACCCGCGATCGCCAGGCCGGAGATGGCCGCGGCCCCCGCGAAACCCAGCGGTACGAGGATGTCGGCCCAGCTGTGCAGCCGGGGAGCTATTCTGATCGCGGTCATCGCGGCAATACCGGGTACGGCGGATTCGGAAGCATCGGTCCGGGGGGTGGGGTGAATCCGGGGCCAAGGTACACGCCCGCCACCAATGGTCCACCCAAAAATATCACGGATGCAAGACGAAGGCCTGCGCGTCGCGACGAGCGGCGCGCAGGCCTTGTGTCGGATACCTACTCGACGACGGTGAGCAGGCTGTGGATTGCCGCCATCTGCGACATGTTCCCGTTCAGCGCGCGGCCTTCGGCCTGTGCCTCCAGGCCTTCGGCGTACATGCAGGGCGAGCCGGACTTGTCGACG
>Ga0172382_10008466_pt1 | contig 14327 bp, 15 predicted proteins | sample Leawel138RmetaG_FD_122245 | JGI IMG/M metagenome (GOLD analysis project Ga0172382, IMG submission 122245) | Leachate microbial communities from a municipal landfill in Southern Ontario, Canada - Leachate well 138R metaG | ecosystem: Engineered > Solid waste > Landfill > Unclassified | place...
CGGAATCTGGTGCAGAACAGCCTGCCAAACCCAGGACACAAAGGAATAAAGCCAGCCCACGCCAGCTCTTTACGGCTTGCCTGCCGCCCGAGGCTGCAGTTTGCCGATACATCGGCCTATTGGCTATCATCGTGCATTCTTCCTACCTGACACCGCCATGAACGAGAACAAAGAGAATAACGCAGTCCCACTGCGTACGCGACTGAAGACGTTAAGGGCCGCACAGAACCCGCTCGACAGCAACCGTGGTGCCCTGCTGATACGCGGCCGGCTCTATACCTGGCTGGCCACCAACATTACCCGCCTGCGCGAAGAAGGCAAACCAGTGCCGCAGAATATTGCCGCATTCTGGCCGATGCCCGAAGAACCGCAGCTGCTGCCACTGCTGCGCCAATGGGTGGAAGAAGACGGCTATCAGGTTTCGCTGCCCGTTGTGGTTGCCAACGCGGCGCCCCTGGCTTTTCATACCTGGGACCCGGATGGGCCCATGCGTGACGGCGCCTACGGTATTCAGGAACCGGTGAGCGGCCCTGCCCCTGCTCCCGACATCATACTCGTACCAACGCTGGGCTACACCCGGAATGGTGACCGTGTCGGCTATGGCGGCGGCTACTACGACCGCACGCTGGCGGCACTGAAGGAGTCGGGTCACCCATTCACCAGTATTGGGGTCGCCTGGGCGACCGGCGACTTGAGCGGCAGTGACCATGTCCCCGGGCCCCACGATGTCAGGCTGGATGGCATCCTGACGGACAAAGGCTGGGCGGTGTCGGCGCCGGTATTGCATCCTTAAAACACCCGGCCCCGGCCACGCCGCATAAGGTCAGGTCAGGTTCAGCCCTTCCCATACAGCCAACGTCGCATCCGCATTGTTCAGCGTATAAAAATGCAGGCCGGGTGCCCCCTGATCAAGCAGGCGCTGCGACATTGCCGTGACAAAATCCGCCCCGAAAGCTCGCAGAGAAGCTTTATCGTCACCGAAATCCACCAGCCTGGCTTCCAGCCAGCGTGGGATCTCGGCACCACACATACTGGAAAACCGCGCCAGTTGGGTGTAGTTGGTAATGGGCATGATGCCAGGCACGATGGGGATATCCACCCCCCGGGCCTGCACCCGGTCGACAAAATCGAAATACGCATCGGCATTGAAAAAGTACTGCGTGATGGCGGCATCGGCCCCCGCCTTCACCTTGCCGATGAAATGATCAAGATCCGTCGTAGCGCTGCCCGCCTGGGGGTGCACTTCCGGGTAAGCGGCCACTTCAATGTGGAAGCGGTCGCCGCTGTGCTCGCGGATCAGCGCCACCAGCTCGTCGGCATAATGCACCTCGCCCGGGTGGCGCCCCATGCCGGAGGGCAGGTCGCCGCGCAGGGCCACGATGCGCCGTATGCCCTGTTCGCGGTAGCCATCCAGGATTTCTACCAGTTCAGCCCTGCTTGAGCCTATGCATGACAGGTGCGGAGCCGTATCGCAGCCTAACGACTGCATCAGGCGCACGGTATCGGCCGTGCCGCTGCGCGTTGACCCCCCTGCACCATAGGTCACGCTGACGTAAGCCGGCTTGTGTGCCACCAGCCGGCGTGCTGTATCCGCCAGCTTGTGGCGCGCAGCTTCTTCGCGCGGAGGAAAGAACTCAAGGCTGATCGCCGTATTACCCGTCATTGCACCAACAACCTCGAAAGCAGACCGGAAACCAGGCTATAGATGAGGGCGCCGGCCAGCGCCCACCAGAAGCCCGCCACCTGAAAGCCCTTCAGGATGGAACCGGCAAACCAGAACACCAGCGCATTGAGCACCAGCAGGAAGAGACCCAGCGTCACCACCGTGATAGGCAGCGTCAGCAGTATCAGAAAGGGTTTGACCAGCGTATTGAGCAGCCCCAGGACGAGCGCGGCAATCAGCGCGGCGCCGAAGGACGCCACACTGATGCCGGGCAGCACATAGGCCACGATCAGCAGCGCTATGGCATTCAGTATCCAGACCAGTATGAGTTCCATGGCGTCCTCAATAGCGGTAGTGGTCGGGCTTGTAAGGACCCTCGACAGGCACATCGATGTAGTCGGCCTGGTCCTGACGCAATTCGGTCAGATTGACCCCCAGCTTCTTCAGATGCAGGCGAGCCACTTTTTCATCCAGTGGCTTGGGCAGCACATACACCTTGCCGCTCGCATACTTGTCGCCCTGGGTGAAGAGTTCGATCTGCGCAATGGTCTGATTCGTGAAGGATGCGGACATTACAAAGGAAGGATGGCCTGTGGCGCAGCCCAGATTCACCAAGCGGCCCTTGGCCAGCAGGATGATGCGCTTGCCATCGGGGAAGACGACATGGTCGACCTGGGGCTTGATCTCTTCCCATTGCAGACCCTCAATGCCGGCAACATCGATTTCGTTATCGAAGTGGCCGATGTTGCACACAATGGCCTGATCCTTCATGCGATCCATGTGCTCGCGGGTGATCACATGGTAGTTGCCCGTGGCGGTGACAAAGATATCGGCCTTGTCGGCGGCTTCTTCCATGGTGACGACCCGGTAGCCTTCCATGGACGCCTGCAGCGCGCAGATGGGGTCGATCTCGGTTACCCACACCTGGGCACGCAGTGCGGCCAACGCCTGCGCGCAGCCCTTGCCCACGTCGCCGAAGCCGCACACCACGGCAATCTTGCCGGCGACCATGACGTCGGTGGCGCGCTTAATGCCATCGACCAGGGATTCCCTGCAGCCATAAAGATTGTCGAACTTCGATTTGGTGACCGAATCGTTCACGTTGATGGCAGGGAAGCCGAGCTCACCATTGCGCGACATCTGGTAGAGACGATGCACGCCGGTGGTGGTTTCTTCGGTCACACCGCGGATCTGCGCCAGGCGGGTGGAATACCAATCGGGTGATACGGCCAGGCGCGCGCGGATGGACGCGAACAGCACACGCTCTTCTTCGCTGCCGGGCTTGTCCAGAACAGAAAGGTCCTTTTCAGCGCGTGCGCCCAGATGCAGCAGCAGGGTGGCATCGCCGCCATCATCCAGAATCATGTTGGCATGCTGGTCGGCCGGCCAATCAAAAATTTCGTGCGTGTATTGCCAGTAGTCTTCCAGCGTTTCACCCTTGATGGCGAACACGGGTGTGCCACCGGCCGCAATGGCGGCAGCGGCGTGGTCCTGAGTGGAAAAGATATTGCACGACGCCCAACGGACATCCGCACCGAGCGCCTTCAAGGTCTCGATCAGCACGGCGGTCTGGATGGTCATGTGCAGGCTGCCCGCAATGCGCGCACCCTTCAGCGGCTGGCTGGCGGCGTATTCTTCGCGCACGGCCATGAGGCCGGGCATTTCGGTTTCGGCAATGGCGATCTCGCGCCGACCCCAATCGGCCAGTGCAATATCGGCAATCTTGTAATCGGAAAAGGCGGTGTCAGCAACAGAGTTCATGGTTGGTATCCCGATAAACCCGTGCCGGCGCAGAGAGGTAACGCTGACTGCAGCAAGTCGCTCATCTGGCCCGGACGGGTGAAGATGAGCGCCGTTGAAAACTGTGGAAGATCCCTGAGCCTAGCGGTGTGACCACCGTTGCAGCGCCCCTCAGGAATCTATTATTTTAACGTATTTTCAGGGCTCGTAGCGCGGGTAGCCCTCGTCGATGATGCGTTCCCAGACCGCCCGCTTTTGGTCTTCGCCAAGACGCGACCAGTTGGACACCTCGCCCAGCGTGCGCCCGCAGCCCTTGCAGACATCGTCGACAAGAACGCAAACGCGAACACAGGGCGAGCCAAGCGCCGAATAACGGCCAGGCCCCTGGCCCGTATCCGAGGTCGTCATGCGGCTTTCTTGAGTACCTGGACCTTATCGGTGGCTTCCCAGCTGAATTCAGGTTCAGCCCGCCCGAAATGGCCGTAGGCAGCGGTCTTGGTGTAAATAGGACGCAGCAGATCAAGCATTTCGATGATGCCACGCGGACGGAGGTCGAAGTTTTCGCGCACCAGACGGGCAATCTGATCGTCGGGTATGACGCCTGTGCCTTCGGTGTACACGGTAATGTTGATGGGCTCGGCCACGCCTATCGCATAACTGAGCTGCACCTGACACTGGCGCGCCAGCCCGGCGGCCACGATATTCTTGGCCACGTAACGGGCGGCATAAGCCGCCGAACGGTCGACCTTGGAAGGATCCTTGCCAGAAAATGCCCCACCGCCATGCGGGCAGGCCCCACCATAGGTGTCGACAATGATCTTGCGGCCAGTCAGGCCGCAGTCACCTTGCGGGCCGCCAATCACGAACACCCCTGTGGGGTTGACAAGAAAACGCGTCTTGTCGGTGAGCAGGCCTTCGGGGATCGTCGGCTTGATGATGTGCTCAATGACGGCTTCGTGGATGTCTGGTTGTGAGATATCCGAGGCATGCTGCGTGGACAGCACGACTGTGTCGACTTCAACAGGCTTGCCATCGACATAGCGGAAGGTGACCTGGGACTTGGCATCCGGGCGCAGCCAGGGCAGGCGGCCATCTTTGCGGAGTTCGCTCTGGCGCTGCACCAGACGGTGGGCGTACCAGATGGGCGCGGGCATGAGGTCTGGGGTTTCGTCGCAGGCATAGCCGAACATCAGCCCCTGGTCGCCGGCACCCTGATTCAGCCGCTCTTCGGGGCTGCGATCAACGCCACGGGCGATGTCGGGCGACTGCTTGTCGTAAGCCACCAGTACGGCGCAGCCCTTGTAGTCGATGCCGAATTCGGTGTTGTCGTAGCCAATGCGCTTGATGGTGTCGCGGGCGACCTGAATGTAATCGACGTTGGCCGTGGTGGTGATTTCGCCCGCCAGCATCACCAGGCCGGTATTGCAGAGAGTTTCGGCTGCAACACGGGCGTTTGGGTCTTCGGTAAAGATGGCGTCAAGGATGGCGTCTGAGACTTGATCGGCGACCTTGTCGGGATGGCCTTCGGAAACGGATTCTGAAGTAAAGAGAAAATCACTGTTTTTTGCCACAGAGGTTCTTCCTGTAATTCGCACCGGGTGAAGCCGGGCAGAGGTTTCTGGATTGCGTTGCACCTCTGAGCCCGCGTGGGCAGTGTACTCTGGGCGCGACGCTTTAGCGGTTTGTTTTGCGCCCTTGGAAGGGAGCCATCGCTCCGCAAGTTGTCGGTTAACTCAGCGATGAGTCTGATTTTAAGCGAAAATAGGGTTCTACTCCCACTCACCACGATTTGCAACAGGGTCTTCAAGCACATGGTATTAGTGCTGATCCGGATGCTGGCCGTTTTGCCGCTTCCGGTACTTCATGGGTTGGGGCGCTTTCTGGGCCTCTGCGTCTATGCGCTGCCGGGCCGCTACCGCCAGCGCCTCCGGGCAAATGCCAGGCGGGCCGGATACTCCAGCGCCGGCTTCGCGCGCCGCGCCGCGGGCGAAGCCGGCGCCATGATCCTGGAAACGCCCAAGGTCTGGCTGCAAGCTGAAAAATGTATACGGCGTGTCCACAGCAACGATGATCACGTCGTAGAAGCAGCGCTCGCCGAGAAACGCGGCATTCTTTACCTGACGCCGCACCTGGGCTGTTTCGAGATCACGGCACGTTATCTGGTGAAGTACGGTCCGCTCACAGTCATGTACCGTCCGCCCCGGCATGCCGCCCTTGAACCCGCCATGGAACAATCACGCAACATATCGGGTTTGAATGCCGTTCCTGCCAATATGCAGGGGGTGCGCCAATTCGTCAGGGCGCTCAAGCGCGGGGAAGCTGTCGGCATGCTGCCCGACCAAGTGCCAAGCAGCGGCGACGGTGTGTGGGCCCCCTTTTTCGGCTGGCCCGCCCTCACCATGACCTTGGCCGGCAAGCTGGCACGCCAGACCGGTGTGGCCGTGATCCTGACGGCAGGGGAACGGCTGCCGTACGGCAAGGGCTGGCGCATGCATTTTCTGCGGCTGCCCGAGCCTCTGCCTGAAGATCCCCAGGCGCTGGCAACTCTGATCAACCAATCCATGGAAACGCTGATCCGCCGCTTTCCCGAACAATATCTTTGGAGCTACAACCGCTACAAAATACCGGCGGATGCTCCACCCCGCTCGGACTCCTTTTCCGCATGACCCCGAAAAAGCTTTCCCTGCTACGCGGGCTGTTCGCCTATTTCGGACGCCGCCCTTTCCACACTCGCCGCCGCTGGGCCCGCACGCTGGGGTGGCTTGCGCCACGCCTGATGCGTTCACGTGCCCACATTGTGCGCACCAATCTGGCACTGGCATTCCCCCAGCAATCCAGGCAAGACCGCGAACGCTGGCTGCAACAGCATTTTCGTTTGCTGACCCAATCCGTGATTGACCGAGGCCTGTGCTGGTTTGGCCCGCCCGCCGCCATACTGGAAACCGTTCCCATCACCGGCCTTGAACATCTTGATGTCCTGTTGCGGGAAAAACGCCGCATTATTCTGCTGGCGCCCCATTTCATCGGCCTGGACGCAGCCGCTACGCGGCTTACCCTCTTCCTGCAGGAATCCGCCACCATGTACACGCGTCAGAGCGACCCGGCTGTGGATCAGCTGGTGCGTGAAGGCCGCAGCCGCTTCAACACCGTGCACCTTGTAAGCCGCCACGACGGCGTGCGCGGCCTGATCCGTCAACTGCGCAAGGGCGTACCGATCTACTACCTGCCTGACATGGACTGGGGCCTGGCCGGCGCCGCCTTCGTGCCCTTCTTCGGCGTGCCGGCCGCCACCCTGCTCACCACCGCCCAGATTGCGCGCAACTTTGACGCTGCGGTCGTGCCCATCATGAGCCGCCTGGACGCGGATACCGGCCGGTATCATGTGACCGTGATGCCCCCCATGGCGGATTTCCCTGGGGAAGACAGCCTTGAAGACGCCACCGCCCGCATCAATCGCCTGATTGAAGACTGGACACGCCCCGACCCGGCCCAGTACTACTGGGTGCACCGGCGCTACAAGACCCGCCCTGAAGGCGAAGCCCGCTACTATTAGGGCGGGTTTGATACGGGCACCCTGAGCATGGCCGTATACAACAGCTGCTCCGTATAATGCGAGCCATGATGTGGACCTTCACGAAAATGCATGGCAGCGGCAACGACTTTGTCGTCCTTGACGGCATGAGCCAGGCCATCGACCTGACGCCCGAGCGCGCCCGCGCACTGGCCGACCGCCACTTCGGCATCGGGGCCGACCAGGTCCTGCTTGTCGAAGCACCCTCTCACCCGGAAGCCGATTTCCGCTACCGCATCTTCAACGCCGACGGCGGCGAAGTCGAACACTGCGGCAATGGCGCCCGTTGTTTTGTGCGTTTCGTCCATGAACAAGGCTTGTCGCGGCGCAACCCCCTGCTTGCAGAAATCGCCACCGGGCTGATCACCCTGCACGAGTCTGAATCGGGCGATGTAGCTGTCGACATGGGCCAGGTTCGCTTTGGGCCAGAAGCCGTCGCTTTCAACACCCAAGGGCTGGAATCCACCGCCTGCGGTGACGATACCTTGTGGCATCTGCCCCTGCCCGGTGGCGCTGCCGCCCATCTTTCCCTGGTCGCCGTTTCCAACCCTCACGCCGTTCAGGTGGTCAGCAGCGTTGACGCAGCCCCTGTGGCGGACATCGGCCGCCATATCGAATCCCACGAACGCTTTGCCCATCGGGTAAACGCCGGCTTCATGGAAATTGTCGACCGTCACACCCTGCGTTTGCGTGTCTACGAACGGGGGGTCGGCGAAACCCTGGCCTGCGGCACCGGCGCTTGCGCTGCAGCCATCGCCGGCATGCGTCGCGGGCTGCTGGATTCACCCGTGGCCGTGCATACCCGCGGCGGCACGCTGGACATCACATGGCAGGGCGGTAACCTGTCCATGAGCGGGCCAGCTACCACCGTATTCAACGGCAGCATCGACATTGACGAACTGGTGCGCCAACAAAGCGCGCACCCGCAACCCTGACCTTCATCCCGAGGATCACACTTCATGACTCATCAGACTCTGGCCCCCGAGGACGTTGCCCTCTTTCTGGAATCGAATCCGGGCTTCTTTCAGGATCACGCTCAGATCTTCGCCGCGTTGCAAGTGCCGCACCCTCACGAGGCCAGGGCCATTTCATTGGGTGAGCGCCAGATTCTCACCTTGCGCAACCGCTGCAAGGAATTGGAATGGAAGCTGGCCGGCCTGCTGCACAATGCCAGCGGCAACGAACGCATCAGCAAGCAGCTCATGCAGTGGTGCTGCGACATGCTGGCCGAAGCGGACGCGCAGGCCATCCCGGCACTGATCGTCGACCGCCTGCAAGGCATCTTCGAATTGTCGGCAGTGGTCCTGAGGCTGTGGGATAAGGAAGGCGAGGCCCCTTATGTGCAGGAAGCCGGCGACGCCATCAAGCATTACGCCAGCGCCCTGGCCACCCCTTATTGCGGGCCTGCCGAAGCCAGCCCCGCAGCCGAATGGCTGGCCCCCGACATGCAATCGCTGGCCTGCATCGCCCTGCGACCCGACGGCGGCCGCAACGCCTTCGGCATGTTGGTGCTCGGCTCTGAAGACGCTGGGCGATTCACCAGCGACATGGGCACCGACCATCTCGAAACCATCGGCAGGCTCGCCTCAGCCGGGCTGCAGCGCCTTCCCGATCAATCCGCCGCTGAACTGGCCTGATGAACGCCTTGCCCCCGCCGATGGCCGAATGGCTGGAGATGCTGGGCTCTCAGCGGCGATATTCCGTTCACACGCTGGCTGGTTACCGGCGCGACCTGCAACTGCTGTGCAAGCAGCTCGGCGCCCTGCCGCTCGACCAGGTGGCGGAGGGGCATATCCGCCAGGCCGTGGCGCGACTGCATGCCGCCGGACACCAAGCCCGCAGCCTGGCGCGCATGCTGTCAGCATGGCGGGGCTTTTACGACTGGTGGGCACCCCGTATTGGCCTGAGCGCCAACCCGGCGCACGGTGTACGCGCCCCCAAGGCGGCACGAGGCCTGCCCAAGGCGCTGTCAGTCGACCAAACCCAGTCCTTGCTGGACCGCAACGGCCTGCCCGCCCCGCTGACCGCAGTCGAATGGCGCGACCAGGCCATGTTCGAAGTGTTGTATTCCAGCGGTCTGCGCCTGGCTGAATTGGTCAGCCTGGATCACCGCCATACCCGCAGCCACTATCATGAGTCGCAAAGCTGGGTCGACCTGGACAGCGGGGATGCCATCGTGCGCGGCAAAGGCGGTAAGACACGCAGTGTGCCGCTGGGCCGCAAGGCCATTGAAGCGCTCCGACACTGGCTGCAGCATCGCCCCGGACTGGAACGCAATCCGCCCCGGAACGAAAGCGATGCAGCGGCTCTGTTCCTGGGTACGCGGGGCGCCCGCATCTCGCCTCGCGTGGTACAGAAGCAACTGGCCGAACTGGCCCTGAAAGCCGGCCTGCCCGTGCACGTACACCCCCACAGCCTGCGGCACAGCTTCGCCAGCCATCTGCTGCAATCGGCCCAGGATTTACGCGCCGTCCAGGAATTACTGGGGCACGCCAACATCTCGACCACGCAAATCTATACGCGCCTGGATTTCCAGCACCTGGCCCAGGTTTACGACAAGGCACACCCACGCGCCGGACGGAAATCAGACACCGAATGATCAGGCCTTCACACGGGCCTGACACCCAGCGCCAGCCCCCTTCACATCGAGGCTTCCAGCATGTCGCGGTAGTCTTGCTCGCTGGCGTCCTTGGGATTGGTTTTATGACTGTGGTCTGCCAGGGCACCCGCGATAATGCGCCCAAATAGTTCTTCGCCAACGCCCAGCTCGGCGAGGCCGGAAGGCAACCCCAGCCGCTCGCGCATGGATGCGAGTTCCGGCACCACCTGATCGCCGCCGGCGATGCCCATGGCCTGTGCCAGGCGCTCCAGCTTCGCTTCCTCGACGACGGTAGCGGCACTACTGTTGAATTTAACGACCGCCGGCAGGAAGATGGCATTCAAGGTGCCATGATGCAGACGCGGATTGATGCCACCCAGCGAGTGGCTCAGGCTGTGCACACAGCCCAGGCCTTTCTGAAAGGCCAACGCACCCTGCATGGAGGCGCTCATCATATTCAGGCGGGCGTCTTTATTGCCGGGCTGGCTGACGGCCAATTCTATGTTGGACCAGGCGCGCCTCAGGCCATCCAGTGCAATACCATCGGCCGGCGGGTTGAACAGGGGGGAAAGAAAGGTCTCAATGCAATGGGCAATGGCATCCATGCCGGTGGCCGCCGTCATCAGCGGCGGTAAACCCATTGTCAGGTCGGGGTCGCAAATGGCGCTCTTGGGCACCACATGAGGTGAGATCAGCCCGACCTTGCGGCCGTCGTCCAGAATCAATACCGAGCCACGCCCGACCTCGCTGCCTGTACCTGCTGTCGTGGGGATGGCAATCAAGGGGGCTGTCGCCGCCGTAATGTTTGCCGCCCCACCTTCGATCAGGGCAAATTTACGCAATGGGCCTTCGTGCCGTGCGCTGACCGCCACCCCTTTGGCCAGGTCTATGGACGACCCCCCCCCCACCGCAATCAGGCCATCATGCCCGCCGTCATGAAACTGCGCAGACGCATCGCGTACTGCCTGCTCGTTGGGGTTGGGAGGCGTCTGGTCGTAAACGCCCGCTTTGCCGTCAGCCCCCAATTGCGCCAGCACCCGATCAACGATGCCCGCTGCCCGCACGCCGGCATCACTGACCAACAAGGGGGATTTGATCCCCAGCCTTTCGCATTCGCTTTTCAAGGTTTCCAGCGCGCCGAAGCCAAACTGAATCTGGGTGATGTAATTGATGACCGACATACGTATTCCTAAATAAGGGGTAAGGGTTAATTCAGATCCAGTGGAGGCAGCTCAAGATCGGCGCCCAAGGGTGGCAGTTCGATCTTCACATCGGCGGCGTTTTTCATGAGCTCGGACATGTCGTCCACATGAACCAGCTCAGGGAACACCACCAGAATGCCGATCATGATCAGCTGCAGCACCACAAAAGCCAGGCCGGCACGGTACAGATCGACCGTCACGACACCATCTATCCTCTTTCCTGTGACCTTATCCGTGTAGCTTCTGCTGGGCGTGACCGAGCGCATGAAGAACAGGGCGAAGCCAAATGGCGGGGTCAGGTAGCTGGCCTGCAGGTTGATGGCCAGCATGACCCCCAGCCAGATCAGGTTGATATCCAGCGCATTGGCGGCCGGCACCAGCAAGGGAATAAGGATAAATGCGATCTCGAAGAAGTCCAGGAAGAACCCCAGCACGAACACGATCAGGTTGACCAGTATCAGAAAGCCCGCCACACCGCCGGGAATTGCCAAAAGCAGTTCTTCCACCCATACGTGGCCGTTCACCCCGTAAAAAGTCAATGCAAAGACCCGCGCGCCGATCAGGATGAACAATACGAAAGCGGACAGGCGGGCGGTGGCCTCGACGGCCTGGGACAACAGCGGAAAGGTGAGACGCTTTTTGCCCAAGGCAAGCAACATCGCCCCTACCGCGCCCATGGCGCCGCCTTCAGTGGGTGTGGCAATACCCAGGAAGATGGTGCCCAGCACCAGGAATACCAGCGCCAGCGGCGGCACCAGCACAATGATCACCGCTTGTGCAATGCGCGAAAACAGCCCGAACTTGAATTCGCGATCCGCCAGCGCCAGGCAATAACCTGCAATCGCCCCCAGCGCCGCGCCGTACACTTCCTTATCTATTTGCGCCATGCCGGGGAAGGCGAGGCTAAGCAGATAGTAGAAGCCGACGATGGCCGCAGCGGTGATGCCTATCAACACAAACAAAGAGGCCAGACCAATGGTGCCATCGTCTTCGTTCAGGTGGCGGGCCTCCTTGGGCAAAGCCGGCGCTGCCGTCGGGCGAAACAGGGTGACCCCGAATACATACAAGGCGTAAAGCAGCGTCATCGTCAGGGCAGGCACCAGGGCGCCGCGATACATATCGCCTACCGACGCCCCCAGCTGGTCGGCCAGCACAATCAGAATGATGGAAGGCGGAATGGTCTGCGCCAGCGTACCGGAAGCCATGATGACCCCCGTCGCCAGATAGCGGTCGTAGCCGTAGCGCAACATGATGGGCAGGGCGATCAAGCCCATGGAAATAACCGATGCTGCCACGACGCCTGTGGTCGCAGCCAACAGTGCCCCCACGAAAATGACCGCGTAGGCCAGGCCCCCGCGTATGGGCCCGAACAGCTGCCCTATCGTATCGATCAGGTCTTCGGCCATGCCTGACCGTTCGAGTATCAGCCCCATCAGCGTAAAGAACGGAATGGCCAGCAAGGTTTCGTTGATCATGATCCCGAAGACCCGTTCCGGCAGCGCGCCCAGGAAGTTTTCGGTGAACAGCCCCAGCTGAATGCCGATCACGGCATAGATCAAACCCACCGCCGACAGCGAGAACGCGACGGGATAGCCCAATAACAAAACGACGATCAGGCTGGCGAACATGATCGGCGCCATGTTCTCGATAAAAAGTGTAGTAAGCATCCGAGCTACCTGGAAATTTTTACGAAGTGCGCTCTGATGAGTCGGCGCCTGGGCCTGAGGCCTCAACCAGTTCGTGCGTGTCATCATCCTGCGGGATGTCGGGATCTTCCATCTGGCCGCACAGAATGGCGACACGCTTGATCAGTTCGGATATCGCCTGAATGAACAACAGCACAAAGCCGACCAGTATCAGCATCTTGGCCGGCCAGACCGGCAGCCCCCCGGCGTTGGGGGACGCTTCGCCCAGCATCAGCGACCGCATGGCGAAGGGGTAGCTTTCGTAAATCATCAGCACCGTCAGCGGGATAAGGAAGACGACGTGCCCGAACACATCGACCAGGTCCCGGGTGCGCTTGCTGCGGCCAGCCATCAATAGATCGATGCGGACATGACCGTTCTTCAACAAGGCAAGAGAGGCGCAAAGCATGAACACCGCGCCAAATAAAAACCACTGGGCGTCCAGCCACGCATTCGAGCTGGTCGAAAAGACTTTGCGCACGACCGCGTTGCCCGCGCTGATGACCACCGCGACCAGCACCAGCCAGCCCACGGCCTTGCCTATGATGGTCGTGAAACAATCAATGAAGCGGCTAAGTTGCAATAAGGCACGCATGCTTGTCTCCAGTGGTGCGTGGTGTTATCAGCAGCACCCCGGAGCGACATACAGCCCCGGGGCGAAACGATGTATCAGCGACGCAACTGACGGATGATGGTGCTGTCGTAGGCGAACTCGGACACCTGGTTCCACAAGCTGGCATCCCGCTGGAATGCTTTCTGGCTGTCATAAAACTTCTTGAAGGTCGGGTTCTGGGCCGACAGTTCTTCGTAAAGCTCCATGGCTGCGGTATAGGCCGCATCCAGCACATCGTTGGGGAAGGCGTGCAGCTTCGCACCTGCCGCAACCAGGCGGCGCAATGCCGGCGGGTTGAGGGTGTCGTAACGGGCAACGCTGTCGATATTTGCCAGGGCTGCAGCTGATTGCAGGGCCGCCTGGTAATGCTTGGGCAGTTTGTCCCATTCAGCACTGTTAATGAAGAAGTGCTGCATGGACGTACCATCCCAGAAGCCGGGGTAGTAGTAGTGCGGTGCGACCTTGAACAGGCCCAGCTTTTCGTCATCGGCGGGGCCGTTGAACTCGGCGGCATCGATGGTGCCACGCTCAAGAGACGGGTAAATATCGCCAATGCCCAGCTGCTGCGGCACCACGCCCATACGCATCAGAACTTGGCCGCCCAACCCGGAAATACGGAATTTCAGGCCTTTGAGGTCTTCGACCGATTTGATTTCCTTGCGGAACCAGCCGCCCATCTGCGTCGTGGTGTTGCCGCCCGGGAAGGCAACAACATTGAAGCCACGATAGAACTCTTCAAGCAGCTGTTTGCCTTCGCCATGGTAGGCCCAGGCATTCTGCTGGCGCGTGTTGAGCATGAAGGGGGCGTGCGCGCCAAAGGCGAACGCCGTGTCCTTGCCGGTGTAGTAGTACGACGCGCTATGGCAGATCTGCACGGTGTTGTTCACGACCGCGTCAAACGCCTGCAAGCCGGGAACGACCTCGCCCGCCGCAAACACCTGGATCTGGAACTTGTTATCGGTGGATTCAGCCAGCGCCTTGGACATGACTTCCGCGCAGCCGTAAAGCGTTTCGATATTCTTGGGGAAGCTGGATACCAAGCGCCAGCGGATGATGGGGTCGGAAGATTGGGCAATAGCCGGTGCCGCAATCGCGGCCAGACCGCCCGCCGCAACTGTGGACCGTGCCGCCGTGGTGAGGAATTTACGTCTGGTCGTCATCTTGAATCTCCTGGTTCAGCCTGAATCGGCCATTTGTTATTCAAATCATTTCTGACGTATCGATTTATAGCAGCTTTATCGATTCATCAAACTA
>Ga0172382_10008467_pt1 | contig 14326 bp, 16 predicted proteins | sample Leawel138RmetaG_FD_122245 | JGI IMG/M metagenome (GOLD analysis project Ga0172382, IMG submission 122245) | Leachate microbial communities from a municipal landfill in Southern Ontario, Canada - Leachate well 138R metaG | ecosystem: Engineered > Solid waste > Landfill > Unclassified | place...
TAAAGATAGATAAAAGTACTTTGATTAGAAGATTGAATGAACTTGATGAACAGGGACTTGTTTCAAAGAGTGGAAACGGACCAAGTACGACATATTATTGTAAATAATGTGTTTTATATGAGGTGAAAACTTAAGCTAGTGTTTGAAGGACTCATTTTCAACGGAGTTCATCGATTTATATATACATACAATATAAGCAAGGAGAATATGAACTTTTAGCATTATTTATAGTAAAGTTAGTCTAGAGGTTATCAAAAACAGTGATAAAGTCCATAATGACAAGACATCAGTACTTGAAGTGGCTTCCAAAAGTTGGAGATATGGCCTATTAAACCATACACTCTAATGAAGGGAGCCTTTTTTATATGAGAATAACATTAAAAGAAAAGATAGAGATATGTGAAGAACATATCTTTAAAATTGAAAAACTCTTGGATAGAGTTATTACATGGCATAATTTTAAGAGAATTGTGTAAATATAACAAATTTCAATAATGTACTAACTTTTATTTCTATATTGATTTACTCCCAAAAGTGTTATATAATACAATTAAGTGGAGGAAATAATAATGATAAAGACAATTGAAGAATTAAAAGAATTGTATGAATCTTATAGTGATGTACAAGGGAAGATTAGAAGAGATGTCAAAGATGGAAAGTTGACTCACATTGTAAGAGGCTTATATGAGACAGATAAAAATACACCAGGTCATTATTTGCCTTCATATATTTATGGGCCTAGTTATCTATCGTTTGATTATGCTTTGTTTTATTATGGCTTTATTCCAGAAAGGGTAACAACATATACATCTGCTACTTATAATAAACATAAGACAAAAAAATACATTACACCATTTGGTAATTACATTTATAAAGATATTCCTAAGTTGGCTTTTCCACTTGAAATCAAAGTGATAGAGGAAAACGGCTATGTATATCATATAGCATCTAAAGAAAAAGCGTTATGTGATAAATTATATAATCTTAAACCTGTATATAGTGTGAAATTATTAAAAAATCTATTGTTTGATGATTTACGTATAGATGATACTCAATTTGAAACATTAGATAAAAAGAAGTTGAGAATGCTTATACCTAAGTATAAATCCAAAAACTTAGCTTTATTAGGCAAACTAATAAAGGAGGAGAAGTAATATGCAAGTGTTAGAGCAAATGCTTAAAAAATATGATGTAAAAACATTGGAAGATAAAAAGAATGCAATAAAAGAAATTATACAAGAGATTGTTTTAAGCGGATTAGCTAGATCTGATTTCTTTAAAGAAGCAGCGTTTTATGGCGGAACTGCGTTAAGAATTTTTTATGGGCTAGATCGCTTTTCTGAGGATTTAGACTTCACACTATTGGTAAGTGATGCTAATTTCAATTTTAATCAATATATTTCAATTGTCAAAGATGAGGTTGAATCGTTAGGGTTAAAGTTTGAAATCGTTGAAAAAGAAAAAACTAGAAATACAGATATAAAATCGGCTTTTTTAAAAGGCAATACTAAAGAACTGTTCTTGGTATTTTATCCTAATGAAAATCTTGATGTATCCATACTGCATGCTGATGAAAAAATAAAAGTGAAATTCGATATTGATATGAACCCACCAAAGTTTGCTACGACAGAGTTAAAGTATAGACTTTTACCATATCCTTATCAAGTAAGAGTATACGACTTACCTTCTTTGTTTGCTGGTAAAATTGATGCAGTTTTAAGTAGAGGCTGGAAAAACAGAGTTAAAGGAAGAGATTACTATGATTATGTTTTCTTTCTTTCTATGGATGTAGCAGTAAATATGAAACACTTGAAAGCTAGATTAGTTCAATCAAAACATATTAATGATGATTTTAAATTAAACAAAGAATCGCTTATAGGCTTACTTGAGAATAGATTCAAGGAAGTCAATTTTGAAGCTGCGAAACAAGATGTTGCGACGTTTATATCCGATATAAGTAAACTGGATTTGTGGACTGAAAACTTTTTTAAAGAGATAACTGAGAGTATTAAAGTAATCCAGGTTTAGATAAGGAAAATATGAACTTTAGCATTATTTATAGTAAAGTTAGTCTAGAGGTTGTAGTAAAGTTAGTATAGATGTTATCGAAAACAGTGATAAAGTCCATAATGACAAAACATTTATAAATGAAGTGGCTTCCAAAAGTTGGAGATATGGTATACTAAACCATACCCTCTGATAAATGGGAGCTTTTTATTTTATACCTCAATGGGTTATAAAATCATTGACAAATACCCCATTGGGGTATATACTAATGGTGTAGGCGGTGACTACTATGTCCAATAATATTAAAATAGTAAGAGAAAACTTAGAACTAACACAAGAGCAAGTTTCATTATTAACTGGTGTTCCTGTAAAAACATTAAGAAACTGGGAACAAGAAGTAAGGAAACCCAGCGAGTGGACAATTGACTTGGTTATGGATAGATTACTAAGAGTAAAAATGGAAGAATATGCTAAGATTGATGAATTCACAGGTGTTTTGTCATTCTTAACAATAAAAGAAAACATATGTAAAATAACTAAAAATTATGATATTGAAAAAGTATATTTGTTTGGATCCTATGTCAAAGGTCAAGCCACAGAAAATAGTGATATTGATTTATATATGGAATCTAATTTGTACGGTTTAGAGTATTTTGAATTTGTTGAACAACTAAGAGAAAAATTGAAGAAGAAAGTTGAAGTGCTAAGTAATAAAACAATTCAAGAACATTCGAAAATAGATGAAGAAATTAAAAAGACAGGAATACTGATTTATGAAAGATAAGATATATTTTGATCGTATCATCAAGTATGCAAAGAAAATAGGTAAATATATGAATGAGGTCGATACATTCAAAGACTTTGCGAACAAAGACGAGAAAGTAGATGCAGTTATATTAAACCTAGAACAAATCGGTGAAACAGCAAAGAAACTTTCAGACGAGATAAAACAAAATTATCCTTCTATTCATTGGCCGAGCATTATTGGCTTAAGAAATATGATATCACATGAATACGAAGGTATTAAACTAAACATTATTTATGATATTGCTATAGTAAATATACCAGAGTTGTTATCAAAACTAGATAAATAATATTAACTTTTATCATCATTTAAAGTAAAGTTAGTATAGAAAGTATCAAAAACAGCGATAAAGTCCATAAGGACAAGACATATAAGAATGAAGTGGCTTCCAAAAGTTGGAGATATGGTATAGAAAACCATTACTCTAATGAAGGGAGCCTTTTATTTTTAAATCGCTTGACAATATACCGTTATCGGTATAATATATATTTGAGGTGATCATATGAAATATTTAACAACCAAAGAAATAGCAAGGAAATGGAATGTGAATGATCGAAGAGTAAGAGTTTTATGTGAAGAAGGTAGGGTTGATGGTGCATTTAAAGTTGGTAAAACTTGGATGATTGCTGAGGATGCATCAAAACCTTATGATGCTAGAAAAACAGTAAAAAAAGAATACAAGGGCTTAAATTTAAATTTTTCTAAGACAGACACATTGAAGAAAGAAATAGATAAAAATAGACCATTATCTAAAAATACTATAAAGTCACTTCGGGAAAAACTTATTGTTGAATGGACATATAATTCTAATGCGATAGAAGGCAATACGCTAACAATGTCAGAAACTAAGGTCGTATTAGAGGGAATTACTATCGGTGGGAAAAGTGTTACTGAACATTTAGAAACAATTAATCATAAAGAAGCTATTGAATACTTAGAAACCCTTATAAAAGAAAATAAAGATTTAACAGAATGCAAACTCAAAAATATTCATCAGTTAATTTTAAAAGAAATTGATGATGATAATGCTGGAAAATATAGAACTGAAAATGTCACAATAAGTGGCGCAAAGCATATTCCACCAAATCATATGATTGTATCAGAGTTAATGCAAAAGTTATTTGCTGAATATAAGAAAGAATGGAATGACTATCACCCTGTTATAAAGGCCTGCTTGTTACATGGAGAGTTTGTGAAAATTCATCCATTTATTGATGGTAATGGTCGAACAGCCAGATTGATACTCAATTTTGAATTGATGAAATATGGATACACACCAATTGTCATAACAAAGGATAGAAGAGCTGAATATTACGAAGCATTAGACATAGCTCATACAACTTTAGATTATTCAAAATTTATTCGATTAATATCTGATTTTCTAATTGATTCAGAATCATTATGGCTTAGAATTATTAATTAAGAATCATGGTGGCTGAGAATCAGTTTCAGGGACCATGATTCCCCCCATATAAGAATGAATTAGCTTCCAAAATAGGGGATATGGTATAGTAATCAATGTGCTCAGATAGAGGGAACTTTTATTAGAATAAACTTATAAGATAAGAAAAATTATTTAATATAATAATTGGAAATGTTATAATAATTTAATAAATTAAAATATATCTATTATTATATGCAAATGATCTACGCTTCAATTCACAGTTTTAAGGAGAATAGATGAAAAATGAGATAATCGAACCAAGACACAAAGCTATTTCTAAAGAAATAGTTTTAAAACATAATGAAAAGATTGCATATGAAGATGTAAATTCTGTTTTATCAAAAATATTCACTAATTTTGAATATGCAAAAAAGCTTACTGGTGGGCGCATTAGTGGTGTTTATAAGTTTTTCCATAAAAGCAATCACACGGTCTTAAAGTACTCTATGGGAACATATCGCATGACTGAACTTGCAAGAGAATCTAGAGTATTAAAATATCTTAACCATACAGAAGTAAAAGATATTGTCCCGAAGATAAGGAATTTTGAAATAGAGAATAAACATCAGTTCGCATATTTATTACTTGATTATATTGAGGGTCAAACTGTTAGACAGATACTTGAAGAAACTCCGCAATCAGGCAAACTACAAGAGACTTGGGAAAAAGTTGGAGAAGCCATATCCAAAATACACAAGTTATTTATAAAAGATGATGAGAACTGTGAATGGCTAAATAATCAATTAAAAGTAGCTGAAACTAATATGATTAATCATTTAATAGACCTTGAAGACTATGGTGAGGAAGATCCTGCTGAATTGCTACAATGGTTAATAAGTAATAAACCTAAAAAATCAATTAAAACAATTATCCATGGTGATTTTAGAACAAAGAATATTATGGTTGATAGAAATAATCAAATTAAGATTATAGATTGGGGATTCGTTGATATTGGGGATCCATTGTATGATTTGGCTGTAATTGACTATTACTTTACTAATGATTTGGAGAGAGAAAGTTTTTATAAGGGATATTCAATATGTCAGTATGATAAAGACATCATTGATTATTTTGACAAATTAAGTTGGTTTATAAATGTGTAATTTATATCGCTTATGAATGTGTTAAGATAATATAGAATATTAACTTTTAGTATCATTTATAGTAAAGTTAACCTAGAGGTTATCAATAACAGTGCTAAGTCCATAATGACTAATATGTAAAAATGAAATAGTTTCCAAAAGTTGGAGATATGGTACAGAAAACCATATACTTTGAAAAAGGGAGCATTTTATATATAAGAATATCTTAAGAAGAGTACTGATGGGTTACACTGTTTTGAAAGGAGAGAATTTTATGAAGAAATACATCCCGATTATAGATACAATTGGATTAGAGGAAGAAGGCATAATTACAGCTAAAAAAGTGTTTGAGTCAAGAGGACTATCTAAATTACCTGATTATATTACAACAGCATTAGTGCTGTTTGATAGCAAACCATCCCAGGAAATATTAAGTAAATCAAGAGAGTTATTTAAGTTCGTTGCAGCATCAAGCGTTTTATCACAATACGTTTATGATGAAAAAATAGTTGTAGCATATTCTCCGCTAGGTGGCCCTTCAGCAGGTGGATTAGTAGAAGAACTACTGGCATTTGGAATTAAAAGAATAATTGCATGTGGTAGTAGTGGACTAATTTGTGATTTTTCTGCGGAAAAATTTTTGATTGTTTCAAAAGCTATTAGAGATGAGGGGTTAAGTTATTACTACCTAGAACCTAGCTTATATGTTGATACGGATAAGGATCAAAATAATAAAATAGAAGAAGAAATCAAGAAACATCATCTTAAATATGGAGAAGGAATAGCATGGACAACTGATGCTTTTTATAGAGAAACAAAATCAAGAATGAAATTGCGTAAAGAACAGGGAGCTATTGCTGTTGAAATGGAATGTGCTTCTATGGCAGCTGTATGTAAATATAGAGAAGTTCCTTTCTCTCAAGTATTATATTTTTCAGATATTGTAAAACAAGAAGGTTGGTCTGATTTTCTCGATACTCGTGCATCAATCAAAGAAAAAATCAACAGAATTATGTTGGATATTGCTATTAGTCTTTGATATTATATTACGTATGTCTCTTTACGTTTTGACAGTGGTTTAAATCTCACTTGTTTAAAAGACAATAAATTGAGTACTAAAAGTAAAGCATTTATTATTTAATAGAAAAATCCGTCAGTTTTGACGGTTTTCTTTTATTATAATTTAAAGTTTATTTACATTATTGTGTCACTTAAACAAAAATTGGAGATATAAACAAGAAAAAACTGCTAAATATAGAGAAATTCAAGCTAAGATAGATAAATATCTATTAAAATAGATAAATATCTAATAAGAAGCTTGACATTTGATAAAACATAAGATAAAATAGAAATATCTTAGGGATTGTTTGTTTGAAAATCTTTAAAAAAGAGGGAAGGATAAGTGTACTTAAGTAGAAAAATAAATTTAAAACTTAGTATACAAGGTGTTTATATGAACAAGAAATTATTAAAAAACAAAAATTTTGTGCTAGTGATAATCGGTAATTTTGTATCACTAATTGGTAGCAATATCCAACAGTTTGTTCTATCATTATATGTGTTGGCTTTAACTGGTTCTGCGACAATTTTTGCCAGTATGCTTGCAATATCAATACTACCGAGAATCTTGTTATCACCGATAGCGGGTGTTTTTGGTGATTGGTTCGACAAGAAAAAATCAATTGTTATTCTTGATATCGTTAACGCTCTTATTCTTTTTAGTTTTGCGATATTCTTATTCTATAATGGTGATTTAACAATTGGTTTAATCTATTTATTAGTAATTCTTCTTGAGATTACAGAAATATTTTTTCACTCATCAATGTCTGTTGTTATCCCTAGTGTAGTAGAAAAAGAACAATATTTAGAAGCTAATTCAATGAGAATGATGCTGATAAGTTTTGGAACTTTAATGGCACCAATAATTGGAGCGATTATTTATGGAGCTTTTGGTCTTTTAATCGCTATAATTATTAATGCTGTGAGCTTCTTAGTATCAGCAATAAGTGAAATGTTTATTCAGGTTCCAAAAACTAAGAGTGAAGGTAATGATAAATCAATCTCTGGTTTTAAGAAGGATCTTTTAGAAGGTGTTAAAATAATCAAAGAATCAAAATCAATCAAAACAATTATTTCAATAGCTATGATTATTAATTTCAGTATTGCACCACTGTTTTCTGTTGGGTTAATCTTTTTAGTGAAAGAAGTGTTAGTACAATCAGATTTTAGATTAGGTCTCTTGCAAACAGCGCTATCAGCTTCAATGATCGTCGCCCCATTGCTTTTAACAAAAAAATTAAAGCAAATGAAACTAGGAGATGTTTTAATTAAGGCTACTCTTTTAATCGGCTCTTTAATTATCTTGTTATCAATAACTGTTAATCAGGTTATATTTAGTGTTAGTGAAGGTTTATTGTCATATATAATTATATTAGTTACATGCTTTTTGATTGGCGTCTTCGCTACAGCAGTTAACATTGCTGTTGGAACGCTTATCCAAAAAATTGTACCTTTAGAATATATGGGGAGAACCTCAACTGTATTAGGCCTAGGAACAACAATTATGATTCCAATTGGCCAGGTGATTTTTGGGTATTTGTATGATATAATTAATCCAGGAATAGTAATTATTATTAATGGTGCAATAATTATTTTTACCATCATAGTTTACTACAAACAAATACAAACTATTGAATCTCGTTCAAAAGAAGAAATCGCAAATCATGAAAGAAGAGTGAAACTAAATGAAATTTAAATTTAATAAAGAAGTATCAGAGATTTTAGACTATTTGGTTTTTCCGAGAATATATTTTAATTTAGAAAAAGATATGCATGATGAGGATGAAACTATAAAAAATGTAATCAAAGATGATTATCTTGATTTTTCTGAGAAGATGCATTCAAAGTTAGAGCCTTTAAAAGATGATATCAATCAATTTTATCAAAAGGATATGTATTCTTATTATGATTTTGCTAATATACTAACCGATGCTTACCCAATTTATGAGTATGATAATATTAATGATTACTTTAATGATTTAGAAAAAATAGATCCGGTTGAGTTTAAAGACGAAATTATTAAGGCCTTAATTACTATGGAAGATTCTGAAAGCAAAGCTGTTGAACTTTTCGATGAATCTAATGCTACCAAGTATATTAATCAACTAAAAATCGACTCCGCAAATAAATGGAATATGTTTGTGATGATTCAAAACCCAAAACTACATTTAATCAAGTTTATTTCGCTTTTAAATAAAATTGAACCCCTATTTAACTCTTACTATCAAGAAAATGAAAAAAGAATAGTTGAAGTTGGAAATAGTTTAGTGAAAAGATTATCAATTAATACAAATGAAGCTTTCAAAGATATAACTTATGATGCTATATCTTATGACTTTAGTGGAAGAGACTTATGTCATCTTTATGTATCATTTGCAATGCCATATGCACTTAAGTTTATCGATGGTAATGATTGCCGAATTGTTTGGGGATTAGAAATGGAATATTCATTTAAGAAGGTTTATGAACTTAATGAAGACAAGTTAGCTCAAAGAGTAAAGATTTTTAAAGCATTAGGTGATAGAACCCGTTACGAAACATTAAAATTAATCGCTAAGGGTGTCAGCTCAATAAAAAATATAGCTGATGAACTAGACGTTTCAAGCGCAACTATTTCTTATCATGTAAATGAATTTCTTACTAGTGGTATATTGTATATGAATCGTGAAAAAAATTCAAAGTTTGGATATATAATCGATTATAAAAAACTTAATGAAGTCTTTGCTGATTTGAAGGAAGATCTTAATTTTGAATAGAGAAATTGTAATAAAAAAATTTAAGTTCAAAAATTACTTACTTAATATTTATGGAGGGAAATTATGGTTATTGGTCTTATTGGTGAAGGTTGTACTGGGAAGACTACTTTAGCTAATGCGCTTAAAGAAGTGTTTGATTTTAAATTGTATTCTGGCAAAGAATATCTTGCTTTTGCAAAAAACGCAGTAAACGCTAAACAAATGTTTAAGGAGTATCTAAAAGGAAAGACGAAGACAGATGAATTAGTTGTTTATGTTATAACCGAATTACCGGATTTTAATTTATTGCCAGAAGAAGGTATAAAAATACTAAAAAAATCAGACATTAAAATTATCAAAGAAAGATTTAAAGATAGAATGTATGGAAACTTGCCAATTGGTGTAGAAAAGATGCTTGAAAAGAAACATGGTCAGTTTGATTATTTAAACTACGATTTGGTTTTGACTTCAGAAGAATTAGAAAATAATTTAACTGCAGTTATAAATCTTTTGAAGAATAAGGAAATTGAGATTGACAGGAGAATTCATTATTAATTGTATTAAACTATAATAATAAATCTGATGACATATCATTAAACTTGTCATCTTTTTTATTTAAACTTTAAAATAATCTAAAACAAAAATTTAAGGTGGTTTTAAAAGATTAATTGTGATATAGTTTCTTTATGAAAAGTAATTATTTTTTTGTGAGGAGTAAATTTACATGTTCGATGATGGAACACTACTGAGACTCTTTGTTTCTCAAGCGTTTACTATATATTTTATTTTACTTTTGTTACCGCTAAAAAAACCGGGAATAAAAAGTAAAGCATTGGCTGTTTTAAGCGCTTTTACTATTACGCTACTTAATGCATTGGTAATTGTTTTTTTTGGTATATCATTATATATCCGCTTTTATCTTTTGACTCTAACATTACCATATATAATCTTAGGTTTGTTCTTTTCATCTTTAAAAGGTGCTAAATTTATTTTCATTATATTGACAATTCAAGTAATTGGGACTGTAGCGATTATCAATGGTCTCTTAGCTTCCTACGTTTTCTTCGGCGATAACCATCCTATAATTGATACTACTGCTCGAATATTAACTTATCTTGGCTTTTTGCCCATTGTTATAAAATTCATTCGTCCCACTTATGTCAAAATGATTGAAGTTGTTAATAAAGGTTGGTGGATGTTAAATAGTGCATTAATAATTTCTTATGCTTTAGCTTATTTTATTTTATTTGTCCCGAATTCTATTTTTAATCGACCTGAATATTTTATACATGGTTACATTGGTATATTTTTATCGCTTCTGATTTACGTTATTATTTTCTATTTGTTTATTGAAATAAAAATGAAAACTGATTTTGAACATGATAAACAAATACTTTCGACACAAGTTAAATCACTTACTCAGGAGACTGCTGCAATTAAAACCATTGCTTATATAGACTCTTTAACAGGCCTTTTTAATCGTTATTCCTTGTACAAACAAATGGATAAACTTATCCATTTGAAGCAAGAGTTTATTGTGGTGTTTATCGACTTGGACAAACTTAAACAAATTAATGATTCATTTGATCATTCAACTGGCGATACTTATTTAAGAAAGTTCTCTATAACACTTAAAAAAATTGTTGATAATCATGGTGAAGTTTATCGTTTTGCTGGAGACGAGTTTATTTGCTTAATCACCAACGTTGATAATGGCTTTGACAGAGAGAATTTTAAACGAAATATTACCAAAGAAATGAAAATGGATGTTCCTTACTATGGTATAAGCTTAGGTTTGGCGTATTATCCTAGCGATGGTTTAAGTTCTGATGATTTAATAAAACTTGCAGATCAAGAAATGTATGTTGAAAAAAAAGCCAAGCAAAATATATAGTAAAAAACATATCGAAGATTTAAAAAATAATAGTATAATAAATATCTTACGGCATTCTCTTTATAGAGTTTGCTTTTTTTTATTTTATAGTAGATAAAACATGTTAAAATATTATTGAGTATTCTTTCTATTTAATTTTGAATCAGGGGGATTTGGATGACAAAGTTTAAAATAGTGGTTTTAGTTTCTTTCATCATATTATCCATTTTATTAATAGCGAATTTGATTTTAATAAGACTTGGATATCAATTTAATTTTGAGTTTTGGACTTCAATTAAAGCCAATATAATGTTGTTTGCTTTAACGGGATTAGCTGCTTATCTTATGTATATACTATATGTAAAAAAAGCAATACTTAAGTTAATCGGTAGTATTTTCGCGCTACTCTCATTATTGTTCTTGGGATTCATTGCCTTGTGGGGCTCAGAAGATGTTAAGGTAATTGAAAATTCTGATTATAAAATCTATATAGTTGAATACCGCTTTCTATTTGATGGTGAAGACACTTTATATCAAAAAGAGAATTTTCTTTTTTCAAAAAAAATCGGCACTTATACACAAAGTGATGATAACAACGTCTCTTATGAAATTGTTGAAGATCAACTACTTATAAGCGATAAATGGTATCGTTATCCTGAAGAAGACCTTATCAATATATATTACATCGATTTAGAGTGAAACAAAAAGAGTAGTACTTAAATTTTAGAGATAGCTTCTGTATTGATGAATTATTTAGAGGTGGATGAAAATGAATAAAATATTTGTTTTAGGAAGTATTAATATCGATTTTGTATATCAGACTAATCGCTTACCAAAACGTGGTGAAACTATCAAAAGCGAAAAATTTTTTATGGCTACTGGCGGTAAGGGTGCTAACCAAGCTGTAGCGGCCGCAAAACAACAGGCTGAAACGATAATGTTAGGTAGCATCTCCAACGATGAACTATCTAGGATCTGTCTTGATTCATTAGCTTTACACAATGTAAATACAAAGTTTATTGAAATATATCCAAATGTATCATGCGGAAATGCGCTAGTAATTTTAGAAAACAATGATAACCGAATTATTACCTCTTCAGGAGCTAATAAGTTTCATGATATCAATAAAATAAAGCATATATTAAATGACAATAGTATGGAAAATGACCTTTTACTAGCTCAACTTGAAATTCCTTTGGAAGTGATTCAAACCGCTTTTATAAAAGCTAAAGCTCTAAATATGATTACCGTATTGAACGCCGCGCCAGCAACAAAACTTCCAGAATCGCTTTTAATGTTGGTAGATTATTTGATTGTCAATGAAACCGAAGTCGAAACTTTAACAAGACAAAAAGTTCAAACAGTGAAATCACAAATGAAAGCTTTAGATTTTTTGCTTGAACAAGGTGTTAAAAATATAATTTTAACCTTAGGTAAAGCCGGTAGTATATACTATAATGGTAAGACAGTGATTAAAATACCTGCATACATTGTGAAAGTAGTTGATACAACAGCTGCAGGAGATACATATATCGGTGTTTTGTCAGCTTCATTAGCTTTAGGTAAAAATATTAATCAAGCTATGACTTATGCTACAGCTGCGTCAGCCCTAGCAATCCAAAAACTCGGTGCACAACCATCAATACCTAATCGAGAAAGTGTAGAAAAATTCTTAAAGGAGAAAAGAAATGATGTCGAAAAGAAAAATAATTCTTGATTGTGATCCTGGACATGATGATGCTGTTGCGATTATCTTAGCGGGAAGAAATCCAAAGATTGATTTGCTCGGAATTACTGTAGTATCCGGGAACCAAACCATAGAAAAAACCGGAAAAAACGCTCTTAATTTATGTCAATATCTTGGAATTGATGTACCGGTTTGTTTAGGTTTAAGTGAACCGATAATTAAACCCTTACAAGTATGTCCTGATATTCATGGCGAAACAGGCTTAGATGGTTTTGATTTTCCTGAGTTAACTAAAGAATTCGACAAACGACCTGCAGTTCACTTTATTGCTCAGACTATTCTTGAAAGCAATGAAAAAATAACTGTGGTAACCACAGGACCAATGACTAACTTAGCTCTAGCTTTAAAGTTATTCCCTAAGATAAAAGCAAACATTGAAGAAGTAGTGTTAATGGGCGGCTCTATTGCTAATGGTAATGTTACTCCATCCTCTGAATATAATATTTATGCAGATCCAGAAGCAGCTTACATTGTGTTTAATTCAGGAGTTAAGGTAACTATGTTTGGTTTAGATGTCACTAGAAAAGTAATGGTTTTACCTGAAGTGGTTGAAAGAATGGAAAAAATTAATAATGAAGTATCAAAATTATTTGTTGATTTAATGAAGGTTTTCAATATTAATCAAAATAAAGTATTTGGAATCAAAGCTGGACCCCTACATGATCCAGTTACAATTGCTTATCTGATTAACCCAGAAGTTGTGAAAGTAGCCAATGTACATTGTGATATTGATATAAGTCATGGAAGTAGTTATGGAAGAACTAACTGTGATATGTTTGATTATTTAAAATTAGAAAAAAATACTTTTGTAGCCTATGACATTGATATAGAAATGTATTGGGATATTATTGAAGCGGGAATTAAACAATATACATCTAAACTAAAATGAACTCTCCAAAAATTAAAATAAATGATCAAGCAGAATTAAGAACTACTTTATTAGAAGTGTTTAATAAAACAACTCACTATCAAGCGGTTAAATGGGCGAAATACATTATTGATAAAGTCAAAGATTTATATCATTTTGAAGAAGAGGTTTCCAAACATATTGAACAAAGTCTTGATTATATAAATAAGTATTCTAGTCAATTTAACGAGGTTAAAGCAGTTAGATCTCTTGCCTTTAAAATTCATTCATTAGCAAGACAAGCGGAGTCCTTGAAAAACAATCGGTTTACGAACAGTCTCTCAGGCATTAAGTACAATTCATGTAAAAGAACATGCAATGATATCTAGTGATTATTTAATTAAACTGATAAATATTATATATCCAAATGATTTAGAAATGGTTAAAAGTGTCCGCTTGATACAAATTGAAAATTTAAAAAAAGCTATATCAGAATAAAAAAAAGAACTTTTTGAAAGTTCTTTTTTGTGTGTGCCGGGCATGGCATATAACTAGGTGGTGAAAGACCACTGTGGGGGTACTCATAAACCAACCACTAAGGAAGCACAAGGTATCCACCGCGAGGTGTGAACTAGAGGAAGTGTGGAATAAAATCTTGGCGTGATGAACAAAAACTAGATATCAAGGCAATCATAAAGGATAAGAGAACACAACATCTTAAAGTCCA
>Ga0172382_10008468_pt1 | contig 14324 bp, 11 predicted proteins | sample Leawel138RmetaG_FD_122245 | JGI IMG/M metagenome (GOLD analysis project Ga0172382, IMG submission 122245) | Leachate microbial communities from a municipal landfill in Southern Ontario, Canada - Leachate well 138R metaG | ecosystem: Engineered > Solid waste > Landfill > Unclassified | place...
CAAACCTTGAGGCGAACAACTTCCTGCTGGACGCTAAAGATTTTGGAAACAACAATCTCATCAGTGTCTGTCAACAGGAGATCCCCATTTTTGCCTCTGGGGTCGTCGCTTACCGTGGAGAGCCTATTTTAGCCCTATTCGGTCCCGATAAAGAGGTTATTAAACTTAAAGCCGGTGAGGTTGAAATCGACTTTCAAATCACCAAGGGAGAGAGCACAAAAACTATCAAACCCCTTAAGTACAGTTGGGGAACCTTTCCCCCTGCTTCTGAAGGGGAACAAATTATTGAGAGACGTTACATAGACCGCCCCTCCAACACACTGGAGGACACACCTTTTTATGTCTCCACTTGGTTAGAGGGAGAACTTTTAAAAATTGAGAGCCCGACTCAATGGCCCTTTCACGTGCGTGACACCGTAGCCCAAGTGTGCAGTCGTACCCAAAAGAGCGTCGTTGTCTATCCTCAGGAACACTTCTCACCAAAAGATGAAAAGGTGCTAATCCCTTCAATTATCGCCTCAATAGCCGCCATGGCTACCAAAAAGTTCAACTGTCGTGTTGAAATAGAGAGCTCTTTCCCGACTTTCAAGAGTGGAGTGGAAGTTGTCCGTAAAACTACGCTAAGTAGCAAAGGAGAGCCTCTCCGTGAAGAGGTTAAGGCACTCATAGACCAGGGGGCATTCCCCCTTTTTACCACAGAGATGATGGAGCAAGCTTTTATTGGGTTAATCCCCCTCTACCATCTGAACGCTTTTTCAGCAGAGGTAGAAGTGATCTCCTCACCAAATCCTCCGGCCCATTTTTATGGCGACCTAGGGTATAGTTCAACCCTCTTCTCCACCGAAGCGCATACTTCGGCACTGGCCTCTTTCTCTCAGATGGTCAGCAGTAACTGGAGGGCAAAATATTACGAAGAGAGTGAAGAGCGCAACGCTTTTGTGGAGAACCTCCCCATTACTAAACTACGCAATCTGATTAGTTTAACCGGTGGGGCTTCCGACTTTGCCCGCCACAGTGCTGTTTACAATCTGCAAAAACGGATAAAACAACCCTTTTCCCCTTTCTACAATTACAGTCGGGGGATTGGAATGGCTTGCGGTGGCGGTCTCAGCGGGTTTAGTGCCACCTCACACCTTAACAGCTCTTCAAAAATTACCGTTACTTTGGATGCCAACAACCAAGTCTTGGTCAACACAAGTTACTACCCGAGTCAAAAGACCTTTGCCCTCTGGCGTTCGGTGATTGTTAAGGAGCTAGGCTTGGAGAGAGAGACCATCACTTTCGTCGAAAATGATACGGCCAATATGGTTGACTCCGGCTTAGAGGTGCTCTCGCTCGATGTGGAGCGCTCAGTTGCCATGCTAACCCAATGTTGTCAGTCCATTAAAAAGAAGCAATTCCAGGAGCCGCTACCGATCACCGAATCGGTAACTGCCAAAGGGATTACCGGTGGGGCAACCAGATTCTTCAGCAGCAAAAACTGGGGGTGTATTGCCCTCCAATTAGAAATTAATACGATCACATTGGAGGTTGAAGCCCGCCACCTGTGGGGGCGCTTTACCTTCAGCAACGCTTACGATAAGAAACTTTTGAAGACCAAGTTTAAACATATCATCAATTCGACTCTCTACGAGAACAACATAATCCCGTGCTACCGTCCCGAGTCGCCCCCTTTAGTCGAAATTGAGATCGAAAATCTTGAACAGGAAGCTTTCCCTTCCTCGGCAACCTCTGCTATCAGGGCAATGGTAATGGCCGCGGCCTCAGCAGCCCTTTCACAGGCCCTCCAGTGCTATGTTAATGCTATGCCGGTTACCGCCGACGACATAATAAAGTACATTAGAGGTAGAGATGAAAATTAAGTGTGTAATTGACAACAAAAATATTTTACTTGACGTCAACTCAAATAAACCGCTCAACCTCATCCTCAAAGATGGGGGGCAGAACATCCCGAATTGCGACCAGAAAAGTTGTGGCAACTGTGTTGTTTTGCTCAATGATGAGGCCATCCTCGCCTGTCTAATTCCTGCCTTTCGTCTGAAAGGGGCCAAGATTTTAACCTTCGAAGGCTACCAGAAGAGTCGCTTTTGGCACGATTTGGAGAGGGCTTATGCCGACACAGGCAGCCAACCCTGTCCCCACTGTTTTGCCAGTAAGACCCTCATCTTTGAGTCTCTTTTGCAACTGATTACAAGAGCTACCAAAGAGGAAGAGGTCGACGAGCAAACTATAGTTAAAGAAATTAGTTTAAATGCGTGCCCCTGCCTCGATGCCCAGGAGGTTATTGCTATCTACAACGCCGCTGCTGTTTATAGGAGGCGCCGCCGTGTTAGAAGGAGTTAGATCTCCGGCTGTTCATATGCCGAGGACCCTCAACGACCTCTATTACGCCTCTAACCGCTTCCCCCAAGCCCTTTTTTGGGCCGGTGGAACCTATATCATGAGGCACCGGAACAACTATCCGCAAAAAGAGTTTCCCGATGTTATCAGTCTTGGAAGTATCCCTGAGTTGAAACGTATCAGCAGGACAGAGAAGTTTTTAGAAATTGGGTCAATGGTCTCATTTGCGATGTTGTTACGTGTTGGAAAGCAGGTTCTACCCCCCCTCCTATTAAAAACCCTGGAAAATACGGCCACCATGTTAATCAGAAACCAAATCACCTTCGGTGGAGCTTTGGCAACCCCCGATGTCCGCTATGCTTTAGCGGGGACACTCGCAGCCCTCCAAGGGGAAGTGGAATTGAAGACTAATTTAGGACCACGCACCGAGACGCAATGGATGGGTGTTGAGCGCCTTTATGACAAACAGGGGGCGCTACTGATTAAAAATAACGACCTGATTACCCGTATCAGGGTAGCTTTTGAGAGGCGGACATTCTCAACCTTCCGTAGTGTGGGCAATGTTATGGCAAAACCCAACGAATGTGTCATGCTCTCGATAGGCTGCTCTTACAGCCAATCGGTTATTAACCACTTCAAAATGTGTATTACTTTCCCCACCTCTCTGTTTTTAATCCCCCATGAAATTGAGATGATGATGAATGGAACACTCCTGCCAATGACGACGCAACATATCCAGCGGATCCTTAAGGGGGTAAATGATGAGATAGCCTCCAGCGCCGGGGACTCGGCACACGCCATCCAATTTGAACGGGCCAGCCGTTTTGTTGAAGCGAGTTTACACGAATTAAATGCTCAGAGTCTCTCTTCTCGCTAGTCGACGCGATGTGCTACAATGCTCCCCATCAAGGAGAGGTAAATGAGAGAATTTGTCCACCTACATAACCACACCGATTATTCTTTACTTGACGGAGCAGCCCCAATTGAGCGCTACATTGCCAAAGCCAAACAGTTTGGGATGAAACATCTGGCGATTACCGACCATGGAAATATGTTCGGAGCACTAAAATTCTATACAGATTGCAAAGCCAATGGGCTAAACCCCATTATTGGGTGTGAGTTCTACACGAACCCCACCGGCCATACCGAGCGAACCCCGGTAACTAACGGGAAGGGGTATTACCACCTAATCCTCTTAGCTATGAATGAGAAGGGGTATAAAAACTTGATGGTTCTCAACTCTATTTCGTACATCGAAGGGTATTACTACAAACCAAGGATTAGTGATGAACTATTAAAGAAATACAACGAGGGCCTAATTTGTCTCTCCTCCTGTCTTGCCGGAGAGATCCCCCAACTTATCCTTGCGAATGACTACGAGGGGGCTAAGGAGCGCGCCCTTTTTTACAACTCAGTTTTTGACGACAACCGCTACTACCTCGAACTTCAAGACCATGGATTAGCCGAACAGAGGGAGAGTAACCCTATAATTGTGCGCCTAGCCCAGGAGCTCAATATCCCCTTAGTTGCCACCAACGATATCCACTACATCGAAGCCAGTGATGCCAATGCCCAAGATATTGTCCTGTGTATCGGAACAAACAAGAAAAAGAGCGACAGAGAGAGGATGCGCTTCCCCTCCCAAGAGTTCTATATGAAGAGCCCTGAACAAATGGCGGAACTTTTCGCTTGGGTGCCACAGGCTATTGAAAATACCGTAAAAATAGCCGAACGGTGTAATGTAAGAATCCCTAAGCCGGGACCGCAACTTCCCGATTATGAGATTCCGCCTGAATTTGACTCCCCTGATGATTACCTTAGGCATATCGCCCAAACGGGACTCGCCAAAAGATATGCTGAAATCACACCGGAACTCCAAAAGAGACTCGATTACGAACTTGGCGTTATTATTGGGATGCACTTCACCGGTTATTTCCTCATCGTCTGGGATTTCATCTATTGGGCGAAACAACAAAACATTCCCGTAGGGCCGGGCAGGGGCTCGGGCGCCGGCTCTTTAGTAGCCTACGCCATGACCATCACCGATATCGACCCTATTAAATATAACCTCTTGTTTGAGAGGTTCCTCAACCCTGAAAGGGTCTCCATGCCCGACTTTGACATCGATTTCTGTTACGAAAGGCGCCAAGAGGTCATTGACTATGTAAGTCAAAAATATGGCTCTGACAAGGTAGCCCAAATCGCCACCTTTGGAACGCTTAAAGTTAAGGCAGTCCTCAAAGATGTTGCCCGCGTCTTAGATATCCCCTTTAACGAAGCTACGAGGATTGTCAACTTAGTTCCTGACGTCTTACCACCCGCAAAGGGTGAGAAAAAAGCGCCTAAACTTACCGTTCAAAGGGCAATCGATTACTCCCTTGAGTTACAGGAGTTGGAACAGAAAGGCGGTGTATACGCTGAACTCTTTGATGTTGCCAAGAGATTGGAGGGCTTCAACCGTCACACCTCGACCCACGCCGCCGGTGTGGTAATTGGCCAAAGCGATTTAACAAACTATGTTCCCCTCTACAGAGAAGCCAAAACCGGGGCAATCACCACCCAATACACTATGGGAGTTTTAGAAGAGTGTGGTTTAGTGAAAATGGACTTCTTAGGACTAAAAACACTAACCCTCCTGAAGCATACCGAAGACTTGGTTAAGAAAACAAATGCCAACTTCTCCCTCGAAAAGATTAGTGAAGAGGATCCTTTAACCTTTGACATGCTCTCTAAAGGGGAGAGTGCTTGTGTCTTCCAATTTGAAAGTGCCGGGATGCAACGGGTCCTCAAGGATGCCAAACCCAACTCGATTGAAGACCTGGTAGCTTTAAATGCCCTCTACAGACCAGGCCCAATGGCGAACATTCCCAAGTTTGTCGACTCTAAAAACGGTAAAATAGCGATAGAGTACTACCACGCAGACCTCCAAGAGATTTTAAAACCAACTTATGGGGTTATTGTCTACCAAGAGCAGGTTATGGAGATTGCCCAAAAGATTGCCGGATACTCAATGGGGCATGCCGACATTTTAAGACGGGCAATGGGGAAGAAAAAAGCGAGTGTAATGGAAGAGGAGAAAAAACACTTCGTTGCGGGCGCCATTAATCGTGGCTACACCCGAGAGCTGGCCGAGGGAATCTTTGAAATGCTCCTGCCTTTTGCCGATTACGGATTTAACAAGTCACACGCCGCCGCCTACTCCGTTATCGCTTATAAAACAGCCTATCTACGGGCAAATTATCCGGCTGAATTTATGGCCGCCAACCTTACCAATGAGATGAACTCACCCGACAAGTTCGCCCACTACTTAAGTGAGACTAAGGCAATGGGGATCGATATCACCCCTCCTTCTATCAACAAGTCCGATAAAAAGTTCACCGTTGTCGACAATAAGATTGTCTACGGATTACAGGGAATTAAAAATGTGGGGGAGGGAGCTGTCGAATGCATCCTCAAGGAGAGGGAAAAAAAGGGCCCTTATGCAAACTTCCTCGACTTCTTGCTACGTAGTGAGGTCCGAGCAATCAACTCAAAACTTCTTGAGTCTCTAATCTTAGCCGGTGCCTTTGATGGTTTAGGTGACAACCGGCCTACCCTTTTAGCCAACATGGAGCGGGCGGTTAAATATGTGCAGCGCCGCCGAGAAGATATAGAACAGGGACAAGCTTCACTCTTTGACAGCGAGGAAGAGAGTGCCATGGAAACATTTGAGATGGAGAAGCACGCAGACTCAACCCTCCTAGAGAAATTAGAAAAAGAGAAGGCCCTCCTAGGCTTCTACGTTTCAGGTCACCCTATGGATATCTATCGGGAAGTGTGGCAACGAGCGGTAACTGTCGATTTGGGGCAAAGTGAACGCCTACCCCGTTCACGCCAAGTCAATCTGATAGCCATGCTTACCGGAGTACGTGAAATTGTCACTAAAGGGGGCTCCGGCGACCGTATGGCTTTTCTACAACTCTCCGACTTCAACGGAAGCGTCGAGGCGGTAGCCTTCCCCACTGTTTGGCAAGAGTGTGCCGACTTGGTAAAAGTTGATGCAATTTTTGGCTTTAAAGGCAAATTTGAGGAGCGCCAAGGCAAAATCTCCTTCATCATCGAATCGGTTAGACCCCCTGAGGAATTAGAGAGTGAAACTTTACGAGAAGCCCATCTGGTGCTTATAAAACCCCTTTGCACCCAATCTGCTCTCCGTGCTATTATGGACACGTGTATAACCTACCGGGGAAGCTGCTGCCTCTACATCCATCTTCTAGAGGAAGAAAATGGGGGGAAGAAAGAAAATATTGTGCAAGCTGGCCGGGAGTTTGCCGTTGGACACAGTGAAGAGTTTATTACGGCTATCAAGCAACACCAGGCCGTCAGCGATATCTGGTTTAATTAGGAGGTTCTAAATGAGAGAATTTGCCCGACTATTAGCGACGCTTCTCTCCATCTATAGCTTTTTGATTGTCATTAGGATTGTAATTAGCTGGCTTAGCCCCATCCGTCGCGAAGGGGGTTTTTCAGGGTTTTTATCAAAAATAGTAGACCCCTATCTCAACTTTTTTAGGGGAATTAAATTTTTAAGGGGCCAAGTGTTAGACTTTACCCCATTGGCCGCCCTCTTAGTAGTGAACACAGTGCAACGTATTTTTCAACTCTATGCTTATACCGGGACATTTTCATTGGGCTTAATCTTGGCAACCATCACCCAATCTCTGTGGTGGTCGGTGGGCTCTCTCATCCTGGGGATATTCGGCGTTGTTCTAATTATCCGCCTCTTCCTCTCTTATAAACCACGCCCCAATTCAATCCAACATATCGCCATGCTAGATAGATGGTTGAGGTCTCCCACCGATTTCATCCACTCAAAACTAATGGGAGGTCGGGAAATTTCAGAGCGTAGTCTCCTGTGGATTACCCTCGTAGCCACCGTCATCGTTTATGTCCTCCTCTCCCTCTTGGTTAACTTCCTCGTTAAATTTTTCATCACCCTCCCCCTCTAGGTTCCAAAATGTTCGTAAGAGAGTGGAATAAAACGATTACAACCCTCAAAGGCGTGGGTAAGCAGTTAGCCACCAGTTACGCAAACTTGGGGATCTTTACCTACCGAGACCTGCTCCTCTTCGCCCCACGCACCTATGAAGACCGCACTCGCATCCTCCCTCTGGGAAACCTCACTGAAGAGCCCATCGCCAACACGATTGTCGAGGTTATCTCCCACACATACTTCGGCTATGGCAAAAAAAGAACACTGAAGGTTATCGTCTCAGATATATCGGGTGAAGGGGATGGCAGAGCAGCCCTCCTCTGTTTTGGGAGAAATTTTCTAGAGCGAACCCTCCGCATAGGTGGCCACTTCTACCTTTATGGCCAATTTCAGCGAAACCGCTATGAGTGGCAAACATCTCAGTTTGAGATGCTCCCCTTGAAGGCGGATGGCACCCCTACGGCAAACTTCGGACGTCTCTTGCCGATTTATCCCCTCTCGCTCTCTCTTACCCAGAGAATCATCCGGCGGGACGTCGCTACAGCCCTCAAGGAGGCTCCTCAGTTTAATGAAGAGTTACCCCAAGAAGTCCTCGAGCAATACAACCTTTTGCCAATAAATAGCGCATTAGAGGCTTTACATACCCCAAAAGATAAAGAAGAGGCAGCTTTAGGCCATCGCACTCTCTCTTTTATTGAATTGTTTTACCTCTTTATCCTTAACCGGCGGGGCAGAGGAATTCGAGAGTTACCTAAGGGCGAACCTTTTCCCCTCTCAAGATTGCAACAGAAATTTATCGCTTCTCTCCCTTTCAAATTGACCAAAGATCAAGGGAAGGTTTTAGCGGAGATTTGCTACGATTTAAAAGAGAACTCCCCCATGAACCGTCTCCTGCAAGGTGATGTGGGTTCAGGAAAGACCCTAATTGCTTGGCTTAGTGCCCTCCAGATAATTCAAGAGGGCAAGCAAGTTGCCTTTATGGCTCCTACAGAACTCTTGGCTCGCCAGCATGCCGAGATGGCTAGCCAATGGCTAACCCCTTTAGGGGTCAACATCGCCTTCCTAACCGGGTCGGTGAAGGGCAATGCCCGTAAACTCCTCTTGGAAGCCCTTTCTAAAGGAGAGATTGACATTATTATCGGGACCCACGCCCTCTTCTCCGATGAGGTCAAGTTTTCCCGCCTCGCCTATGTAATTATTGATGAACAGCAGCGCTTCGGGGTTCTGCAGCGCATCTCCTTGCTGGAAAAAGGGCGCCAACCCGCCGTTTTAATGATGAGCGCTACCCCCATTCCGCGCTCTTTAGCCCTCACTGTTTATGGAGATTTGAATATCTCAACCATTAAAACGATGCCACTGGGGAGAAAGCCTGTGACCACCTATTTAGTTGCCGACAGGAGTCGCGAGCGGATGTACAACTCGATAGGTGTAGAATTCTCCCGGGGACACCAGGCCTACTTTGTCTACCCCCGCATCGATGATCAGGGCACCACAAACCTTCGTAATACTGAGGGCATGTTTAAGTACCTTAGCACTAAAATTTATCCTGGAATAAGTGCCGCACTAATTCACAGTCGCCTTCCCGAAGAGGAGAAGGTTGACATCTTAAGACGTTTTAGGGAGAAAGAAATAACTTACTTAGTCTCTACGAGTGTGGTTGAAGTCGGTATCGACATTCCCAACGCCACCTGTATGGTCGTTGAGCATGCCGACCGGTTTGGTCTTTCCGCCCTTCACCAATTGCGAGGCCGTGTGGGCAGAAGTTCAATTCAGTCCTACTGCTTCTTAGTCTACGATGCAAACCTAAGTGAAGATGGAGTTAAACGCCTCAAGGTTATGAAGGAGAGCAACGATGGCTTTTACATCGCTGAACAGGACCTCCTTATAAGGGGACCGGGCGAAGTGGCCGGTACCCGTCAATCGGGATTCTTAAAATTGCGCTTTGCCAGCCTAACGGAAAACTTCTCTCTCATAGAAGAGGTCAAAGAGTGCGTTGATGCCATCCTCTCAGTCGATAACGACCTCCTCAAACGGGAAAACAGTGTTATTCGTGAAGTTCTCACCCAGGCACCCCCCTTTGATGATAAGGTGATGGAGGGCTAGCCTCCGTTGCAATTTATCGCCCTTTCTTCTATCATTTTCGCATGCGTATTACAGGAGGAATCTACCGCGGGCGACGGATAATTTGCCCCCCGGGTGAGATTCGCCCAGCCATGGACAGAATGCGAGAATCTCTCTTTAGTATCCTAGGAGATATTTCGGGCGCCCCCTTTTTGGACCTCTTTTCAGGTAGCGGCTTGGTGGGGATAGAGGCGGCTTCGCGCTCGGCTGAGCCGGTCCATCTGGTAGAGCTTGACCGTCAAAAAAAGGTCACAATTTTACAGAATATTGCTTTTGTCGAGTCACCTATTAAACTCTTCACAACCGATGTCATCAAGTTCCTCCGCACCGCCAAAGAGCGCTATGCGATAATCTACGCCGACCCTCCCTTTGACTATCCCAATAAAGTTGGCCTGGCCGACTTGGTTAATAAACGCAACTTATTAGAGCCCAACGGCCTCTTTGTAATCCACTACCCGGCTGAGGAAGGTAAGCTCTGGCCCAATTCTTTTGCTACCCTAATCTTTGTAGATGAGCGTAAATATGGGCGATCCAAGCTCCGATTTTACCGTCAAGAGGGGAAAAATGAAAATAGTTGATGGGATTTATCGCAACACAATTGAACTTAACAGTCACGATGTAGATGCTTTCAACGCTGTCCATCCGGCTTTCTATTTCCGCGTCATGCAAGAAGCTGCCGGCATGCACGCCTATTTAAAGCAAGTCAGCATCCCTCAACTCCAGCTGGAGGGAAAGACTTGGGTTGTCACCCGCACAAAGATGACGATAACCCACTACCTGAGTTGGCCCAATAGTTTAGAAGTTACCACTTGGCCGCAAACCCCTTGGAAGTTTTATTACCCCCGTGTCTGCCGAGCAGAGAGTACAACGGGAGAACTGCTCTTTGAATCCATGAGCCATTGGGTAGTCATGGATGTCGCTAAAATGCGCCCCATCAGAGATGCTGTGATTAACAGTAGCTTTGAAGCGGTGGAAAGCGCTCTATTTAGAGACCCTGACTTAGGTAATCGTAGCGATTTCGACGCAACAGTAGCCTCACCCCTCTTCACCTACACCCCAAAAATCAACTACAGCGATGTCGATTTGAATCAACATGTCAACAATGTTGTCTATCTCCAATGGATGTTGGCTTCTCTCCCTTTTGCCTTTAGAGATGAATGGCTAATCGCTTCTATCGATATCTCTTACCGTGCCCAGGCCTTTAGGGATGATAATATTGTGGTGATGACAGGGGGGAGAGCGCCAACTCTTTACCACAAGATAGAAACCAAAGAGGGTAAAATTGTTGCTACGGCGACTACTAGTTGGCGCCCAAGAACTCAATAGTGGGGAGGTTTACTCTCCTCAAGATCAAAAGAGGCTTCGCTGAGTTGATTTAATTTGGCCTCCATTTTTTCCTTAGCCCCTTTGAGCATTTCAATCTCGCGGGCTTGCGTTATTACCAAACTGTTGAGGGTTAATACCATCTCTTCTAAATACGCCAATTTTGTCTCAATCTTAATAATGTTTTCTTCCATAGCCTATTCTAGTGGAACCTAGGGGTTTCTGACAACGATTAACCTTTTGCCCCTCGCCAATTTTATGTTATACTGAGTCAGTTTGTTGCAATATGATGCAAAAAGGGGTTGCCAATGAAAGGCGAACGGATTGCTCAACTAGATTTACTGTTACACTCTCACCCGGGGGGGCTAAGTCGCTCAGAAATTGCCCGTAAACTGGGCGTTCACCGTTCAACCATAAGTCGCTATGTGGGTGAATTAAAGCAATACATCGATATCTATGAGGATGAAAACAATCTCATCAAACTCCGTCCTAAAGAGGGTGATGAAAACATCTCTCTCAGTATTTATGAGTCTTTGGCGTTTAACCTCTCAGCAGAGATTTTAACCACCAACACAGAGTTTCAAAATCCCCATCTAGCTTCCGGTCTACGTAAGATTGCCCTAAATATGCGCTCCTACGCCCCCAAGATTGCTGAAAACATTATCTCCTTGGCGGAGACAATTGATCGCGAAGTTCATCAGAAACGGGCTAAAATGGGACAGTTCAACACTATTTTAGAGGTCCTTATCGATAGTTGGGTCTCCGGCAAAATAGTCAGAATCCAACACTCTATCGGTACAGAAGAATCTGAAACCGACTTTGCCCCCTATTTTATTGGCTTCAGAGAGGAAGAGAGCGGGCGCAACCCCATAAGTGTAACCGGGCGGCTTCGCCACACTTCGGCAATCACCACTATCGATATCAGTACCATCACCTCAGCCACGATTCTTGATGAGACTTACACCATCCCCGATAACCTTAAACCTTTCCACCGCCAACAACTCGATCAGCTCTACGACAGTATAGATTTCATCCCTTTGGTGATGAAGGTGAAAGAGAAATCGGCACTCAACTCGTTCCGTTCACTCAATCACACTTCTCCCCGTTTTGAAAAGAGCAGTGAAGGGGAATTAATCTGCTACATTGAGATTGAAAACTCAATTGAATTAATCCTCAGGATAATCCAGAGTGGCCCTGCTGTGGAAATTTTAGAGCCCGTATCTTTCAAAAAGAAGTTCCTAAAACTACTAAAAACAATTTTAGCGATCTATGAAGAGTAGCTTTTTTCATTGCATTTTTTAGCCTGCCACTGTATCCTGATGGAAAGAAATGCATTGGAGGAGATAATGAAAAAGTATATTTGTGATTTGTGTGGTTACGTTTACGATCCCGCAGAGGGCGATCCCGATAACGGCGTCCAACCCGGAACCGCTTTTGAAGATGTCCCGGAAGATTGGGTTTGCCCCCTTTGTGGAGCACCGAAATCGGACTTCTCACCCGAAGATTAATTGAAACCTATTTAACAAAAGGGAGGGCCGCGCTGCGGTCCTTTTTCTTACTCTTCTTCCATAGCAGAGGCAAACTTCTCCTCCTCAGTCACAATAACAGGACTCTCTTGCACAAACAGGAGCCCTAGAGTTGAGATGAAAAGGAGCACCACAGAGGCAACCACCACATGACGCCATAAAATAACCCTCACCACCGACATGAGGGTGAGAAAAACTGCCCCACTAAGGTGTCCACTCCAAAGGAGGACGCTTTGGACAGAGGTCTCTTTAGTGGGATAGCTCAGCTCAGTGGCCCACTGAAACCCCAGAGAAATGGCACTTTGAAAAAAGAACCCTATAAAACCGGTGGCAATATAGCCAAAAATAAGCGCGTGGCCCATCAGAGGAAGCAAGGCAAAGGCCAAAAAGCCCAGAAAGAGACCGCTTAAGCAGAAAAAGAAAAAGAGTTTACGCTTTCTAAAGTAATCTGAGAGGTAGGGAATCACCAATGAACCAAGCATCCCTGCCCCCAATATGATCAGCCCGGCCACGCCGTTAGAATTCTCTACCCCTATAAAAGTGGCTAGGCTATCGATCTGCGCTATAAGAGCGTAAAATAGACCCCACACCAAGGCAAAGATTGGGATAAACCCAACCATACTTTTCTTAGCAAACATGGCCTTGAAAGAGGTTGAAAGCTTTTCATAATTGCCCTCCTCTTTGCCCGCGGGGGTGGGGGGACGCTCTCTAAACAGAAAAAAAGCGGCTAGACTAACGGTGGCACTCACTAGCGCCAGGTAAAACTGGAGGAGCTCGACTCCTGCCCCATAATTAGAAGCGCTAGGGGTGTTCACCACGACGCGGGGATTAACGGCCATCACTAAAATAAGGCCTAGGAATTGTGCCAGAACAACTAGAGCGACCGCAAATCCCCTCTCAGGAAGGGCAAACCATCGCTCACTAACCAATGAAACACTATTGAGGATGAGGCTATAAGAGACGGCTAAAAACCCTTGGCTCAACAAAACCACCCAGTAGTAACGGCTCGCCACCCCTTTAAGGAGACTAAAGATTATTAAAAGGAGAGAGGCCAGCCGGAGAGTCCATTTTTGCCCCAGCTTCTTGTAGATAACTGCATAGTGGAGGCTGATGATGATGAAGACTAAAAAAAAGACAAGGGCTAAAAAATCGACTCCCTGATTTGCATAAAAGTTATTAGCAGCTCGTGCGATGGGGGCTAAGGCTAACCATTGCATTTGGCAAACTAGAGCCACACTCATGAGGGCAATCAAGACTGCCCAACGGTAGGGATACACCCGTGCTCTTCTCATCTTTTCCCCCTCCCTGTATACTATCTTAACGCTTCACTAACGTACAGTACAATTTCTGAGGAGTTTTTGATGAACCAAACGATTTCCTTACTTACCACCCGCCGCACCCACCGCTCTTTTCTTGACAAGACTATAGCACCCGAAGAGAAACGGTTAATACAAGAGGCTACTTTAAGAGCCCCCACCGCCGGTAATATGATGTTTTACTCAGTTATTGAGGTGAATGACCAAGCTAAAAAGGAGCGTTTGGCACAGTTGTGTGACAACCAACCAATAATTGCCAAGGCCCCACTGGTATGGCTCTTCCTGTCAGACTCCCAAAAATGGGTCAACTACTACCATGAGAGTGGCAGTGTCGCCCAAGGCCAAACAATGGGGATAAAATGGCGTTCGCCGGGAGCCGGGGACCTCCTTTTATCAATGAGCGATGCTTTAATAGCTGCCCAGAGTGCCGTTATAGCTGCAGAATCTTTAGGTATTGGCTCATGTTATATTGGCGATATAATCGAAAATTATGAACAGATTAAAGCCCTTTTCAATCTATCTAAATATACTGCAGTGGCAACCCTTCTCATTTTTGGCTACCCCAAAAATCCTAAACCTTTACAGGTTCCCGCAATAAGGTGTCCCGTTAACTCAATTTTCATGGAAGACACATACCAAGCACCCCCCCTTGAAGCACTAAACGTCGCCTTTGGGCAACAAGAGGAACGCCTTAGGGAGCAACATCGCCTCCCGCTTGAAAACAAG
>Ga0172382_10008469_pt1 | contig 14324 bp, 12 predicted proteins | sample Leawel138RmetaG_FD_122245 | JGI IMG/M metagenome (GOLD analysis project Ga0172382, IMG submission 122245) | Leachate microbial communities from a municipal landfill in Southern Ontario, Canada - Leachate well 138R metaG | ecosystem: Engineered > Solid waste > Landfill > Unclassified | place...
CGGGTAGTCGAGGTTGATGGTGGCGGTACCGGCCAGCGCCTGGCCTGGGTTGGTGACCGTGACCGTGACGAAGTTGGCGTGGTCCTTCAGGGTGACCGTGAGCTGTAGAACATCGCCCGTGCGGGTCTCGGTCACGCTGGTGGCGTTCGTGCTGACAGCTATGTCGGCGGTAGGTAAAGCGTCCGTAAGGTCAAGCTCGAGGACAACCGTTCGGCTTCCGGTGATGGTGGCGCCGTCCGCGTGCGAGCTGAATGCCACTTGCGGGGTGGGTGGAGCGGTTGGGGCGCAAGCAACGAACGTGACTAGGGCAGCGATGAGCAGGAAGTACAGGGGGAAGCGCTTCTGTCGCATGGATGGTTCAGCCTTTCCAGACCGGGTGATGGCTGGCTACGTAAGCGCGGTGCCCTGAACCGTGTTGAGTTCACTTCGAGCACGAGCGCCGGCGCAGCCAGCAGTGAAACAAGCAAGCGTAACGGTCGTTGCAAAACGTGTGGTGGGGCTTTATGCACTTGGGGGGCGGCGCTGTAAAGCGTTTGGCGCAGGTGCAGCGAAGAGGCTAGGGAAACGCCCAAAGCAGCGTGTATTAGAACACGTTGCAGAAATGACTCTGGGCGTGGGGACCGCTTACTGTGTCGACCGAGAAGCCAAGCGCCATCGTCCGGCCTTCGTTGCCGGAGACGAGCGCTGCGTGCGGAGTCAGCCCAGGAGTACAGTCGTAGAAGTGGGCGGCTCTACGCCGTTACCAGTTGCCTGCAAGCCCCCCAAGAATAGGTGATTATGTCTTGATTCTCGATCGACATCACTACATACATCAAGACTGGGAGCGACGCAACTCACTGCAAAAGCACTGCCTTCCAGAGCTTAGTATCCTTGTCTTGCGTAACCTTTCCCTCACTTTCGAGTTCCGCCAAAAGTGACCGGCTGATGTGACCAACATGACCCTCATGGCCAAAGTAGATCCCTAAGTTAATGCCAACGTCAACGTTTCGAAGTCCTTGGGGCTGAAACAATAGTTCACGCAAGACACACGCTTTGAGTACCGCTACTGCCTCTCGCGCCCACTGCCGATTATCCATTAGTACCTGATCCAAATAAACCTTGCTACGGTCTTCGGCCATTGCTACCTCACTTTCGGAAACTGAACAATGCCATCGAGCTCTAGTCATATTTTCCGCACTACACAATATGTCTATCAATGACAGAGTACTAGACTTGTGCATTCTCTAGAGCAAGCGACTCCTAGGGCTCTTCTGTACTACGTGTCGACAATTGCGGTGTATAGATTCTTGGCTATCTGATAAGCGAGTAGAGGCGGAACAGCATTTCCGACTTGGCGATACTGTTCGGTTCTAGGGCCCTCAAAGAAGTAATTGTCAGGAAATGTTTGAAGCCGAGCGGCCTCACGTACCGTCAAGGACCTACACTGGGACGGATCTGGATGAATGAAATAGTGACCGTCCTTAGCTAGGTGTGAGACTATTGTTGTCGCCGGATCAGATGACAGCTGTACCCTGAACCGATCAGCGAAGTAATCACTCGCCATTGCCTTGTGCACGTTCTTGTGCTTGGGCAACAAAGACTCAGGGAAGTCTCGCAATCTCGGTGATGTGCCATATGTTTCTGCATAACTTGCCGAAAACAGATATCTGAGGAGATCCGTACCCATGTGGGATCTTGCTTGGTGATTTAGTACTCCTCGGCCGAGCTTCGGATCAAGGAACCAATACCCACTTGTGCCTAGCCAGCCTGAGTAGGCTCGCTTCCATGATCCGCTGGGCGCGTAGTACCGGTCACTTCCAACTTGCTCTATTTGTGCCTGATCGACCGCTTTCTCAATCCGCTCCAAGAGTCGTTCATCCTTATCGTAGACTCCCCAATCCACGCTTCGGAAGCCCTCCAAGTGACTACGCCATGCGCGATGTGAATCCTTCTCTCGCGATAGGCCGCTACGAAGCGGTGGCAGATCCTGAATCGCGTCAGCAACACTTGGAGTGTACTTCTGCTTTTCAAGCCTAGGAAGCTCAATCCGTTTGTCCTCCCTAATACCTACCAAAATCACACGATGTCGTCGTTGGGGAACTCCAAATTCCTCTGCCCGAACCAAGTAGTCTGTAGGTTCTAATGGACGTCCGTAAGAGTCGACCACAATGGAAAAAATGCGGTAACCATGCTTCTCCCCAGGCAAGGGTGTACGGAGGTCATTGAGTATCTTGGTGAATATCTTTCGCCCTTGGACTCTTGAAGAAAGCAGCCCTCGAACATTCTCCATAACAAAAACGGTAGGGGAATGTTGTCGCAGAATCTCTAGATACTCTTGATACAGGAAGTGCCGCTCGTCTTCCTCAAATGCGTTTGGATTCGCCCCACGCATTCGGGAACGGCCCACCGTCGAATAGGCTTGGCATGGAGGCCCACCAATTAGCACCCAATCTTCAGAATCTCCAATAACGTTTGCAATCCTTCGGTGCACCGCTGTCTTGGCCGTCTTGCCAAGTTCTGCTTGCCATGCCTCCTCCCGCGCCGCGCTCGCTTCATTAGGGAAAGCTTTGAATAGTTCGTTCCGCGTAACTTCGCCCCGACAATATGAATAATATAAGTCTGGAGCTTCCCCATATTCAAATTGCCTGAAGAAAGCCCTGAGTTCCAAAGTTAGATGCGCGAACTTGTCCTTCTCAATGGACAACTTGACATCGAATGCCGGCAACCCAAGAGAATTTCGCACCGACGAAAAACCCTCACTAAGCCCCCCCGGGCCTGCAAATATGTCTACAACGGGGATTGCAGCATTCTTGTCGAGTTCGGCCATCAAGTCAATCCACCAAATCTCGTGTGGCAAAGGGAAGTCGCTGGAACCGGTATCAAGCAGCGCACCCACTCTTCTATCGAATAGCCCGTTCTAACCATTTGTTCCCTCAATTGCGCAGCTGCTATCCCAAACGCCAAAGACGAGAGGGCTCTCATAGTAGTAGGCCTAGACGGTCTTGGGTCCATTTAATTTAGTGGAGAAGACCCATCGTACTCATAGCCGGGAGCCCAAGATAGCTTCCTATGACAGTTTGCGCGGCAGGCTTCGCGCTGCATTCGCAGCGCGAGCATTGATCCTATCCCAGCAACCCTCCCGCTTGCACCACTCCGTGACATTCGCGATACCTGCCGGTGGGTTTGTAATGACGGCTACAGCCTCAAGTGCACATACCTCGAGGGCAGCTTCGAAGCCCTCCGAGATGCCTTGGTTGTCCCAGATGGTCGAGTAGCTCAGGATCGCTCCGCTCTTCTTAGCCGCCGCCCCCAACAGCGCCAATGTGTACGCAACAATATTGGCTCGATATCCTCCGCTATACCAACTTTGCCTTGAAATAAGTCGCTCTGTCGCGCGAAAAATTATTCCGCGGGCAACGACACGCCTGAAGTATTCTGCGTTGAACTGGTCTGGGTTTTTACGCCATTCTTGACTGATTCTATCCGCGAACCTTGCAAAATTCTTTTGGGCGCCCAAGTTGGGCCACCTAGGATGGTCGTCCCAAACATTTTCGAACTTTGCAAGATCTGTCTTGGAAAACACCTGCTGTTTAGGGTATTCCAATTGGAATTTCTTTTTTTCGCTTGGCGTCAGCGAAGAAGTGGCGTCCGCATACTGGCCCCGCACACGCTCGTAGAACCATTTTGTCTCACGTTGGCTCCCTTCTACAGCTGGAGCCCACAGTCTCCTAGAAAACTCCTCCATAGTAATGTGAAAGGGGTGATTCGAGAAGAAGTCTGCAGCGCTAACGCGGTTTTGAGTATTCGCATACTCTGAAATTCTAGACACTATTCCTTCACTATTTTCCGCCTTAATAACTGACAACTTCATCTGCACGAACACATCTTCTAGACTTACCTTATGCTTCCTCCGCGCGTGGAAGAGTGAAGCAGTCGTCTGGGCGCCGTTGACAATTTGAAGATCCCTAATCGTAGTAATCTCAAGCGAATTGTCATTAGACTGTGTCACAACTGATTCGGCAGTAGCTGTAATACCGTTGTTATAGGCAAAGAACATTTCCGGGTCCTTGTCCAAGGTGTCACGAATCCCCCTATTAACCTTCCCTCGCTCCTGGAGATAAGTCCTAACGTTCTGCTCCAACAACCTAGAGCCATATTGGCCATAGACATCCGCAAGAACCGTCCCAGGCACCACAACCAAATACGACTCATAGCTTTCCGCCGCAACAGGCACTCTAAGGCAAGGGAGACCCGCTCTAAACCTCTCCAAGAGGTCTATTTCAAGGGTTTCCTTCTTACTTTCACTGCTCCGTAATCGGTGCAGTCGGCCCACGTCCCACACGTGATAGGACACGGTTCGTCCCGCAGCTTGTTCGCTGGGCAATTGCTGCACACGTTCGCTCAGCACCCTCTCAGAAAACAGGTACATACGAACTTTGTGGATCTGTTTGAGTCGATCGCTTATCTGTCGAGCGAGATCATATTCTGGAGATGTCAGCTCCAAATCTTCATAGAGCCGGTCCCATGCACAGCCCTCGAAGAAGTTGCTCAGCCTCCTAAAGTGCGCAGCAACTTCAGTCGCGGTTAATGACTGAAGCGTTTGGCGGCTCTCGAAGTCCGCGACAAGTAGGCAAAGTTCATCCTCGTCGTCGAACCAGTAGCCGTCGACCCGCATGCCGCGCCTAGCACCAAAGTAGCAATACTCAAACCCCTCCAACTCACCGGCGCCAAGAAGGTCATCGGCAATTAGCTCCATGAACCCTTGAGCCTCAAACACTCCGTTCACTTCAACGGTTGCGAGTAGTTCTTGCCGAAAGCTATGGAAAAAATCGGCGACACTCTCGTCAATCGCCATCATTGGCACCCAGGAATGGACCAGCCACCAAGTGGCTCCTAATTGACTCGATCTGTATGCTGTAACTTACTTCCCGTATTGCACTTGGAAGACCAGATCGTACGAGTTTTGGGAATGTGTCCCCGACCAAGTATTGTTCGCGCCGCTTTACTACATATCTCGGCGTATTGTACTCTGCAAGTGGAAGGTAGCCGCACTTCATAAGCCTATCCAGAAATAGCTCCTGGACTAACGGCTCACTAATAGCGGATGACAAACTGCTTACGAGTTCGTTAAGGGAGGCCGCACCCTCGTCAAGCGTGCCCTCGTCTAGCCGTATCACGGCAATAAGTAGTTTGGCGCATTCACTTTCTAGCTGATCTTCGGAAGAAATGCGCACCGCATTTCCGTCACGTGGAGTAACTGCCTTGACCTCAATAGCGGTGTTACTAAGAACAAAGTCTTGGGGGCTGCCAAATGGGCCCACCCAAGACTCGACTGCGTAGCGTTCATTGTGACGAGAAAGTATCTGCTGCAAGACCTCAAGTTCACAGACCAACCCTCTTACTTCACTGCTAGAGAGGACATCGGGTCGCCCAGAGGCAAGAAATGCACGCCAGCGGCGCAGGGTGCCCAACGTGAGTTGCATCGTGCTAGTACTGTCCGTCGCCGACCTTAAAGCGCTAACTAGCGAGTCGCAGAATGCGCTGAATAGATCTACATTGCTCTTACTTTCTAGGGTTAGTACAAGACGTTGATGACCAACGATCTCAGAACTACGCAGATCAATCTTAAGCCCACGAACTGCCACGTTTTCCCTGTGGAAAGTATCAGTATAATCCCCGTCCAAGTCTACCAAGAGGAGATACTGTCCGTGAATATTACGTCCCCAGTAGACGGGTGATGGGCCCGCATCCCGAACAGCCCGAACATTGTAATCGTAACTGGGGACATCGATTTCTTCCCAAGGCGTTGCGCTAGTCATCGTCGTCCTCGAGTGCGACGTCATCAACAGTTGCTCCTATCATTCTCTCTAACCAGACACGGTTTGCAACTACTTCGATTTCGGTTCGGTAATCACCCGGAGGAAAACTAATTCCAAATGCAGGCACACACTGCAGCTCGGCGCTGCCACCAATGCTCAGCTGGTGAATCATGAGAAGCGGAGACATCCTGGCCGTACGAAAGTCAACGTCCGACTTATATTTGGAAACATCAATAGAGGGCGAGAGTCCGAGCTTCTCATCGCCTCTACTTGCTACCCGGTTTTTTCCAAGCCGTACTGCATCATCCCCAAGCTCCGTGAACTTCAACCTTATCTGAGTGCCCAGCTTGTAGACGCTCTTGTCTTCGCCATTGTCACGAATTGATACTAGGAGTACATCACCATAAGGGAATGACTTTGAAATAGCCCGCAAATACTCAATCGCCGCCTCCTTTCTCGTTGCCATGTCCGAATGAGTCTTGAAGCGTCGGATGAAGGCCTCAATGACCGGCACGGGCACGCGATTAGCAATCCACCCTTTCCCAGTAGAAATTAGGTCCCCCTTTTCCAAGTCCTTCCACAGCTCAGTGATGAGCCTGTTGTTCTCTTCGCTTATCTGTTGGCTAACGGGCAATGTGTACGTCTCAACCAATTTTCCACTAAGATTCTGCCGGACCATTATCCGTTCCCCCGCACGCATTTTGTTTGTTGCAGTGATCAGCAATTGGTCCGGATGAGCCCGTACATACAGGCCAAACTCCCTAGGGCTGAGACCATCACGCCTCATCTGATGGATCTGTTGCCTGAGCTCTTCAGTTGCTTCAGCGATGTGCGAATACCAATCTATTGAGTCACGTGAGAGATGAATTCGACTAAGATCTTCATACCCGAAGCGATACCCAAACCAGCGGCCCATTTGCATTAGGGTGTCGTACATTCTTGTATTGCGATACACATAACTTACTGACAGGCCCTCAATGGTCAGGCCCCTCGAAAGGCTCAGGCCTCCGACCGCGATCACCGTCCGCGCTACCCCTGATCGTTCGCTCGCTTGGTAATCAAGCGCTTGGTCCGACTTACTATTAATGGCAACTACATCTATTGCTGAAACCGCTTCCCACAATGCCGCTTTTACGGTCTCCCATTTTTCGCCTGAGTCTTCGAAACTATACTCGAATTCTTCCCTAAGCTCAGCCATGCTCGACATCGGCACTCCGTCTGAGCCCTCTATCAAGTATGTTGCCTTCACCTCTACTTGGAGATCACGGACATAAAGGCTAACGAGATCACGGACCGTCTTTTGCACACTCACAAAACGGGAAACGTTTATCATCATGGAGCAGTGCTTATCGGCCTGCCCTCTGAGGTTGCGAATTGCGCGAATAAGGACAAACTGTTTGATTGCCCTATAGAGACTTGGAGGTAAGGCTTGAACCTTATGGTCCTGTTTGTGCTTGAGCGGCAAGAAGACCTCGGCATCATCAATGGCGACCAGAATTTGATCACTTGACTTATCGTCCAAAAACACGCGTTCTGGCCCAAAGTAATTGCTCGGCTCTTCTAAGCTATAGATGAAGTCCTTCGGGAAAAGTTCTCTTTGGGCCTCGCCATAGGTTGCGTCGGGATCAATGAATATGTTTGCAAATGGCGTTGCTGTATACCCCACATACACAGACTTGGCAAATAGGCTAAGAATTTCACGGATGTGCCTGTTCGTTCTTGTAGGGTCTATCTCATCTCTACTTGTGTTAATTGAGGCATTGTCTGCTTCGTCGTCTATTAGAAGCATGGGAACATCAGAGATTTTCCCTCCTTTTGCATTCATGTCGCCTAGCCACCGGTAAAGCGACTCCAGCACTCCAACATGCTTCTTAATAACCAGAACTATGGGCTTGTCAAAATCGTTTATCTTCCAACCGCTACCACTAGCGGTCGTGTTGCTAAAGTCTTGATAGATTGTGGTTAGTGTTACAGGATGTGGGTAGTTGGGCATCTGACCCACGCCGATTGGAACACGCCTGATCGGGTCGCTGGATCGTCCGACAAACCCGACGTCTACACGTTCCTGAGTTTGGCGACGAAGTGCGTTATGTACTCCGGCGATCACAACAATAAACTTGTAACCAGCATCCGCTGCGGCGGCGACTAACCCGAGGTAACTCGCCGTCTTGCCAGACTGCACATGTCCAATAACCAGGCCCCGACGATCCCAACTACCATCGCACGTTGGATCTTGGAGATGCCCCAGTATCTTGGTACTTGAGGCTCTAATTGCGTGAACCACCTGCCGGCCCCAACCTAAGTCCAAGAGGTGCTGTTCGTAGGCGTCCAGATACGTCCAAGCGACACCTCTCTTCTGAACCCACTGCTCATCGTGGTGAGAGTCTTGGTCTACTAGTGAAACCCCTTCCCCCATAGTGGTGGTAATAATCGCTAGAGCTTCTTCAGCCAAGTCATCGATGTCCCCGTCGTAATCCAAGGCATCGGCCAGCCTTCTTGCCAAATCCACGACCTGGTCTTTAGTAGGTAGTTGGTTTGGATCAGAGAACTTTTCAAGCAGCGGCCTAAGTATCGCTCTCTTCATTGGGAGGCTGTACAAGTGCATTCCCTACTTTCCCGAATTACAGTTTGAATAATCGGCTCTGCTTCTTCCACGCTCACGCCCAACGAACGCACAACTTGCCGGAGCAGGTCGGGCACAACTTCTCCGCCTCCGAACAGCGCACATCTAACGCGGCGAATTAGCGTTTCAATCTGATCGCCTTTGGCAATGTATTCGTCCATGGCCTGCCGGCTATCGGCAAAGTCTGCATATATACTTTCCACGGGCAAGGTTCGTTCAATTGCATCGATCAATAGATTGACCTTGTCCGACTGTCCAGGCGGTAACGCCTCGATTACTATGCCAACTAGTGGATGACTATGGTTTACGGCATACCGAATTGTCCCATCGTGAGCGAACCTCTCCCAAAGTGGGACACGGATATCCTGCGAAAGCCGCTGTCCGCGGTTTTTATGAATGTTCACACTACGCTGATAGAGCTTATCGATAATTCTCTTGAGCGCTGCCCTAACCTCAGTTGGCGGCACAGCCCGTGACTTCTTAATATCTATGGTCCACAATTCGTCCATGGAAGACTCGAAGTCAATTCGAACACGAACGTGCCTAGTGGCTTCGCTCTTAGCGATAACGCGAAACCAGTCCCCCCAAGTTAGCAGCCGCTGATTGCGATAAATATAGGCGCCTTGAGCTGCGGAATACTCACTCGCAGTCTTGAATTTGGACTTTTCCTTTGCCGAGAGTCGGGAATGGTGAGGCAAAACAAAGGCCTGCATACTGACTACATGGTTGCCAATTCGGATTCGCTCAAGTGGCAATACCTGAGTCGCCTTGTTGCTTTCAAAATACGGGTCCAGAGGCTCCAAGGGATGATGATTAACAGAAATCTTTAGCTGAGGGCTCTTCACGGGCGCTAGGAAGCGATGAAATACCAGCGAAAGGTGATCAGACACCTGATTGAGCTCTTGAAATGGCGGTGGTGACCCGCCTTCGCTTGGGCGCTTTGGTAATAAGCGATCCAATTTTCTCCATATTACCACAGTGCCACTTGGGGAAAGCGCATCAATATATGGTAAGCGTGAAATAGCCTCATCATCCAGCTCTACAACGACCCAGTCATCCCATTCATCCACCAAATCCAAGTCCCACTCGATTGCGCACCTTTTCCCGTTGACTGCGCTCACTACGGTGAGATTCCGGCATTGCGACAGAGAGGCAGTCTTTAGACCAAGCCCAAAACGCCCAAGGTCCACACTGGGTGGATCTTCGCGAACCACGCGTGCCCCATGTCGCATTGCTTGGATCAATTCCCGTCTTGTCATTCCATGGCCATCGTCGACAATCGCCAAGGCAGGATCGTCCAGTCTTGGATCGTAGAAAATTTCAACTTTGGAAGCACTCGCTGTAATGCTGTTGTCGACGATGTCAGCAATTGCCGTCTCAATGGAATATCCAAGGTCGCGCATCGACGAAGATAGTGCGGCTGCACTTGGCGCTAGTTTGACAATCTCGCTCATGGAGCCTTTCGGGCGGTCACGACTTCAAGAACGCGCCGCAGGGCCAATTCTTCGGTACGTTCAATTTCGCACTCCCAAATAACAATGACCCTCCAACCTAGGCTTTCAAGCTCAAATACAGCCCTTTGGTCTCGAGAGCGCGTCTTCTCAAATTTCTCTCGCCAAAATTCGGTTCGGGTCTTTGGGAGTTTCGCTAGATCACAATCCTGATGTTGATGCCAGAAGCAACCATGCACAAATACAACTAGGCCATGTCTCGATAAAACAATGTCTGGCTTGCCAGGCAGTGTTGTGTTGTTTACCCTGAAGCGCAGGCCGGCCCTATGCAATAGCGACCTGAGCTTCCTTTCCGGAAGCGTATCCCGCGACCGGATCCTCGACATGTTCCAACTTCGATGGGCACTCACCGAGCTGCCATCAATTGCGCTGACGCTCTCGACAGAAATTTCATTCCTAGCGCTCTTCGAATTCCGCATTACCTTCTGCTCCAGCTGCCTCTCACGCTATTGCCGGACATCATCGTGTATGTGCACTTACACGAATCTAACAGACAACTAGGTTTGCCCACGTTGCCATCAGAATATGGAGTCAATATGGGAGGCGCAACAAGACACCGAAGTGCTATATAGCTCCACGGTCACGCGTAATAGATCTTCACATGAGTGCTCGCGTGCCCACACATTAGAAAAGAGGAGTGGCACACCATGGCCTATATACTGGCTAAATCGATTCCGCTCGAGCGCAGCCCGACCTTCGCAGACATACGGCAACTGGGTTTCGACAGGCTCCTCGCAAGTAACTTGCCCCAGAACTAGACGAGCTGATTTGGCGAAGAACTCGTTAGGCTGCCGAAACCGACGCACCGCTGGGCTGAGCCCCAAGTCAATTGTGCCGCCCCGGCGTAACGGGGCGGCCCGAATTACAACGCACTAAAACTACACCTAGCAACCCAAGACCTGCGCCCGCATCACGGACCAACCAAACCCCAAACCGGCGAGAACTCATAGGTCGTCCGCAGCTGCACCACGTCCACGCCAACGGACACAACCTCTACCCTGTTCCAGCCGAACTCGAGTTCCAGATCCGCGTGGCCAGCGCTAAGAGAGCTTCCGAGAATGCCCGAAACGGGGCCCGTGAACGACACCGTAACGTCGCGGTCGGCGTAAACCAGCATCACGTAGTTACCGGCGCCAGAGGCCATAGCTATCCTGCCTAACGCCCTACTCGGGTCGTGGTGCCAGCCCGGCATGCCCGCTTCGCCTACGGCGTAGCCGAACGGGGCAGCTATCAGGCCAACAGCCTCCGGTGGGTCGAAACTGACGTTACTGCTATCCAGCGCACCCGGGTAGATCTGGTCGAAAGGCACCATCACCGCGGTGGTTTCCCCGAACCCCAGCCACTGGTTCACGTACAACTGAGCCGAGCCGCCAGGGGTGTAATACGCGTGCCAACTGGTGGGGTTGGGGTCGTTCAGGTACTCGTGCTCCGCGGACCACGACACACCCGAGATCTCCTCCACCTGCCCACTAGCGGTGATGAACCTTGTCGGGCTGTGCTCGAAGGATTCCGAACCAGTCGCCGCCCGGGCCGTGAGCACCCAGTCGGTCTCCACACCGCTCCCGTAGTACATGAAGTTCCAGCCGGGCTCCAAAGCAACGTCCATCGCGTACTCTCGCGCGTTACTTGTCCAGCTGGCTTTAGCGCTAACGGCCTGGTCGGCGAAGACGGGAACCATGCTGGTTTGCAGGTCATCCGTCCGAATCCAACTCAAGAGAGTGTGCGACGCCAACCGGTTAACGCCGAACTCCATGTTGGGGTTGGTCTGAAATACCCCTATGGAGTTCGCGACCTTGATGCGCGCCGCGCTATTGTCCACCTCGATGTCGCCCGCGGCGACCGCGTTCCCAGTGTGCCAGGCGAGGTACGCCCTGGGGTCAAGCGGCGGGTCCTCTGTGTTCAGGTCTCGAGCATCTAGCTGGAAGCCGATGACACCACCCGAGCCCACCGAGAAGCTCTCCTCGATGTACCTGCGGATCAACTGGGTGCCGTTGAACGAGCGGGCTTCAAGAACCCAGATGCTAGTACCCGCGTCGTAATCGCTCGCCCCGAGCACCGCGTTCACGTTCAGCTTGTAATCGTAGTCCGTAAGCCCGCGGGGCTGTTCGCCCGAGCTACCGCACGCCGCCACAGACTAGGTGCTGAGCAGAGCCTGGCTCGCGGCGGTTAACCTATAGAGCAATGCCCCGCCAGTTCATAATCGCCCGCAACCCAGTTCCGAACTCGCGCCTGCCGCTCTTGTTGAGCCTCCCGCTGGCGCCGCGCCCGCTGCTGCTAGCCACCCGGGCTGACTGGCCGGTCGATAAGGACCTCTACTGCCACGAGTTAACCGAGTGGCCAGAGGGAGCCGAGGTGCTGGAGAGCGTGCCCGTCATCAGCTGTCAGCGGCGCGGCAGCTCCATCGAGCTCGTGCTGAACCGCCCGCAGCGGCGGCGCTCTCTGTTCGTGTTCACCGCCAACAAGTACGGTAACCGCCTGGTGTTCTGGCGCAGCGAGCGCTCCATGCGCGCCACGCGGCCCGGCGTGCGGGCGCCGCAAGCGCGCGGGCTCGACGGGCCCATGCGAGTCGTCATCGACACGCGCGAGCGCTACCCGTGGCGCTTCGCTACTAACCCGGTCACGGTCGAGCGGCGGCGCTTGCCGGTGGGCGACTACGGCGTTTTTGACGGCGACGAGCTGGCGGCGGTGGTCGAACGCAAGAAACTCAAAGAGTTCGCCGCCGCAGCGGTGAACGGGCAGCTGGCTCTGGCTATGGCGGAACTGTCCACAATGCCGCGCGCAGCGGTGGTTATAGAGGGGCGCCTAGGCAAGCTGCTCTCAACAGACGAAACGCGTGTGCGGCCAGGCTGGCTGCTGAACCTCACGGCCGCGCTGCAGGCCGCTTACCCGAACGTGCCCCTGTTGTTTGCGGAGTCCGGGCCGCTCGCCGCGGACCTCACCTACCGGTGGTTATCGGCCTGCATGAACCTGCGCCGCGCCGCGCACCGCGGCCGCTCCGCAAGCGAGGCGCTGGGCGACGTGCTCACCGACCAGGGCGCCGGCGGTGGGCCGCTCTTCGCGCCATCGCAGCCCGCAATAACCGGCCTGCTCGACGGCAGAACCGTGAGCCGCGAAGATGCGCCGCTCGACCAGGCAGGCCGTCAGGCGCTCGCCTTAGCGCACGTTGCCGAATGTGGCGCGATCACGGTGGCGGAGCACGCGGCACGCTGCGGCATCACTTCGCCGACCGCCTCGAAAGACCTGCACGCGCTGGTGGCGGAGGGGCGCCTGGTGGCGCACGGCCGGGCGCGGGGACTGCGGTTCGAGGCGGCGCAAACGTCGTAGGTGTGGCCCTAGCACCGGCCTGCGTCGACCATGATGTAGGAATGGTACGCAAGCAGTTCTACCTTGAAGAAGATCAGAACCTGGCGCTTAAGCGTAGAGCGGGCGAGCTGGCGGTATCCGAAGCCGAGGTAATGAGACGCGCTCTGGACGCAGCGCTGGGTCGCGGTTCAGCGTCTACCTGACTCGCCCGCTCGGCCCTGGAAGCCTTCTTCGCTAACACCGAAAACATACTCTCGCAACAGCAGGAAGCACCTACCCGCGCCAACAATCTCACAACTGAAACGCCGCCGTAGCCCCAGCACGGGCGGCCCGCAGCCCGGCCCCGGAACCAGCGCGCCCACCATCAGCGCCGTGGCGCCGGAAGTAGCCGCCAGGGGCCAAGCGTTCACGGTCACGGGCACCGGCTTCGGCACGGCTGAAGGCACGCTTACGGTCGGCGGAGTGCCTGCCAGCATCACCTCGTGGGGCCCCACAAGCATCGAAGCCACGGTGCCAGCAGACGCCGCCAACGCCTGGCAGGACGTGCTCGTTACCACCGCAGGCAGCGCCATCCACCCCGGCCCGTTCGTAGGCGTTGCCTACACGGGCACCGACGCTGACCTGCAGGCGTTCCTCAACGCTCAAGAGGCCGGCACGGCCGTGCTACTCGCGGCTCGCACCTACGACTTAACGGCGGGCGCCGCTGCCCTTACGGTCACCAACCTAGAGCTTCACGGACGCGGGGCCGACGCAACCCGCCTGCAACTGGACGCCACCAACATGTTCAGCAACGAGTTCGACCACTCCCTCAATTACGACCTGCAGGTCCTCGACTCCACCATCGCTGGCGCCACCATCCAGGTCTACAGTTACGGCAACACGCTGTTCGACACGGCAACCGTGGACATGGCGTCAGGCGTGCGGCTCATCTTCTACCTGGGCAGCCTGGCCTTCCGGAACAGCTCCGTTACGGGCGACGACGTCGACCTGGGCTCCATCACTGGCGCCGAGAGAACCGATTCGGTAGTCGTCGCCACATACGACACCATCTGGCTGCGCGGCGACAGCGTCAACGTCATCACAGGCAGC
>Ga0172382_10008470_pt1 | contig 14324 bp, 6 predicted proteins | sample Leawel138RmetaG_FD_122245 | JGI IMG/M metagenome (GOLD analysis project Ga0172382, IMG submission 122245) | Leachate microbial communities from a municipal landfill in Southern Ontario, Canada - Leachate well 138R metaG | ecosystem: Engineered > Solid waste > Landfill > Unclassified | place...
ATCACTTGCGGCGCGCCCGGGCTGGCGGGCAACTGGATACGCGGCGTGCTGGCGCACCGGCTGAGGAGCGAGGGCATCGCGATAGAGCAGGCGCCGCTGGCTGCGCGCACGCTGGGCGAGCTGATCGCGCGCATCCAGGATGGCACGATCAGCAACGCAGCGGCGCGCCGGGTCTTCGATGCGCTGTGGCAGGACGGCGGCACGGTGGCGGACGTCATCGCCGCGTCCAGGCTCGGGCAAACGCACGACGACCAGGCGCTGCGGCAGATGGCCGAGCAAGTGATCGCGGACAACGCCAAGAGCGTCGCGCAATTCCGGGCGGGCAAGGACAAGGCCCTGAACGCGCTGGTAGGCCAGGTCATGAAGGCCAGCGGCGGCAAGGCCGACCCGGCACGCGTCAATGAATTGCTGCGCGAGCTGCTGGGATGAGCGCGGGCTGGGCGGCCGACCGCTCGCAGTGCTGATGACCTGTTGCCCTGGCTGGGCAATAAACGGGCGGCAGAGGCGACTGCCTCGATCGGGGCATTTCAACCCCGCGGGGTTCCCGTCAGCGTGCGCCGGGATGCGGCGGTGGCGTCGTCAGCAGCGCCTCGGACCGATGGTGTGCCACGCCGCTGCGGCGCAACCACCCGGGGCGGGAAGTCCAGGGTGGCAAAGTAGTCGTCCAGCGACTGCGCGCGCCGGATCAATTCGACCCGGCCGTCGCCGCGCAGCAGCAGCTCCTTCGGACGCAGCCGCCCGTTGTAGTCGAAGCCCATGGCGTGGCCGTGCGCGCCGGTGTCGTGGATGAGGAGCAGGTCGCCGTCGGCAATGGGCGGCAGCGGTCGCTGCTCGGCAAACTTGTCGTTGTTCTCGCACAGCGACCCGACCACGTCCACCGGCCTGTCGTCCGGGCCGGCTGGCTTGCCCAGCACCTCGACGTGGTGGTAGGCGCCGTACATGCCCGGGCGCATCAGCGCCGACATGCACGCATCAACGCCGACGTAGCTGCGGTAGGTGTCCTTGCGGTTGATCGCGCGCGTGACAAGCACGCCGCTGGGACCCGTGACGTAGCGGCCGCTCTCCATGAACACCCGCGGCTGGTACGCGTTGCGCGCGCCAAAGCCCGCGAGCAGGCGAGCCGTCTCGCGGCCCAGCTTCGGTACGTCAAAGCGCGTGTCCCCGGGCCGATACGGGATGCCGAGCCCACCGCCCATGTTGATGAAATCAAGGCGGATGTCCAGCGCCCGGCCCATGGCCTCGGCCAGCTCCAGCAGCATGGCAACGGTCTGGACCAGGGCGTCGGCATCGCGCTCGTTGGACGCCAGCATGCAGTGCAGGCCAAAGCGCCTGGCGCCGCGCGCCTGGGCGGCACGGAAAGCGTCCAGGATCTGGCTGTCGGCCACGCCGAACTTGGCCTGCTCCGGCGCGCCGATGATGGCGTTGCCGCGCCGCGCGGCGCCCGGGTTGTAGCGGAAGCAGACCAGCTCGGGCAGCCGGGGCACCTTGGCCAGCAGGCTGACGTCGTCCAGGTTGAGGATGCAGCCGCCGTCGGCCGCAGCGGCGGCGAATTCGTCCTGCGAGGTGTTGTTGGAGGTGAACAGGATGTCCTCGCCCCGGGCGCCGGCGCGCCGGGCAAGCACGAGCTCGGCAATCGAGCTGCAGTCAAAGCCCAGCCCCAGGTCCTTCATGATGCCGAGGATGCGCGGGTTGGGCAGGGCCTTGACCGCGAAGTACTCGCGGAACCACGGAACGCCGGAAAACGCGGCGTTCAGCCCCTGCACGGTGTCGCGGATGCCGGCTTCGTCGTAGATGTGGAACGGCGTTGCGAACTGGTTCGCAACGTCCTCGAGCATGGGCAGCAGGCGCGTGCGGAATCCTGGAGGCATCGGCATGGCGGGGCCGTGGTTCTGGTGGGCTGGGGCGCCGCTTTCAGTGCATTCCGGCCATTCGGCGCATGGCTTCCCGGGTGTGCGCCAGGCTGCTGAACGCGCTCAGGCGCACGTGGTGCTCGCCGCAGCGGCCGAAACCCGCGCCGGGCGTGCACACGACGCCATGGCGCTGCAGCAGGCGATCAAAAAAAGTCCAGGAGTCGCCTTCGACCTGCAGCCAGATGTACGGTGAGTTGCTGCCGCCGCTGCAGCGGTACCCCAGCCGGCCCAGCGCGTCAAGGGCACAGGCGGCGTTGGCCAGGTAGCCATCGGTCAGCGCGCGCACCTGGCGCTGGCCCTCGGCGCCGTACAGCGCTTCGGCGGCTCGCTGCACCGGGTACGAGACCCCGTTGGACTTGGTGTCCTGCCGGCGGCGCCAGAGCTCGCGCAGCGCAACGGGCGCGCCGTCCGCCGTGTACGCCGTGCAGGCCGCCGGGACCACGGTGTAGGCGCAGCGCACGCCGGTGAACCCCGCGCTCTTGGAGTAGCTGCGGAACTCGATCGCAACCTGCTGCGCACCCGGGATCTCATAGATGGAGTGCGGCAGGTCCGGATCGCGGATGTAGGATTCATAGGCGGCGTCGAACAGGATCAGCGCCCGGTTGGCACGGGCCCAGTCCACCCAGTTGCCAAGCTGCTCGCGCGTTGCGGTGGCGCCGGTTGGATTGTTCGGGAAGCACAGGTAGATCAGGTCCACCGGCGCTGCGGGCAGGTCCGGCACGTAGCCGTTGGCCGGCGTGGCTTCCAGGTAGGTGACGCCCTCGTAGCGCCCGTCGCGCGCCACCCCGGTGCGCCCGGCCATGACGTTGCTCTCCAGGTACACGGGGTACACCGGGTCGGGGATGGCCAGGCGCAGCTCGCGCGCGAAGAGCTCCTGCACGTTGGCGCTGTCGCACTTGGCACCGTCGCTCACGAAGACCTCGTCGGCCGAGATGTCGGCGCCGCGCGCCTGGAAGTCGTGCCTGGCGATGGCCTCGCGCAGGAAGCCGTAGCCCGCCGACGGGCCGTAGCCGCGGAAGCTCTGGCGTTGCGCCAGCTCGGCCACGGCCCGGTGAAACGCGACGATGCAGGCCGGCGGCAGCGGCTGCGTCACGTCGCCTATGCCCATCCAGACCAGCTCGCGCCCGGGATTCTTCTGCTCGAACTCGCGCACGCGCGAGGCGACGCTGGCAAACAGATAATCCGCTTCAAGCTTCAGGTAGTTCTCGTTGATTTTGATCATGGCGCTTGGGGCGGCCGAGCGCGTCAGCGCGGCAACTCGCTGTACCCCATCAGGTATTCGTCCACCGCGCGTGCGCACTGGCGGCCCTCGCGTATGCCCCAGACCACCAGCGACTGGCCGCGGCGCATGTCGCCGGCGGCAAAGACCTTGTCGACGCTGGTGCGGTAGCCGTCGATGATGCCGTCGCCTGCCCTGGCGTTGCCGCGCGCATCGCGCGCGACGCCAAAGGCGTCGAGCATGTCCTGGCGCGGCGCGACGAACCCCATGGCAAGCAGCACCAGGCGCGCGGGCACGTCAAAGTCGGAGCCGGGGATTTCCACCATCCGGCCCTGCTCGCGCCGCAGCCGCGCTGCGGTGAGGCTGGCCACGTGGCCGCGGCCGTCGCCGTTGAAGCGCTTGGTGCCGACCGCCCAGTCGCGCCGGCAGCCCTCCTCGTGCGAGCTGGAAGTGCGCAGCTTGAGCGGCCAGTAGGGCCAGGTCAGTGCCTTGTCCTCGTGCTCGGGCGGCATGGGCAGCAGCTCGAATTGCGTCACGCTGGCCGCGCGCTGCCGGTTCGCGGTGCCCACGCAATCCGAGCCGGTGTCGCCGCCGCCTATGACGACCACCGGCTCGCCGGCGGCGAGGATGGGGTCCGGCACCGGGTCGCCGGCGTTCAGGTGGTTCTGCTGCGGCAGATAGTCCAGCGCAAAGTGCACGCCCGCCAGCTCGCGTCCCGGGATGCGCAGGTCGCGCGGCGTCTCGCAGCCGCCGGCGAGCACCACGGCGTCGAATTCGGCCAGCAGGTCCTCGGGTGCAAGGGTCGTTGCGCCCGGCCATTGCAGGCCCACGGCGACGTTGCAGCGGAAAACCACGCCCTCGGCCTGCATCTGGCTGGTGCGCCGGTGGATGTGGTGCTTTTCCAGCTTGAAGTCCGGGATGCCGTAGCGCAGCAGGCCGCCGGCCCGGTTGTTCTTCTCGAACACCGTGACGCGGTGCCCGGCACGCGCGAGCTGCTGCGCGCAGGCCAGCCCCGCCGGGCCGGAGCCGACCACCGCCACGCACTGGCCGCTCGGGTGCTCGGGCGGCTGCGGCACCACCCAGCCCTGCTCCCAGCCCTTGTCTACGATCTTGCGCTCCAGCGACTTGATTCCCACCGGGTCGCTGCCTATGCCCAGCGTGCATGCCGCCTCGCACGGTGCCGGGCAGATGCGGCCGGTGAATTCGGGGAAATTGTTGGTCGAGAGCAGCGAATCCAGCGCCCGCTTCCAGTCGGCTTCGCAGACCAGCCCGTTCCAGTCCGGGATGATGTTGTCCACCGGGCAGCCGTGCTGGCAGAACGGGACGCCGCAGTCCATGCAGCGCGCCGCCTGCACCTGGGCGTTTTCGTCGTCCAGGTGCTCGATGAATTCATGCCAATGCAGCTTGCGCTCGCGCGGCGCCTGGTGCGGCTCTTGCAGGCGCTGGAATTCGAGAAAGCCGGTGATCCTGCCCATGGTGCGTGCTCCTTCAGGCCGCCGGCGCAGCGGCAGGCGAGGCGATGCGCGTCCCCGCAGTGGCCATGAGCGCGCGCCGGTACTCGTGCGGCATGACCTTGACGAACAGTTCGCGCGCTGCAGCCCAGCCCTGCAGCAGCTCGCGCGCGAGCAGGCTGCCGGTGGCACGGGCGTGGGCCTCCAGCAGCTCGCACAGGATGGCTTCGTCCGGCGCAGGCTGGGCACCGCGCCGGGGCAGGTGCCAGCTGCCGCGCGGAACGGTTGCCTCCTGCCTGGCCCGCGCCAGCACGGGCTCGAGCGCGACGCCCGCCGTGTTGCACCGGCGCGCAAGGCGCTGCTGCGGGTCGTAGACGTAGGCCACGCCGCCGGACATGCCGGCGGCAAAGTTGCGGCCGGTATCGCCCAGCACCACGACGGTGCCGCCGGTCATGTACTCGCAGCCGTGGTCGCCCACGCCCTCGACCACGGCACGCGCGCCCGAGTTGCGCACGGCAAAGCGCTCGCCGGCAACGCCGCTGAAGTAGGCCTCCCCCTCGATGGCACCGTAGAGCACGGTGTTGCCGACGATGATGTGGTCGGGACCGAAGCCGCGAAATCCCTGCGGTGGGCGCACGATGATGCGGCCGCCGGACAGGCCCTTGCCCACGTAGTCGTTGCTCTCGCCGCTGAGCTCCAGCGTGACGCCGTGCGCGAGGAAGGCGCCAAGGCTCTGCCCTGCGCTGCCCTGCAGCGCGATGTGCAGCGTGCCGTCGGGCAGGCCGGCGTGGCCGTGGCGGCGCGCAATTTCCCCCGACAGCATGGCGCCCACGGCACGGTGGCCGTTGTGAACCGAGACGCTGAAGCGCGTCTTCTCCAGGCGGTCCAGCGCCGCCGCCGACTTCTGGATGAGTACGTGGTCCAGCGCGTCGTCGAGCGCGTGGTCCTGCACCTCGCAGTGGCGCCTGGCCACGCCAGCGGGCGCGACCGGCACCTGGAAGATGCGCGAGAAATCCAGCCCGCGCGCCTTCCAGTGCGCGATGCCGGCGCGCACGTCGAGCAGGTCGGCGCGACCGACCAGCTCGTCGAACCGGCGCACGCCCAGCTGCGCCATGATCTGGCGCACCTCCTCGGCCACGAACATGAAGTAGTTCACCACGTGCTCGGGCTGGCCGGTGAAGCGCCTGCGCAGCACCGGGTCCTGCGTGGCAATGCCCACCGGGCAGGTGTTGAGGTGGCCCTTGCGCACCTGGATGCAGCCCTCCACCACCAGCGGCGCGGTGGCAAAGCCGCACTCGTCGGCGCCCAGCAGCGCGGCGGTCACCACGTCGCGGCCGGTCTTGATCTGGCCATCGACCTGCACGCGGATGCGCCCGCGCAGGTGCTTGAGCACCAGCGTCTGCTGCGTCTCGGCCAGCCCCAGCTCCCACGGCGTGCCCGCGCGCCGGATAGACGACCAGGGCGACGCGCCGGTGCCGCCGTCGTGCCCGGCAATCACCACGTGGTCGGCCTTGCACTTGGCAACGCCCGCGGCCACCGTGCCGACGCCGATCTCGGACACCAGCTTGACCGAGATGGCGGCACGCGGGTTGCAGCTCTTGAGGTCATGGATGAGCTGCGCCAGGTCCTCTATGGAATAGATGTCGTGGTGCGGCGGCGGCGAGATCAGCCCCACCCCCGGCACCGAGAAGCGCAGGCTGGCAATGTAGTCGGTGACCTTGTGGCCGGGCAGCTGGCCGCCCTCGCCCGGCTTGGCGCCCTGCGCCATCTTGATCTGGATCTGGTCGGCCGAGTTCAGGTACGCCGCGGTCACGCCAAAGCGCGCCGAGGCCACCTGCTTGATGCGCGAGCGCAGCGAATCACCGGGCCGCAGCGGGATGTCGGCCTGCACGCCGGCGTCGGCGCCCAGGACGCTGGCCAGCGTGTCACCGGCCTTGAACGGCTCGCCGCGCATCTCGGCCTGGTAGCGCCTGGGGTCCTCGCCGCCCTCGCCGGTGTTGGACTTGCCGCCCAGCCGGTTCATGGCCAGCGCCAGCGTGGTGTGCGCCTCGGTCGAGATGGAGCCCAGCGACATGGCGCCGGTGGCAAAGCGCTGCACGATCTGCGTCGCCGGCTCCACCTCCTGCAGCGGAATCGAGCGCGCCGGATCGATCCGGAACGTGAACAGCCCGCGCAGCGTCATGTGGCGCCGCGTCTGGTCGTTGATGATCTGTGCGTACTCCTGGTAGGTGCTGGCATTGTTGGCGCGCGTGGCGTGCTGCAGCCTGGCGATGGCGTCGGGTGTCCACATGTGCTCCTCGCCCCGCACGCGCCAGGCGTATTCGCCGCCGTCCTCCAGCGCGTCGCGCAGCACCGGGTCCTGCGCGCTCCACGCGGCCCGGTGCCAGCGCAGCGCCTCTTCCGCCAGCTCGAACAGCCCCATGCCCTCGACGTTGCTGATGGTGCCGGGAAAGTACCTGTCGACCAGCGCGCGCGCAAGGCCCACGGCCTCGAAGACCTGTGCCCCGGTGTACGACATGTAGGTGGAAATGCCCATCTTGGACATGACCTTGTGCAAGCCCTTGCCCAGGGCGTGGACGTAGTTGGCGCAGGCCCGCTCCACCGTGATGCCCCGCGGCGCATCCGCGTATTCGTGCGCCAGTGTCTGCAGCGCCAGGTAGGGGTGCACGGCCTCGGCGCCGTAGCCCGCGAGCAGCGCAAAGTGATGCACCTCGCGCGCCGAGCCCGTCTCCACCACCAGCCCGGTCGAGGTGCGCAGTCCGCGCGCGACCAGGTGGTGGTGAATGGCGGACGTGGCCAGCAGCGCGGGGATGGCCACGCGCTCGTGGTCGGCGTGGCGATCCGAGACGATGAGGATGTTGTGGCCCTGCTCTATGGCGTCCACCGCCTCGGCGCACAGCGCGGCCAGCCGCGCTTCGATGGCCGCGCTGCCCCACGTCGCCGGGTAGCTGATGTCTATCTCGTGCCCGCGGAAGCGTCCGCGCGAGGAGCGTGCAATGTCGCGCAGCCGCGCCATGTCGGCCAGCCCGAGCACGGGCTGCGACACCTCCAGCCGCAGCGGCGGATTGACGTTGTTGATGTCGAGCAGGTTGGGCTTGGGTCCGATGAAAGAGGTGAGCGACATCACCAGCTGCTCGCGGATGGGGTCTATGGGCGGGTTGGTCACCTGCGCGAACCCCTGCCGGAAGTAGTCGTACATCGACTTGCTCCGGCTCGAGAGCACCGCCATGGGCGTGTCATCGCCCATGGATCCCAGCGCCTCCTGCCCGTGCTCGGCCATGGGCAGCAGCTGGAACTTCAGGTCCTCCTTGCTGTAGCCAAACGCCTGCTGGCGCTGCAGCAGCTCGGCGCCGCCGGGCTCGGGCGCCGCAGGCTCGGGCTCGGGGAGGTCGGCCAGGTGCACGTTGATGTGCTCTATCCAGCGCTGGTACGGTCGCGCGGCCGCGAGCTGCTCCTTCAGCGCCTGGTCGTCGACGACGCACCCGGCCTCCAGGTCCATGAGCAGCATCCGGCCCGGCTGCAGCCGCCACTTGCGGACGATGCGCTCCGGCGCAATGGGCAGCACGCCCGCCTCGGACGCCAGCACGACCAGGTCGTCGTCGGTGATCAGGTAGCGCGCCGGGCGCAGGCCATTGCGGTCGAGCATGGCGCCAATCTGGCGGCCGTCGGTGAACGCGATGGCCGCGGGCCCATCCCACGGCTCCATCATGGCCGCGTGGTATTCATAGAACGCGCGCAGCCCCGCGTCCATCAGCGCGTCCTGCTCCCAGGCCTCGGGGATCATCATCATCATGGCCTGCGCCAGCGGGTAGCCCGCCATGGTGAGCAGCTCCAGGCAGTTGTCGAAGGACGCGGTGTCCGACTGCCCCGGGTAGACGAGCGGCCAGAGCTGGTGCAGATCCTCGCCCAGCACCGGCGATGCAATTGCCTGCGTGCGCGCGTTGATCCAGTTGACGTTGCCGCGCACGGTGTTGATCTCGCCGTTGTGCGCGATCATGCGGTACGGGTGCGCCAGCTCCCAGGAAGGGAAGGTGTTGGTCGAGAAGCGCTGGTGCACCATGGCCAGCGCCGAGACCGTGCGCGCATCGGCCAGGTCCCGGTAGTAGCGCCCGAGCTGCCCCGCCAGCAGCAGGCCCTTGTAGACCACCGTGCGCGTGGACATGGACGAAACGAAGTAGTCGACCCCGTGCCTGAGCCCCAGCGCCAGGATGGCGTGGCTCGCAGTCTTGCGGATGACGTAGAGCTTGCGCTCCAGCGCGTCGGGCACCATGACGTCGGCGCCGCGACCTATGAAGATCTGCCGCATCACCGGCTCGCGCGCGCGCACCGCGGGCGACATCTGCACGCCGTCGTCCACCGGCACGTCGCGCCAGCCCAGCAGCACCTGCCCGGCCGCGCGCACCTTGCGCTCCAGCTCCTGCTCGCAGGCAATGCGCGCTGCCGGCTCGCGCGGCAGGAAGATCATGCCCACGCCGTATTCACCCGGCGGTGGCAGGGCAACGCCGGCCGCCGCCAGCTCCGCGCGGTACAGCGCATCGGGAATCTGGATCAGGATGCCCGCCCCGTCGCCCATCAGCGGGTCGGCGCCCACGGCGCCGCGGTGCGTGAGGTTGCGCAGGATCTGCAGGCCCTTGGCGACGATGTCGTGGCTCTTGCGCCCCTTGACGTGCGCCACGAAGCCGACGCCGCAGGCGTCGTGCTCGAATTGCGGATCGTAAAGGCCCGGCGGATGCTTGATTGCCATGATCGCTCCATCAAAAAGTGAGCGAACTTTTTATCTTGCGCGCATCGCGGCAAAAAATCAACGGTTTGACCCTATTTTTTTGCGGGCGTCTGCCGGAACCTGCCTGCCCTGCACGGCCCGTGCGCGCGCCTGCCGCGACAAAACCGCCCAATTCCACAACACGAACGGTCTTTTTGCGCGCATAATTTTTGGCTGTCACGGCGGTGCCACGCCGGCGGGTTTTTCGAGTTCTTCGCTTGGAAGCGGGCGCCCACGCTGCCGACTGCTTTCCAACCGGGCACGACCATGACCCCCGAGCAAGTCCTGGAGACCATCCAGCAAGAGCACATAGAGTTCGTCGACCTGCGCTTCACCGACATGCGCGGCGTCCAGCACCACATGGACTTCCCCGCCGACGCGACCGGGCCGGATCTCTTTGACCGGGGCAAAATGTTCGACGGCTCGTCCATCGCGGGCTGGAAGGGCATCCAGGAATCGGACATGGTGCTGCTGCCGGACCCGGCCACCGCCTTCATGGACCCCTTTGCCGAGCACAGGCAGCTCAACCTGGTGTGCGACGTGCTCGAGCCGGCAACCCTGCAGGCGTACAAGCGCGACCCGCGCTCCATCGCCCGCCGCGCCGAGGCGCACCTGCGGGCAAGCGGCGTGGGCGACGCCGCGCTGTTCGGGCCCGAGCCGGAGTTCTTTGTCTTCGACGAAGCGCTGTGGCGCAACGACATGGGCCGGGCCTCCTACGAGATCCGCTCCGGGGAAGCCGCATGGAGTTCCAGCCACGAGTACGACGCCGGCAACCGCGGCCACCGGCCCGCCGTCAAGGGCGGCTACTTCCCGCTGCCGCCGGTGGATTCGCTCGCGGACCTGCGCGCCCGCATGGGCATGGCGCTGCGCCAGATCGGGCTGCACGTCGAGGTGCACCACCACGAGGTGGCCAACGCGGGCCAGTGCGAGATCGGCGTGCGCTTCGACACGCTGCTGGCCAAGGCGGACCAGTTGCAGAACTTCAAGTACGTGGTGCGCAACGTCGCACACGCGGCCGGCAAGACCGCAACCTTCATGCCCAAGCCCCTGGTCGGCGACAACGGCTCGGGAATGCACGTGCACCAGTCGCTTGCAAGGGACGGCACCAACCTGTTCACGGGCAACCTGTACGGCGGTCTGTCGCGGCTGGCGCTGCACTACATCGGCGGCATTTTCAGGCACGCCCACGCCATCAACGCGTTCAGCAACTCGACCACCAATTCATACAAGCGCCTGGTACCCGGATTCGAGGCGCCGGTGATGCTGGCCTACTCGGCGCGCAACCGCTCGGCATCGTGCCGCATCCCGCACGTCATCGACCCCAGGGCCCGGCGCATCGAAGTGCGCTTCCCCGATGCCATGAATTCCGGCTACCTGACGTTCACGGCGCTGCTGATGGCGGGGCTGGACGGCATCCTGGACAAGGCAGACCCGGGCGAGCCCATGGAGAAGGACCTGTACGACCTGCCGCCCGAGGAGGAGCGCGACATCCCGCAGGTGTGCGCGTCGCTGGACCGCGCGCTGGAGGCGCTGGACAGGGACCGCGCCTTTCTCGTTGCCGGTGACGTCATGAGCGACGACTTCATCGACGCCTACATCGCGCTCAAGATGAAGGAGGTCACGGCGTTCCGCGCCGCAACGCACCCGCTTGAATACCAGATGTACTACTCGATCTGAGCGCTCGGAAAACCGGCACCCATGCCCGCTCCGGCGATCCTCCCGGGTGTGAACCATTCGCCCGCATGCCCCGACCTGCCCCAGCGGCGCGCGGCCAGCCGGCTCCGCCAGCACCGCAGCGACGGGCACCCGCCCCTGCCGAAGGAATTCCCATGCTCCCCTTCCTTGCCGAAGACTTCCCGGCAGCCATCCTGGCGCTCGCTGACGGCCACGTCTTCGTCGGCCAGTCCATGGGCCACGCCGGCCAGGCGGTGGGCGAGGTGGTGTTCAACACCGCCATGACCGGCTACCAGGAAATCCTCACCGACCCCAGCTACTGCCAGCAGATCGTGACGCTGACGGTGCCGCACGTGGGCAACTGCGGCATCAACGCCGAGGACGTGGAATCCGGCCGCATCCAGGCCGCTGGCCTGGTGATCCGCGACCTGCCGCCACGCTGGAGCAACCACCGCGGCGAGCAGGGCCTGGGCCATTGGCTGGCCGCCGCCGGCATCGTCGCCATCGCCGGCGTCGACACGCGCCAGCTCACGCGCCTGCTGCGCGAGCGGGGTGCGCAAAACGGCGTCATCGTCGGGCTGCAGCCGGGCGAGGCCGCCAGCAAGGCGCGCCGGGACGCCGCGGTGCGGGTGGCGCGGGCCGCGCCGGCCATGTCCGGGCGCGACCTGGCGCGCGTGGTGTCGACCCGCGTGCCGCAGGCGTGGACCGAGACCGCGTGGAAGCCGGGCTCGGGATACGGTCAGCAAACCGATCCCGGCTTCCGGGTCGTGGCGTACGATTTCGGCATCAAGCGCAACATCCTGCGGCTCCTGGCCGAGCGCGGCTGCGCGGTCACGGTGGTGCCGGCGCAGACGCCGGCGGCGGACGTGCTGGCGCTGCGGCCCGACGGCGTGCTGCTGTCCAACGGCCCGGGCGACCCCGGCGCCACCGGGCATGCCATTGCCGCGGCGCGCGAGATCGTCGCCAGCGGCACGCCCACCTTCGGCATCTGCCTCGGGCACCAGCTCGCGGCGCTGGCGCTTGGCGCCAGCACGTTCAAGATGGCGCACGGCCACCACGGCGTCAACCACCCGGTGCGCGAGGTGGCCACCGGGCGCGTCAGCATCACCAGCCAGAACCACGGGTTCGCGGTCGATATCGACACCCTTCCCGCCAACGTCCGGGTCACGCACCTGAGCCTGTTCGACGGCAGCCTGCAGGGGTTTGAGCTGACCGACAGGCCGGCTTTCTTCTTCCAGGGTCATCCGGAAGCATCGGCCGGGCCGCGCGACGTCCAGCCCCTGTTCGACCACTTCATCGCCCTCATGCAAGCCGGGCAGAACGCCTGAAGTGCGGCCACGACAACGACAACCATGCCCAAGAGAGAAGACCTCAAGACCATCCTCATCATCGGCGCCGGCCCCATCGTCATCGGCCAGGCCTGCGAGTTCGACTACTCCGGCGTGCAGGCGTGCAAGGCGCTGCGCGAGGAAGGCTACAAGGTGGTGCTGGTCAACAGCAACCCGGCCACCATCATGACCGACCCGGATACGGCCGATGTCACATACATCGAGCCCGTCACCTGGCAGACGGTGGAGAAGATCATCGCGCGGGAGCGGCCGGATGCCATCCTGCCGACCATGGGCGGGCAGACGGCGCTCAACTGCGCCACCGCGCTGTGGCGCAACGGCGTGCTGGCCCGGTACGACGTCGAGCTGATCGGCGCCCGCCCCGAAGCCATAGCCAAGGCCGAGGACCGCCTGCAGTTCAAGCAGGCCATGACGCGCATCGGCCTGGAATCGGCGCGCTCGGGAATCGCGCACGACATGGGCGAAGCCTGGGCGGTGCAGGCGCAACTGGGCTTTCCCGCGGTGATCCGGCCCAGCTTCACGCTGGGCGGCACCGGCGGCGGCATTGCGTACAACCCGGACGAGTTCGAGGCCATCTGCCGACGCGGGCTCGATGCATCGCCCGTGACCGAGCTGCTGATCGAGGAGTCGCTGCTGGGCTGGAAGGAATTCGAGATGGAGGTGGTGCGCGACCACGCCGACAACTGCATCGTCGTCTGCGCCATAGAGAACCTGGACCCCATGGGCGTGCACACCGGCGACTCGATCACGGTGGCGCCGGCGCAGACGCTCACCGACAAGCAATACCAGTGCATGCGCGACGCGTCCATCGCCATCCTGCGCGAGATCGGCGTCGACACGGGCGGCTCCAACGTGCAATTTGCCGTCAACCCGGCCGACGGGCGCATGATCGTCATAGAGATGAACCCGCGCGTGTCGCGCTCATCGGCTCTGGCGTCCAAGGCCACCGGCTTTCCCATCGCCAAGGTGGCGGCCAGGCTGGCCGTGGGCTACACGCTGGACGAGCTGGCCAACGAAATCACCGGCGGCGCCATCCCGGCGTCGTTCGAACCCACCCTGGACTACGTCATCACCAAGATCCCGCGCTTTGCCTTCGAGAAGTTCCCGCGCGCCGACGACCGCCTGGGCACGCAAATGAAGAGCGTGGGCGAGGTCATGGGCATGGGCCGCACCTTCCAGGAGTCGTTCCAGAAGGCGCTGCGCGGGCTGGAGGTGGGCGCCGACGGCATGAACGAGCAGACGCGCGACCGCGAGCTGCTGGAAAAGGAGCTGGGCACGCCCGGCCCGCAGCGCATCTGGTACGTGGGTGATGCGTTCGCCGCGGGTTGGTCGCTGGACGCGGTGCATGAACTCACCCGCATAGACCCCTGGTTCCTGGCGCAAATCAAGCAGCTCATCCGCATCGAGCTCGGCCTGGACGCGCACGCCACGCAGCACGGCAGCCAGGCACTGGCCTGGATCGGCCGGGACGACTGGTTCCAGCTCAAGCGCAAGGGCTTTTCCGACCGGCGCCTCGCGCACCTGCTGCAAACCGATGAAAAGGCCGTGCGCGACGCGCGCCACGCGCTGGGCGTGCGCCCCGTGTACAAGCGGGTCGATACCTGCGCCGGTGAATTTGCCACCGACGTCGCGTACCTGTACTCCACCTACGAGCGCGAATGCGAGGCGCGCCCCACGGATCGCAAGAAGATCATGGTGCTGGGCGGCGGCCCCAACCGCATTGGCCAGGGCATAGAGTTTGACTACTGCTGCGTGCACGCGGCTTTGGCCTTGCGCGAAGACGGCTACGAGACCATCATGGTCAACTGCAACCCGGAGACCGTCTCCACCGACTTCGACACCTCCGACCGCCTGTACTTCGAGCCGCTGACGCTGGAGGACGTGCTGGAGATCGTGCATAGGGAAAACCCCGCAGGCGTCATCGTGCAGTACGGCGGGCAGACGCCGCTCAAGCTGGCG
>Ga0172382_10008471_pt1 | contig 14321 bp, 9 predicted proteins | sample Leawel138RmetaG_FD_122245 | JGI IMG/M metagenome (GOLD analysis project Ga0172382, IMG submission 122245) | Leachate microbial communities from a municipal landfill in Southern Ontario, Canada - Leachate well 138R metaG | ecosystem: Engineered > Solid waste > Landfill > Unclassified | place...
ACAATACCTGGCTGCCTCCTAACTGGGGATGGGAATCCGAAAAAGCAGCCTTTCGTTGTTATGACGGTCATTTCGATCTGTTTGCCAAACGAGTCGACACATTGATCTATCCATCCATTGCCCAAGGCAACAGTTACCATAAAGATATAAACGGATGGGGAATGGATATCCTGCATGTGGGGAAAACAGGCGGATGCGGAGGATTAATCTTATATGTCGACGGCGTCGCCTATCCCGTCCGAAGTGAGAAAAATCCCGGAGATCCGGTAATCACAGCACGATTGGTCAAAGAAACTGCCGACAGTGTCACGCTCGAGTTTATGGCAAAGAGTGTGGGACCCGAAGAAAGTCCTTACACCCTTTATATTCGTCCTTCTGCCATTGCCGGCAGGAAAGACTCTCCCATAGAGGTGATTGCAGAGGGAGGTAAACCGGGGCAAACACTCATGATAGGCCTTACCCTGACGGCCTTGACTACCGAAAGTTTCTTCTGCGACAAGGAATCGGGAGTCATGGGATCATGGGGATACCAGGATCCCGAAATCGGCTGGATAGGAACCGGGGTGATCTTCCCCAAAAGTAAATACCTGTTCCTCGACAAACAACCGGAGGAACATCGCGTGGTGCTTCGTTATAACCTCGGGGAGTCGCTATGGTACCATATACAAGGCGATTGGTTGAGGGCGCACCAATTTCCCCGCTCACCGGGCGTGCGGGAATGGAAAAAAACCCTCAAAACGTCATCATTGAAAAATCCTGTCAATCAATAAGGAATATTTATGAAAAAAATAATATACCTGATAATTAGTTGCTTCTTACTGCATGCTACGGCACAGGCACTACCTAAGAGAGTGATCCTATTCGGGATCGACGGGCTTCATTGGGAAGCTCCCCGGCGCCTGAAGATGCCGACACTCCATCATTTAATTGAACAGGGAACCTATATTGAGCAATCTTACGTGATTATTCCCCATCATCCCACCGTGGGAGAGTACAGCAAATTTAACAGTTGTTCATTTCCCAATCCGGTATTACATGAGGGGACACTCTTCCTTTCTCCCGAAAACATGATGGTGCAAGAACTTTTCTCACCACAACAGCAAACCGCGTTCGTGGTAAACACAACAGCCTACAAATCGGTGGGAAGAGGATTCTCCACACTCGTGATGGATGACACCTTCTCCGACGCCGAAGTGGTGGATTGCGCCATCAATATCCTGAAAAGTCAAGCGCCGGTATTGATGCGCGTACATCTTCAAAGAGCAGGCCAAAGGGGCTATGATATCTCTCAAAGCACACCGGATAAACCCTATTACAGAAATATTTTCGCACCCAATTCTCCCTATGCGGAGGCAATAGAGAACGCCGACGCGCAGTTGGGCCGATTTGTGGACTTCCTCAAAGAATCCGGCATGTGGGATGAAACAGTCCTTATCGTCACATCCGATCACGGACAAAGCCATATCGGGTGGCATCCGCTGTTTGACGAGGAGAGTTGGAAAACCCCGTTGCTATTCGTGGGAAACGGCATTGCCGAAGGAAGACAACTCGATTATTTCGAACATACCGATTTGGCGCCGACCATCGCCGGCCTATTGGGAAAAAAATGGCCGGTATCCGACAAACAGGCAGGCATCTTTGTAAAAGAGATATTGAAAGAAACCGATATGAGAGGATATACACCCCGCGCCTATGTCAAAACAATCAATCAGCAAATTAAAGAATTCAACTTGTTGAAAGCAAGGTTTATCCTCCTATCCGAAACAGATGGTTATTTCGCGAATTTCGTCGCTCTCCTCGAAAATGAGACATTTATAGAACCTTTTTATCACCAAGATCGTATCTTAAACTGGATAGAAGCGGGTACTATAACGCATTTGATCGAAGCAAATGAGAAAGTTCTCAAAATGATGAGAAACAAACTGTCCGATAAAAATAATAACCATCCAGCACATGGCTCCCCATAAAACAGCATCTTAAAAGAGATGAATAGAGTAAAGATTAACGCTCTTTGAGGATTTATTTTCGCAAAACAAACTTTCATATATTTTACTTTATTTTTCTTTGTAATATAATAAGAAGGTATGTTTAGATGATGAATCCCCATTAGACATAAACTTTTAAGTGATGACAATGAAAAAGGAAGAGGTGGAAGGGTATTCGACAAAGCTATCAAATAATTAAAAAATGTAAATCTAAAACAGATGAAAGTAAAAAAACGTTTTAATTTATCCTTCATCATAATTTTTATGATGATTTTTAGCGTACTTTTTGCTAATAAGAGCAATGCTTCTGAAAGCAAAGAGTGGAATGTCTCCGGAAAGAATAGATCAATAAGTACGGAGATGGTGCGGGATGTGACACAACAAAGAGTGAAAATTTCCGGCTTAGTGGTTGACCAAGATGGATTTTCCATGCCGGGTGTCACCGTGGCAATAAAGGAACGGGCAGGCATAGGTACCATAACGGACACCGAAGGAAAGTATTCAATCGAGTGTTCGCCTAATGAGACACTGGTCTATTCATTTATCGGTTATACCACAAAGGAGGAAAGAGCCTCGCGCGCCAATAATGTGGCCATTGTCATGGAAGAAGATGTGATCGCACTGGAGGAGGTGGTAGTATCAGCCTTCGGTACGCAAAAGAAAGAGAGTATGATCAGTTCAATCTCGGCTGTCAAGCCATCTGATTTGCGTGTACCTGCCAGTAACCTCACCTCGGCATTTGCCGGTAGAATGTCAGGGGTAATCGCCTATCAGCGTTCCGGTGAACCCGGGCTGGACAATGCCGAGTTTTTTATCCGCGGTATTACCTCTTTTAGTGCATACGGGAAAAAAGACCCTTTGATCCTGATTGACGGTATCGAAATGACCACCGGAGATTTGTCCCGTTTGAACGTGGACGATATTGAATCTTTCTCTGTGATGAAAGATGCCAATGCGGCGGCTTTGTACGGGGCACGCGGCGCAAACGGTGTGATTTTGGTATCCACCAAGGAGGGGAAAGCGGACCTGCTCTCCATCAATATAAGGGCTGAAATCAACTCCTCCTCCAATACGGAATTAACTGAAATGGCAGATCCTATCACCCATATGCGGTTGCATAACGAAGCGGTTAGGACACGCGATGCCTTGGTGGCGCTTCCTTACAGTTCTTCCAAGATACGGGAGACCGAAATGGGAAGCAACCCCATCTTGTATCCATCTGTTAACTGGTACGATTACATGATCAAGTCCCGCACTTTCAACCAGCGGGTGAACATGAACATAACCGGCGGAGGAAAGGCGGTACAGTATTACCTCGCCGCCGCCTATGCGCACGATACCGGTATTCTGAAAGAGAGTAAAGACAATCTGTTCAATAACAATATCGACATCAACAAAATCCAGGTACGTTCCAATGTTACTATCAAGTTGACGCCTGTTACCACTGCCATTATACGTGCTTACGGCCAGTTTGACACGACTACCGGTCCGCAAAGCGGTAACTGGACTAGTAGCGGGAAAACATCGTCGGTATCAGGAGCGGTATTGGCTTTTCACCAGTCACGAAATACCCCTCCCACGCTGTTCTTGCCCTATTACCCCAAAGATGAAGAGCGTGAAGCAGCCAACCACATCCTTTTTGGGAGAGATCTAGAGCAAACCATGGTCAATCCTGTAGCAAGATTAGTTTCGGGATACCAGGAAAATGACAGATCGATGATGCTGATTCAAATGGAGTTGGAACACAAATTCCAACGAAAGTTGGAGGGATTGTTTGTGAAGGGCGTTTTCAACGTGAAACGCGATGCAACCTTCAGTCTATCCCGCGGTTATACCCCATTCTATTACTTCCCTGCCACCACCATCGACGGAACCTATCAATTGATACCGCTCAACCCAGATGGAGGCACTGAATATTTAGGCTATACCGGTGGAGGAAGAGATATCACCTCTGCCATCTATGGCGAAGTGAGATTGGGATACAACAAGAAAATCGACGATATACATGACATCAATGCCTTGTTGGTAGGAACAATAAGAAACGAAGGAGGCTATGTCACCGTGGCCAACAACCCGCTTTATGGCACCCTGCCTCGCAGGAATCTCTCCACAGCAGGCAGGTTGGCATACGGGTACGATTCCCGTTATCTCGCTGAATTCAATTTCGGATACAACGGCACCGAACGCTTTGCCAAAAACAACCGTTTCGGCTTCTTCCCATCCATTGGAGCGGGTTGGATCTTGTCTAACGAGTCCTTTATGGAAGGAACCAAGGATATTCTTTCCAACCTGAAGCTGAAAGCCACCTACGGGCTGGTAGGAAACGACCAGATTGGTGACCGGTACGATCGTTTCTTCTATCTCTCCCAGGTATCTATGAATGGGACTGGTTATCCGTTCGGCACGAACAGGGCCGGCAGAAGCGGTGTCACTATTATTCGATATGCCAACGAATCGATAACCTGGGAAATTGCCAAGAAGTCTAACTTCGGACTGGAACTTGGCCTGTTTGACAACGAATTGACCATACTGACCGATTTTTTCAAGGAAACCCGCAAAAACATCCTACAAGAAAGAACAGATATTCCTTCCACCGTGGGGTTACGGTCAATACCGGATGCCAATGTGGGTATAGCCAAAGGAAAAGGGTTTGAAGTGGAGTTGAAATGGCAGAAAAATTTCTCCCCCGATTTCTGGACAGTAATCAACGGGAACTTTACCTATGCAAGCGCGAAATACGACAAATTAGAAGAACCCGATTACAGCGACGCTCCCTGGAAGTATAGGGTTGGAACAAAACTGAATCAACATCGGGGCTATATTGCCGAGCGCTTCTTTATCGATGAGGAGGATGTGAACAACTCACCCAAACAGGAGTTGGGAGGCCGTTACGGAGCAGGAGACATCAAGTACAAGGATATCAATGGTGACGGCGTCATCAACTCAGACGATATCGTACCCATCGGTTACCCGAGTGTGCCCGAGGTGATTTGGGGATCTGGATTTTCCATGGGATACAAAGGATTCGACCTCTCCGCTTTCTTTCAAGGTTCGGCCCGCTCCTCCTTCTTTATAAATGCAAGCGATATCTCTCCATTTGTCCGCAACAATTCGGGAGAGAGGGGCCTGTTGAAGTATATTGCAGACGACCACTGGTCGGAAACCAACCGGAATATTTATGCCTTCTGGCCCCGCTTGGCGGATATAGCGGTGCCTAACAATGTTGTCTCTAGTACCCACTGGTTGCGCGATGGCAGCTTTGTCCGGCTAAAATCGGCAGAGTTCGGTTATACCCTGCCTGACAGGTTTACAAAAAAAATCAATGTGAGTATGTTCCGTGTCTATGTTAGCGGCACGAATCTATTCCACTGGTCCAAATTCAAAATGTGGGATCCCGAGATGGGAAGTAACGGATTGGGATACCCTGTACAAAGAGTTTTTAATCTTGGTGTCAATATTAATTTTTAATTTCACACAGAATGAAAAATATTATAAAAATAACAGTCGCTATCTTTTTCCTGGGAATGATAAGTTGCGACTATCTGGATGTAGTACCGAACGATGCGCCAGACCTGCATCATGCCTTTTCGAACCGTTCGGTAGCGGAGAAATTCCTGAGAACCTGTTACTCGCATCTCCCAGATATTACTGATCCTTTCTTTTATCCCACATGGTTTACCAGCAGGGATGAAGTTATTTGTGATGGAGACTCACGCTCCAACAGATCGGCAGCAGCCATGATTGCCGATGGCGCACAAAACACCAACGATCCCTATCAGAATTACTGGACAGGAATAAACGGGGGAAAACCTCTATATGTCGCCATTCGTGATTGTAATATTTTCCTGAACAACATTCATATCCCGCAGGATATCCAGGAAGAAGAACGGAGTCGTTGGATAGGAGAGGTGAAGTTCCTGAAGGCCTATTACCATTTCTTCCTGTTACAGCTCTACGGTCCTATCGTGATCGCCGATGAAGAAGAACCGCTATCGGCCACACCGGAGGAGCTACAAGTATATCGTGAACCGGTAGACGTGTGCGTGGACTATATCGCCAATTTACTGGACGAGGCCATTCTCCTGCTTCCCCCGAGTCTTCCCGACATCAATACCGAACTGGGAAGAATCGATCAGATCATCGCCATGTCGGTAAAAGCAAAATTGCTGACACTGGCAGCCAGCCCCCTCTTCAACGGCAATACCGATTACAGGGAATGGGTGGACAACCGCGGTCTTCAGTTGATATCCGACACTTACGACCGCTCGAAATGGGAACGTGCCGCCGAGGCTATCAAAATTGCTATAGAAACAGCGCACAACAACGGCAAGCAATTGTATAAATTCAATAAATACGCCACCGCAGGAGCCTATAACATGAATGATACCCTGGTACAGATAATGACCATTCGCAAGACCATTACCGAAGAACCGGAAAGAAACCCCGAAGTAATTTGGGTAAGCATGGATATCTCTGCCGATGGAAAAGGGAATGCCGCAGGATTAGGATATCATATCCTCGGGAATCTGCTTAAGCAATTTTTTCCTTATATGTATGTGGAAGATTACCAATCCTATGTAGGGTTACACCAAGCATCGTGGCATATGGTAGAACTCTTCTACTCCAACAACGGGGTACCCATCAATGAAGACAAAGACTACAACTACGCCAACCGTTTCAATGTACGACGCGCCACACCGGGAGACAATCATCAATCCTATATCGCTACCGGTGAGACCACAGCTGAGATACATTACAACCGCGAACCGCGCTTCTATGCCAGTCTCGCTTTTGACCGGGGATTCGTGGAACTCGCCTCCGCAACAGAAGATGGGGGAGCTACTTTCTCACCCTTTATGAGATGGAGAAACGGTGAAGTGCATACCCATGGAAAATACCAGGCAAAAAAAGTCACCCCGTACGAATCTTCCGCCAGCCAAGGGAACCCCGACTATCGCTATACCCCGCGTAACTACTTCTTCCCGATGATTCGCCTGGCAGATCTTTATCTGCTCTATAGCGAAGCGCTGAACGAAGTAAAAGAAGAACCCGATGCTGAAGTCCACTACTGGATTAACTTGGTCAGGGAAAAGGCGGGGTTGAAAGGTGTGGCGGAGTCATGGGAGGAACATTCCAATACTCCCGACAAACCATGGAATAAAATTGGCATGCGTGATATTATCCAGCAAGAACGGTTGATTGAACTGGCTTTCGAAGCGCAGCGCTCCTGGGACGTGCGTCGCTGGAAATTAGCCGAGCGTTACTGGTCACTCCCCAGCGTGCGGTGGTCCGTCAGTGAGAAGGAGGCGGAAGCATTCTATGTTCCAGTGACATATAAAGAAGGTCGGTCGGTTACTTTCAGGGATTATCTCCAGCCGATCCGCAACTACGATCTGAGAATCAATTCCAACCTGGTACAAACTTATGGTTGGCAATAATCACCATGTTTTTTCAATCATAAAAAAACAATAGAATATGAAAATATATAGTTATATCCTCACAGTATTGGCGTTGTGTTTCGCCTTCTACGCTTGCGAAGAGGTAGCCGTTACAGCGCCTAAAGAACCGTCCGGTCCATGGAATGTGGCGCCCCTTAGCGAAGTGGGCTTGAGCATAGAGAATATTAACGGGGGGGCAATTATCACCTATACGATTCCCAACGATCCCGACATCATGTATGTGATGGCGGAATATGAACGAAACGGTAAAATATTTACCGAAAAATCCTCCATCCATCACAATACCCTCACCATAGAGGGATTCCACCGGGTAGATCATGTGAAAGCCAAACTCTATAAAGTAAATAAGTTTGAACAAAGATCCGAACCGTTAGAAATTGAGTTCGAGCCGAAAGAATCAGTGATCGATATTGCCTCAAACTCAATACAACTGCTGCCGGGATTCGGCGGAGTTACCGCCATATGGGAGAATCCCCTCCAGACCGAATTGGGTGCCCGATTAATGACCTACGACGATTCACTGTATTATCGGTTTGACGACCGGGAAATGGTTTTCTCAACAATAGAAGTAGATACCGTGAAATTCAGGGGAACTGAGGGATATCCCTCGGTAGAAACCCTTTTCGGACTCGTTTTCGAAGACAAGTGGGGCAATGTGTCAGATACGATAGAGTTTCTCACCACGCCATTCTTTGAAACGATGATACCGAAACCCTATGTTGATTTTCGTTCTCAAATTCCTTTTGACAATATCACTAACTTGAACACCACCACTTACCCGATATCAAAATTATGGGACGGAATTGTGAATACCGGCTTCAACGGATGGTTGACACAGAACGGTGGAAGCGGGCTATCCATTACCATTGACATGAAACAGACGGTAAAGCTCAGCCGCATCTTGCATCACTTTTATCATGTGGACCAACCGTACGGACAGGCAAATGTGGTAGCGTGGGAGATATGGGGAACTGACAACATTGATTTTGCCAGCATTCCCAGCAACACTTACTGGCTCGACTCGTTAAGCCTCGTCACCGGACATATACACAATCAAGACCCCACGCAAGCGTTGCCGGAGAGGACTTTCAAGAGCGATTGGGAATATCTGGGCTATCATCAGGCCCCCTATTACACCGCTGCCGCCGACAGAAACGCATTAGCAGAAAGAGGTAATGAGATGGAAATGCCAATTGATGCAAAGCCGGTGCGTTATATCCGATTTTTCGTTCGCAAGATGACCTCTTTTGTAGACCCACCCTTATCTAACTATTTCTCCTGCGGAGAGCTTACTTTCTACGGTGACAATACGGTTCCACAAGAATAAAATATAAACAGATGAAACAGAATATAAATAAACTGATTGGCATTTCTCTGGTACTGATGGTAACATTGGCAGGGTTCATATCTTGTGGCGATATGAATGAGACCCAGAGTGAATATGCAAAAAGAGATGAGATAGTTTATCTCGGGAAAGTTGACTCATTGAAAACCTTTCCCGGATTTGGAAGAGCGAAGGTAACATGGTACATCGGTGCCGATCCAAGAATAGAAAAGACCGTTATCTATTGGAATCAACGTAAAGACTCCATGGAGTTGGATTTTGCACGTAAGTCTCCCGGCTTGCAAAAGGATTCAATTATCATTGATAATCTACAAGAAGGAGCCACTCTTTACGAATTCCGCAACAAAAACAGCAAGGGGGAATACTCCCTCTTCTCCGAGGTTGCAGTAACCTCATGGGGCGGAAATTTTGCCGATTTGCTGCGTGCAAGGAGGATTACATACACCGTATACGACAACAAAGAATCGGTTTTCAACTTGAAATTGACACCTGCTGCCGTTGGAGACAGTGTGGTCTATTCCCAAATTATTTATACCGACAACGCCGGTACTGAACAGATTATAAGGATAGGGCGAGAAACCAACGAACTGGAGTTGACCGGTTTTAAGGATGGAGGAGAGTTTAACTTCAGAAATATATTCTTTCTGCCCCAAGGTATGGATACGGTATATAGTGATTACCATACAATTAGAGCGCCAAAGGTGAAACAAAGCGGCGGTACGAAAATAACGTTTCCGGGAAATCCTGCCAGCTACTATTCCACCTTTAACAACAACAGTATCTATGAATGGAATCTTGAAGGAGATTTAATACTGCACGAGATGGACCAGGACGGTCACTGGAGTCAAGTCGAATCATATCCCAACTTGGTTCCCAAATCAATCTATCGTCATTTCTTCTTTTACGACGATGACAAGTTTATCGGAGTTGGGCTCGACAATAACGTGTATATGTTACGGATCGAAAACAACATCGAACTGGTCTATGTGAGAACTCCCACCGGTGCCGCTCATATGGGAGCAGGATTCAGTATGCCGGTGATAATCCCGTCCAAAGGATTTTTCTATTCGGTTGATTCCAATGGAGGCCAATTAAGAAGCTGGTACGCCCAAAATAACGCGACTTGGCCTGCTACGAATGGGGTGCAACAAATGAGTACATTTCCCTACAATCCTGTAGCGTTGTTTGAACACCAATACCTGATATCGGTAGATGAGAACGGCGACCTTTGGAGCTTCCAGACTTCAACCAGTGGAGCCATTCGAAACACCTACAAGATCGGATCTGGATGGGATCGATTTGTAAAAATGTTCTCTTTCGGAGAAAAACTGATTGCTATTGACGAAAACGGCGATTTTTACGAGTTCGATTTCGATCCAATCGAAACCTACTGGGTCGTAGATTAACGATTGAAGCTTAACCGTGCACTATTGATAGCAGAGAGCGTCATTGTATTGCACGGAAACCCATTTCCATAACCTTTTATTTTTCAAAAATATAAGGTTATGGAGATTTGGTTTTTTAGTTACTTTTGCTATCTATTTCAGCCCACAACTACTCATGTGAATTCAAATGATAAGTACAAAAATCTTATTAAATGCCGGATATATACATCCATCGTACGATATGCATCTTGGAAAGAAACTTGTATGAATCAATTTAGATAACTATTTACAACATGCTTTCAATGATTATACAAACATTAAAGAAAAAGTCACACCGCCCACGCCTCTCCATGATGATCCCAATCGTTATAGCGGGTATGCTTCTCACAGGATGTGCCGAAAACCAGAATAAGGCAGCTCAAGAGCCTCAATTTCAAATCCGAGCCCTTTGGGTGGATCCTCCGGGATTCAAAGATCGCGAAACGGTAGATAACCTGATTGAAAAGTGTAGCCGGGCAGGAATCAACATGCTCCTACCCGATGTCATGCTTCGGAACGAAGTATGGTTCAAATCGAAGAATTTCATTGGCAAAGTAAATGCCGATGAACAGTATGACCCGCTCGCCTACTTGATTGAAAAAGCGCATGCCGCCGGTATGAAAGTGCAGCCATGGAGTTGTACCTATTACTCTACTCCCAAACATCCCGACTGGGTAAGTAAACCGTTTATTGACAATAACTATAGTCATGTGTACCTTTCGGCGGCGCATCCTGACGTGAACCCTTATCTGTTATCGGTACTGGAGGAATTGCTGGAATATGATATTGACGGCATTCACCTTGATTATTCCCGCTACTGGAATGCGGCTTTCGATTATTCCGAAGCGGCCGCCAACCGCTTTAAAAGCTCTTTCAATTTTGACCCCAGGGATTTCTTCGATCACCCCGAACGGATTGTCGCACCCGAACACGATCCTTATCCGGTCAGGATGTTGTGTCCCGACGCAAGCACTCCGCATGTAGCCACTTTAGGTGTTCTTGAAAGAAATCTTAACCGGACGGGCATAGGGTATGCCTATGTGTCTGAAAAAATAGCCAATATTGATGGGTTAAGAGCTCCAGGATTGCTTATCATCTCCTACTATAATCATATTCCCGACGATATGGCCAAAGCATTGGAGAGGTATGTGAAACGGGGGGGCGACATCATCTGGATTTCTCCCGACAACAACCTATTAGGCAAGGAGTCGACCCGTAAGCTGACGGGCTTGAAAGGGGTGGAAGGTTTTAAGACCGAACAGATTAAATTGCAGACTTCGGATGGACTATTTGGAAAAGCGATCGATGCACTTCAAGTTAGGATTTCAGGAAGCTCCTTGATTCCTGAGGGCGCGGAGATCATTGCCCGTCTGGATTCGGATGAACCCGTGGTGACCGTGAACCGGAAAGAGAAGGGGAAAGTGGCGGTTATCGGCTTCCAACTAATGAGCAGCGACTCTCCACAAGTAATGGATTATTTCAGAGATGCGATTAATGGGCTGCGAAAAGAGGCGGGAATAACCGGTCCTGACCCAATGGGGGAAAAACGCAAACAATGGAATGACTGGAGGGCAAGCCACATCAAGGAGCTTTACCGCGAATTGACCAAGATGGTGAAAAAGAAAGATCCGGCATTAGTCGTTACATCCGCTTCCGGAGTGGGACCTCAGCAATTTAACGGTATCTATAGGGATAGCAGGGAACTCCTGAGCGAAAATATTGTGGACTATATTTTTCCGATGAATTATACCGACAGGATAGATATACTGAAGGATATTTTTGATGAACAAGTACTTTATACCCCGGAAGAAATGGCGGAAAAAATATATCCCGGGTTAAAATTGTACACTCGAAAAGATAATGTTACGGTACCGATGAATGCAGAGATTGTCGGTCAGCAACTTGAGATGGCAAAGCAATACGGCTATCGGGGATTTTGCCTGTTTGCCTATTCCTATTTCTCCGATGAAATGGTAGAAGTGATCGAGCAATACAGCCATTGAGATAATAGTGTTGATTATATCCAATAAAATAATCAACCGGAGCAAACGTTTTAATAACAGTAATAAAAAAAACAATATTCATTTAAAAGTAACAAACATGAAAAGTAAAGAAATCAGTCGCCGCCGTTTTTTAGGAACGGCAGCAGCGGCAACAGCAGGAGTAGCCATGTCAGGTGTTTCTACTCCCGTTTTCGCTAATTCAAAAGAGACATCAGATAAACTTGCTCTCCTTGGTGGGAAGTCTGTGCGAGGAGATAAGAAATGGCAAAATTGGCCGCAATGGGATGAAAAATTCAATGCCCCAATGAACGAAGTAATGGGCAACCGTGTCTGGTCACGCAGTAAAAAGGTAGCCGAATTTGAAAAGAGATGGGCAGAAATGCATGGCTCGAAACACTGCCTCACCACTGTGAATGGCACCAACGCCTTGAGCGCCGCATGGATGCAATCAAATATTGGTCCCGGTGACGAGGTAATCTGTTCACCCTACACCTTCAGTGCCTCCATCTTTGGTATTCTTTACAAAGGAGCCATGCCGGTTTTTGCGGATATTGATCCCACCACCTTTCAAATAGACCCGGAACAAATCAAGAAAAAAATCACGCCCAAGACCAAGGGCATTCTTCCGGTTCACATTTGTGGGTATCCTTCCGACATGCCTGCAATTATGAAGATTGCCAAAGAACATAAATTATTTGTTGTGGAAGACGCCTGCCAGGCTCATCTGGCTGAAATCGGAGGAAAAAAAGTAGGAACATGGGGAGATGCCGGATGCTTTAGCTTCCAGGCATCGAAAAACCTTCCTATTGGCGAAGGAGGTGGGATCCTGACCGACAACACAGAATATTACGATCGCCTCTATTCCTACCATAATTTCGGTTACGCGTCGGGATCGGTGTCCGGTCAGATCAGTTCCATCACCGCACTCATACTGGCAAATAAAATTCGCATGTCCGAGTACCAAGCAGTGATAGGACTGTGCCAACTGGAAAAATTGGAGGAACAACACAAAATAAGAAACGAAAACGGAGCATACCTGAATGAAAAACTAGCGGCATACCCCGGTGTCTCACCTGTCAAATTACACAAGGGAGCCACTGCTGCCTCCTATTACATTTATGGTATGGTCTATAATGAAGACAAGATGAAAGGCGTTCCTCGTAAACGGTTCATCGAGGCGCTCAATGCAGAAGGTATTCCCGTAGGAACCGGCTACCCGGACGATCCGCTCTATGGACAACCGATGCTTAAGGAGGTGTTCGAATCCGACATTTATAAAAAATGTTACTCATCGAACGAACTGAACTTTGAAGAGTACAAACGGAAAAACCATTGTCCTGCTTTGATCAAGACTTATAATTCTTCACTTTGGATTTGGAATGGCGGACTCATGCTCGGCACAAAATCCGATATGGACGATGTGATCAACGCAGTGGATAAAGTCCATAACAACATTGCGAAGCTCAAATAAAGGGGCATGGTAATACTAAAAAACTGTAGATAGGAAATTAGGAGGGTTAGCAAATCCTCCTATTTTTTTATTATACCACTTTTCAAGCACAATTTCCTGGATATTAACCAGTTATTCTTCTAGTGTATTCAATACGGCCATATACTTTGATTCATCTAATTGATTGGTTTTCGCATCCGCTAGGATTTGTATGCATAGCTCTTTAAGAGGATGTACTTTAGGATTTTTGATTCTTAATGACCACACTTCATCTTCAACCACATTCCGGAAAACGACACTATGTCCTCCTATAATTCTACGGGGAACTCCTTTTCCTTTAAAATTGCCAATGAGCGAAACCATCTTTTTGTGCAACTCTTCCGCAAATTGGGGACTAACCGGGAATGTGAAGCTCTCTATATCATATTTTTCACTTCTCTCCTCTTTTTGCTTGTTGAGCGCAGCAGTATTATATGATTTAATTTTCTTCATACTGTCTTCACTCACAGAGAACGGTCCCGGAATACCTATGGCGCTATGATATGCAACAACACCAACACCTATAAGATTCCAACTCCTTACGGCTATCCCCTGCAAGTTCTAATGCAGATTCTAGCCCGGGAGAGCATCTCGCGCAGGAAACTACGAGGAATAT
>Ga0172382_10008472_pt1 | contig 14321 bp, 9 predicted proteins | sample Leawel138RmetaG_FD_122245 | JGI IMG/M metagenome (GOLD analysis project Ga0172382, IMG submission 122245) | Leachate microbial communities from a municipal landfill in Southern Ontario, Canada - Leachate well 138R metaG | ecosystem: Engineered > Solid waste > Landfill > Unclassified | place...
GCCACGGCCGCACTCAGCCAGTCGTCGAACTCGGCTGACAGCGGCGTGAAACGGGGATCGCCGTAGCCGCGCATGTTGTGAAAGCTCATGCCGCTGGCAACGATCAGCACGCCCTCGTCGCGCAGCGCCGCCAGCGCCCGGCCCGCTTCGATGTGCGCAACCGGGTCGAGATCATGCCGCAGCGAGAGCTGGATCACCGGGATGTCGGCCTCGGGGAACATCAGCTTGAGCGGGATGAACACGCCGTGGTCGAAGCCACGCGCATCATCGATGCCGGCCGCCAGGCCACCCTGCTCCAGGCGCTGCCTGACCCGTTGCGCCAGCTCCGGCTGGCCGGGCGCCGGGTAAGTGAGCTGGTAGGTGTGCGGCGGAAAGCCATAGTAGTCGTAGATCAGTGGCGGGCGCTCACTGCCGGTCAGGCTGAAGTCCTGCTCCAGCCAGTGGCCTGAAACCAGCACAATGGCTTGCGGCTGGGCCGGCAAGGTGTCTGCGACACCCTTCAGGAATCCCGCCAGCCGCTGCCACGTATCGGCCGGGCTCCAGTCCATGAAGAAGCACGGCCCGGCCCCGTGGGGAACGAAAAGCACCGGCATCCGCGTGCCGCTTGCAGAGGTGTTGTGATGACTGTCGTTCATGTCGGAAATCCTCGTCAGATCCATGACAGTCATCGTAGATCAGCCACTATCGATTCGGAATCCCCCAAAACAAACCATCAATCAACACTGATAGTGTTAAGCAAGATGACATGCTGGTTGCGGCAAATCGCTGCCCCCACTGGCAGAAACGAATCGCCATGGTCAGCACGTCAGTAATGGTTCGGCGCCGGAGCGCATGATAGGCTGACTCGACAGGCAATCAGGCCGCGCCTGCGCGGGCCCCGCCTCACCCCGCAACGGCGGTCGGTCGAGAAAACGGCCGCTTGTCTGGCCACTTGCAGCCAACCCCCCGCCGCCGCTCGCGGCGGGCACAACTTCCAGCCCATGTGGGAGAAACCTTTGAAGACCTATCAACACTTCATCGACGGCCAGTATGTCGATCCGCTCGAAGGACGCTGGATCGACACCATCGATCCCTATCTCGGCGAGGCCTGGGCGCGCATCCCGCAAGGCTGCGCCAGGGATGTCGACCGTGCGGTGACCGCCGCCAACCGGGCCATGCGCGAGGGTCCGTGGGCGACGATGACCGCAACCGAACGCGGCAAGCTGATGCTGCGCCTGGCCGACCTGGTGGCGCAGAACATCGACCGGCTGGCCGAGATCGAGGTCCGTGACAACGGCAAACTGATCACCGAAATGCGCGGCCAGGTGACCTACCACGCCGAGTGGTGGCGCTACTTCGGCGGCCTGGCCGACAAGATCGAAGGCCGGGTCATGCCGATCGACAAGCCGGAGATGTTCGCCTACACGCGCAAGGAACCGATCGGCGTGGTCGGCGCCCTGACCGCCTGGAACTCGCCGCTGCTGTTCATTGCCTGGAAGTGCGCGCCGGCGCTGGCCGCCGGTTGCACGGTGGTCATCAAGCCCTCCGAGTTCGCCTCGGCATCAACGCTCGAATATGCCGAACTGACGCGCCAGGCAGGCTTCCCGGATGGCGTGTTCAACGTGGTCTCCGGCTACGGCCAGGAAGTCGGCTCGGCCATCGTCGATCATCCGGACATCGCGAAGATCACCTTCACCGGCTCGGACGCAACCGGCAAGCTGATCTACGCGCAGGCCGCCAGGACGATGAAGCGGGTCTCGCTGGAACTGGGCGGCAAGTCGCCCAATATCGTCTTCGCCGACTGCGACCTCGACCAGGCGGCGGCCGGTGCGGTCTCGGGCATCTTCGCCGCTACCGGGCAGACCTGCATCGCCGGCTCCCGGCTGCTGGTCCAGAATTCGATCAAGGACGAGTTCACCCGGCGTGTCGCCGCCCTCGGCACCTCGGCCCGCAAGGGCAACCCGATGCTGCCGACGACCCACATCGGCCCGATCACGACCCCGGCCCAGTATCGCAAGGTGCTCGACTACATCGAGATCGCCCGGGGCGAAGGCGCGCGCTGCATTTTGGGGGGCGGGCCGGCAACGGCCGACGATCTGCCCGGCGGCCAGTTCGTCGAGCCGACCATCTTCGTCGACGTGGACCCCGGGATGCGGATCGCCCGCGAGGAAGTCTTCGGCCCCGTGCTCTCCGTCATCGGCTTCGAGGACGAGGCCGAGGCGGTGCGCATCGCCAACGACACGATCTACGGACTGGCCGCCGGCGTCTGGACCGGCGACATCGGCCGGGCAATGCGGATGTCACAGGCGCTGAAGGCCGGCACGGTCTGGGTCAACACCTATCGCGCCGTCAGCTACATGATGCCGTTCGGGGGCATCAAGCATTCGGGCATCGGCCGCGAGAGTGGCATCGAGGCCATCGACGAATACTTCGAAACCAAGAGCACCTGGATCTCGTACAGCACCAGCGCACCGGCGAATCCCTTCGTGATGCGCTGAGTCGGGCCCCCGCGGCCTCAAGCCTGCGGCCGCGGACCCACGGCCGGCGACTATACGGAACCGGCCGCCCGACCTCCCGATGATCTGCGACCGCGGGCCGCGACGCCGGCCAGCAGGAGCACGCCCGGAGCAAAGAGGAGTGCAAGCGCTCCAGGCACCGGCACGCTGGCGATCTCGGTCAGCTGGAAGACGCCGGCCCCTGCGGTGCCGGCCAGCTGAGTGCCGGTCAGCGAGTGGCTGCCTGCTGCAAGAATGAACTCGCCATAGCTGTAGTGGTCGGGATCACCCAGTGCACAACTGATGTCCGTGTCGCATGCACCGCCCGCTGTGGGTGCCGACGTCGAACCGATGCTTGTCAGGTCGTTGAATATCTCGAACTGATCGGTCGACGCGAACAGGTCCAGAACGATGAGCCGAACCGGGGTGCTCGTCGTGATGGTCCAGGGACCATCGCCCACCTGAACGACCGGCTTCCCATCCGGCGGGTTGGTCGCCAGCACCGTATCTGCACCCGATACCAGTGCTGTGCCGGGACCACCGAACGCGAACTCGTACCAGGTATCGAGGCTGACGGGGACCGCCTTGGCGTGCTGTGCAGGGAACCCCAGCAATACGACACATGCCAGACTCACGGCCATCCCGATGAGACGGGAGAGAGATGTCGAGGCCATTTTTCGCTCCTTGATTTCAGTATGAAAGAGAGCATCACGAACTCGCTTGCCGAGGATACGGATCAAGATCGGGTGGCAACAGCTGATGCAGCAAGCAGAGAAAGAAGGAAAGCAAGAAATGTACTAAAAATCCCTTCTCGATAACAATCAAGGAGATACAAGCGACGATCGATCACCCTGAGGAGCGACTGTAAAAAAGATCGACGCCGGGCTCTGGCGACGATGAAAGCGCTCGTGCAAGATGAAGATCTTGCCGCTTCGCCACAGGAGACCCTGAACCGTGTCGCCCGGCCCGACCAGCACGCAATCGAGGCAGGCATGACGGGGCGCGCCGGACCCGGCGGACTGCACATCCTGATCGTCGACGATCACGCCCTGTTCGCCGACGGCCTGACCATGCTGCTGGACCGGCTCGCCGACCAGGTCTGCGTCAGCTGGTCGCAAAGCTGCGAGGCGGCGCTCGACGGCCCGCTGGCGGGCCGGCCGCTTGATCTGACTCTGTTCGATCTGATCCTGTTCGACCTGGCCCTGCCCGGCACCCGCCATCTGGAAGCCTACCGGCTGCTGGCGGCGCGCGCGCCCAGCGTACCCATCGTTGCCGTTTCGGCCGACGAGCGCCCGCAGATGATCAACGATCTGCTGCAGGCCGGCGCGCACGGCTACATCCCCAAGTCGAGCGGCAGCGAGGTGATGCTGAACGCGCTCAAGCTGGTGCTCTCCGGTGCCCGCTACGTGCCCGACATCCTCGTTCGCGACGGCCCGCTGCGAGCCGGCGCCAACGGCCTCACGGCACGCGAGCGGCAGGTGCTGGCGCTGCTGGTCGCGGGCCACGGCAACAAGGCGATCGCCAGCGAACTGGACATTGCCGAATCGACGGTGCGGGTGCACGTCACCTCCATCCTCAGGCGTTTCGGTGTCCGGTCACGCGCCGCCCTGCTGACCCTGCCCGCCGTCGGCGAGCAGTTACGGGGCCATCCGGATTGAGGCAAGAGGAGGACCGGCGATGAATCCGGCCGCCGGGCAGCGCTCGCTGCGCCGCGCCATCGACGACGAATGCCTGCGCCTGTCCTTCGAGCACCTCCTCTACATCACCTGGGCCACGACGCTGATGGTTCTGGCGCTGGCGGCCATCATGACCCGGCACCTGCCCGTCGAATCGCTGCTGGGGTGGGTGGCGATCTATGTCGTGCTGTCGCTGGTGCGACTGGGCGTGGCCCTCTGGTACCGCGCCCGCGAACGCAGCGGCGACGACCTGCGGCGCATGCTGCCGTGGCTGACGGCCGGCTTGATTCTTGCGCCGCTCTCCTGGTCGATCCTGCCCTTTCTCACGCCGCGTGACGACACCGCGGCCTACCTGATCCAGCTGATGTTTGCCGGCGGACTGGTCGCCGGCGGCGCGCAGACCCTGATCGGCACCCCGCGCATCCTGCTCGTCAACACCCTGCTCACGATGGCGCCGTTCGTCGTGCGGCTGCTCGGCTCGGGGATCACCGAACAGGTGTACATGGGCTTGCTGGCCATCTTCTACTACCTGTCCACGCTGCATTTCGGCCGGCGCAACCTGAAGGTGATCCGCGAATCGATCGCACTGCGCTTCAGCAATCTGCAACTGGTGGCCGACCTGACGCAGGCCAAGGAACAGGCCGAACAGGCCCGCGACACGGCGGAGCGTGCCATCGAGGCGAAAAACCGCTTCCTGGCCGCGGCCAGCCACGACATCCGCCAACCTATGCATGCCGCACTGCTGTTCATCGGTGCGCTCGACCACACGGCGCGGGCTGGCAACCGGCCGGTCATCGACCGCCTCCAGGCGGCCCTCACCGCCGCCCGGGAGATGCTCGACACGCTGCTCGATGTCTCGCAACTGGACGCCGGCGTCGTCAGGCGCAACGACGTGACGTTCCGCGCCGAGGCTGCCGGCCAGCGGATCGTCGAGATGTTCGACCCGGTGGCCACCCACAAGGGGCTGGCGATCGGGCTGCGCTGCCCGCCCGATCTGTGGCTGCACGCCGACCCCGCGCTGGTGCAGCGCGTGCTGGTCAACCTGGTGAGCAACGCCGTCAAGTACACCGAGCGCGGCGCCGTGCTGATCGCCATGCGCCGGCGCGGCGACGCCTGTCTGGTGCAGATCTGGGATACCGGCATCGGCATCGCCGAGGCGCAGCAGGCGTCGATCTTCGACGAGTTCATGCAGCTGGACAATCCGGAGCGCGACCGCAGCCGCGGCACCGGCCTGGGCCTGACCACCGTGCGACGCCTGTGCCGGTTGCTGGGCACGCAGATCACGGTGCGCTCGCGCCCCGGGCACGGCAGCGTCTTTGCCTTCCGCCTTCCGCTCGGCCAGGCGATGGTCGGGCAGCCGCCAGGGGCCGGAATCGAAGCGAGGGTCGAAGTCGAAGTCGAAGCCAGAGCCGGAGCCGGAGCCGGAGCCGGAGCCACGACGCTTGCACAGGCGCAGACCCGTGCAAACGTCCTGGTGGTCGACGACGATGAACTGGTGCGCGACGGACTGGCCGCCCTGCTCACTGCGCATGGCTACCAGGTCTGCCTGGCCGCCGACGTCGACGAAGCCGCCCGCATCGCCGGTGCAGCCCGGGCGCCGGACCTGGCGCTGGTCGACTACCGGCTGCCCGGCGAACGGACTGCGCTCGATGCCATCGAGGCCATCCACACGGCAAGCCGGCAAGCCGTGCCGGCAATCATCATCACCGGCGATACCCACCCCCAGCGCCTGCGCGAAGTGCAGGCGCTCGGCCATCCCGTGCTGTTCAAGCCCGTCCCGGCCGATGCGCTGGTCGAGGCAGTAAGCAAAGCGCTTAGTCGATCTGCCTAGCGCGTCTCGTATCGACAAGCGCCGCGGTTCCGCAACAGACTGCAAGACACCGACCAGGCCTTGCAGACGGGCAATCCAGGCCCTCGGCCTGGCGACACGACCAGCGGAGGCCGGGATGAACGGGATATCGAAACCGACTGCCGGGTGGCATGCAGCCGCGTGGACGATTCTGCTGGCCGGCACAGTGATGCTCACAGGCGGATGCGCCGACGGCGACACCTCGCCGGCGAGTCTCGCCGCAGGACTGTGGGGTCAGGCACCAGGGTCGGGGCAGGAGGAAGAAGAGCTCCAGATGCAGGAACCCCCCGGAAAGGCCGACCTGAACGCCTACCTCGCCGGGTTGCCGAGCTGGGACGAGTTCTCGCCCCAGGCCGCGGATCATGAAGGTCCAACGGGCGATCCGGTCCGATCCGTCCAGACTGTCGGCAACCAGAACTACCAGTGCACGTCCACCCCGTACAGCCTGACGCGAACGCCCGACCGGATCGCCACGCTGAATCCCGACGTGGATGTGCTGTGGGCCGGTGCGCTTCTCCAGGGCCGAGGCTATGTCGGCGGCATCGGCAGCCTGGCCGAGCTGCCGGTGCGCCAGCGCGCACCGCTGAAGCTCTCCCTGGATCTCCTCAGCGCAAACAACAGCATCGTCGTCGAGAACCCGAGCCAGTCGAGCGTCATCACCGCCATCGGACAGCTGGTCTCCGCTGCCGACGCCACCGGGCACCGGGCAGGTAGCAGGATTTCCTTCAACGAGGTGGCCTACCATTCGCTCGCCGAAGCGTCGGTGCAGGCCGGTCTGTCGGCGCTCTACCAGGGCGCCACCGTCAAGGCGACGCTCGAAGCCAGCGTCAGTGCGGAAACCTCGACCCTGTTCGCGGTCTACACGCAGCAGATGTTCACGGTGTCGATCGAGCAACCGCAGACGCCAGGCGAGATGTTCAGCGACGCGTTCACCCAGGCACGACTCGACGAGCAGATCGCTGGCGGGCGAATCGGCCCGGGCAACCTCCCTGTCTACGTTTCGAGCATCGTGTATGGCCGCACCCTGGTGTTCTCGATGACGGCCACCGGCACCCAGGCCGAGATCCGGGCCGCGCTGTCGATCGCCGCAGGCAAGCAGGGCGGCGAGCTCAGCGACCGGCAGAAACTGCTGCTGAGCACCTCGGAGGTCAGGCTGATCGCCGTCGGCGGCGATGCCCAGAACGCCGCCGATGTCATCCGCTCGGGCGAACTCGCCCATTACTTCGACCAGGCAGCGCCACTGACCACGGCGCACCCGATTTCATATACCGTGCGCAACCTGGCCGACAGCAGCATCGCACGCGTCAGCGAAACGACCGACTACGACGTCCGCCAGTGTGCCGAGGCCTCGATCCCGGTGACCGGTGCGATGTACCGGATCAAGATGGTCGATGCAACTTACGTCGATCGGGGGCCCCTCCGCTCATGCGCCGGCCTGAGCAACGGCGTCGGACTCGGTGTGCACCACTTCCACGTCAACAGCCAGGATCTCGTCCTCAAACAGATATTCCTGGGCCCCACCCTGACGATCAGCCAGGTCTATCCGTTCGACAGCAAGGAAATCGACGTGCCCCTTCACTACGACGGCCGGGACGAGGTCACGCTGGGCGGCTACATCAGGGGCATGGCCTTCCCTTCCACCCGGTCACTCGACTGGAACTGGAATCCGCCGATCCGGTTCAAAGGCAACCTTCCCGAAGGCTATCGCACCACCTCGGCCTGGGGACTGAAGAATGCGCTGCAGCAATGCGGCCTGCTGCGGGTCCGGTACCACGTGACACGGGGCGCGGATCTGAACGACTGATCTCTCGGCATCAATTCGCACCGAGCCGCTTTCGTACCTGGTCGCAAAGCTCGCGCACCGACGGGTTCGCCTGCGATGCGCCGGCGACGCTCATGAGGATGGCGCCCAGGCTGACGATCAGACGGAAATACCGTACGCGCATGGCTTTCCCCTTCTCTCCCTTGCCTGCATGGAAGCATAAACTCCTCGCGAAGGCATTTCAGGCACTCATCCGATGGCACTCGATCACCACACCCTCACCGCCTATCGCGACCGGCATCCAGCCTGGCGGTTGCTGGCCTCACCCCATGCGCCGCTGGTGGCGAGCTTCCTGTACCGGGTATTCGTGGCCCCGAATGTGCGCGTGATGAGCGAGGCGGACCTGGCCGAGACCCTGGAGGACGAACTGTTCGCGCTGCGCGAGCAGCTCGGCGCCGACGCGTATCCGAAAGCCGCGGCCGACTATCTGAATGACTGGTGCGCGCCGGACAAGGGCTGGCTGCGCAAGTTCTACAAACCCGGTACCGACGAGGCCCAGTTCGACCTGACCCCGGCCACGGAAAAGGCCATTGCCTGGCTAGTGTCGCTGACCGAGCGGCCTTTCGTCGGCACCGAATCGCGCCTGCTGACGCTGTTCGCGCTGCTGGAACAGATCAGCGCCGGCACCGAAGCCGACCCTGCCAGGCGCCTGGAAGATCTGCAACGCAAGCGCGACGGGATCGACGCCGAAATTGCCCGCGTGCTGGCCGGCGAAATGCCGCTGCTCGATGACACGGCCATCAAGGATCGCTTCCTGCAGTTCCAGCAACTGGCTCGCGAACTGCTGAGCGACTTCCGCCAGGTGGAACACAACTTTCGTCAACTCGACCGCAGCGTGCGCGAGAAGATCGCGCTGTGGGACGGCAGCAAGGGCGCCCTGCTCGACGAAATCATGGGCGAGCGCGACGCCATCGGCGACTCCGACCAGGGCCGCAGCTTTCGCGCTTTCTGGGATTTCCTGATGTCCAGCCGCCGCCAGGAAGAACTGTCCGAGCGGCTCGATCGCGTGCTCGGCCTGCCTGCCGTCGTTGCGCTCGCCCCCGAACCGCGCACCCGGCGCGTGCATCACGACTGGCTGGAAGCCGGCGAACATACCCAGCGCACGGTGGCACAACTGTCGCAACAGTTGCGCCGCTTTCTCGATGACCGGGCCTTCCAGGAGAACCGCCGCATCCTCGAACTGCTGCGCGGCGTCGAAGCCAAGGCGCTGGCGCTGCGCGAAGCGCCCCCCGGCGCCAGCGTGATGGACATCGACGATCTCGGAGCCGACATCACGCTGCCATTGGAGCGCCCTCTGTTCACGCTCAACGCCCGGCCGCGCCTGCTGGAGCAGATCCTCGAATCCGGCGAGGCCGACGACATCGACACCGCGCGCCTGTTCGATCAGCATGCGGTGGACAAGACCCGCCTGCGCCAGACCCTGCGGCAAGCGCTGCGCCAGCAGTCACAGCTCAGCCTGCGCGCGCTGCTGGAGGCGCAGCCGCTGCAGCAGGGACTGGCCGAACTGGTGGCCTGGCTGGAACTTGCCCACGCAGGCGGCCACGGCCTGGAAGGTCTGAACGCCGTGGTGGACGAAGACGTCCGGGAACTCATCGAATGGATTGCCCGGGATGCGCAGGGCCTGCCGGTACGGCGGCGGGCGCACATGCCACGTATCATCTTCGCCCGTTGACTACTGCCCGCAGCAGATGACAAGAAAGGACCATGAACGACAGCTCCGACATCGACCCGGCAGCCGATACCGGAACGCATGCCCCGGTCGCGCCCGAACTGTCGCAACTGATGGTTCACCTGCTCAAGGGCGTGCTGTACCGTCCGGACGACGAGCGTCTGTGGGCCAGCCTGCTGCGCCTGCAGGCCCGGGTCCGTGAGCAGGCGGCGATCCTGCTGCTGGAACTGGTGCTGGACGAAGCCGAAGGACACGCCTTCCTCAAGAGCCTGCCGCAAGCCGACGACGCCGACGCGGGACCGCGCCTGCCCCGTCTGATCGTCCGGCGGCCGCTGTCCTATCCGGTCAGCCTGATGCTGGCCTTGCTGCGCAAGCGCATGGCCGAATCCGATGCCGGCGGCGGCGATACCCGGCTGATCCTGTCGCGCGAGGACATCGCCGAGCTGATGCATGTCTTCCTGCCCGACGGCACCAACGAGGCGCGCCTGATCGACCAGGTGGATTCGACCATCACCAAGGTGGTGGAACTGGGCTTCCTGCGCAAGCTCAAACCCGCCGCCGGCGCCGCCCTGCAGGCACCGCGCTACGAGGTGCGACGCATCCTCAAGGCCTTCGTCGATGCGCAGTGGCTGGCCGACTTCGATGCGCGACTCGACAGCTATCGCAGCGCACTGTCCGGTACCGGCCCGGACAAGGCGGCCACGCCATGAACGGGCCCGCTTCCCCTGAACTGGATTTCGTCGCCGACGACCGCCACGTCGGCTTTCGCCTGCAGCGGCTGGAGGTGCTGAACTGGGGCACCTTCGACCGGCAGGTCTGGCGCTACGAACTCGACGGGCGCAACGGCTTGCTGACCGGTGACATCGGATCTGGGAAATCCACCCTGGTCGACGCCGTCACCACGCTGCTGGTGCCGCCGCAGCGCATTGCCTACAACAAGGCCGCCGGCGCCCAGTTGCGCGAACGCTCGCTGCGCTCCTACGTGCTGGGCTACTACAAGAGCGAACGCAGTGAAGCCACCGGCAATGCCCGCCCGGTGCCCCTGCGCGATGCCTCCAGCTACAGCGTGATCCTGGGCGTGTTCCGCAACGAAGGCTACGATCAGTCGGTCACGCTGGCCCAGGTATTCTGGTTCCGCGAACCGCAGGGCCAGCCGATGCGGCTGTTCGCGGCGGCCGAGCGCGAGCTGTCCATCACCGGGAATTTCTCCGGCTTCGGCAGCGACATCAACGGCCTGCGCAAGAAGCTGCGTGCCGCGGGCTGCGAACTGAACGACAGCTTTCCGCCCTACGGCGCCTGGTTCCGCCGCCGCTTCGGCATCGAGCACGAGCAGGCGCTGGAGCTGTTTCACCAGACCGTGTCGATGAAATCGGTCGGCAACCTGACCGATTTCGTGCGCAACCACATGCTCGAACCCTTCGACGTGGGCCATCGCATCGAGGCGCTGCTCGGCCACTTCGACGACCTCGACCGAGCCCACCAGGCGGTGCTCAAGGCCAAGCGCCAGATCGAGCTGCTGACACCGCTGATGGCCGATGGCCGCCGACATGGCGAGATCGCTGCCGAGATCCACGGGCTGCGCGAAGGGCGCGATGCACTGCGCCCGTACTTCGCTGGCCTCAAGGCGGCGTTGCTGGAACGGCGCCTGGAACTGCTGGGCCAGGACGCGGCGCGCCTCGACGCCCGCATCGACAGCCTGGGCCAGCAGCGGGAGAACACCCGGATCGAGCAGGCAATGCTCGAACGCGCGCTGCGCGACAACGGTGGCGACCGGCTGGAGCAGCTGGCGGCCGACATCCAGCGACTGGAGGCCGAGAAGCGGCAGCGGCACGAGAAAGCGGCCGCGCATGCCGAACTGCTGGCCCGCATCGACGAAACGCCCCCGGGCGACGAAGCCACCTTTGTCATCCAGAGGGAATCCATCGGCGAACGTGCCGAGAACCTGCGCGCGGAAGTGGCCGGCTTCGAGAACGACGAACGCGAACACGAATTCACCCTGCGCCGGGGCCGCGAGGAACACGAAGCCCTGACCGCCGAGATCGACAGCCTGGCCCAGCGCACAAGCAACATCGACGCCAGACAGGTGCGCGTGCGGGAAGCGCTGTGCGCTGCCCTGGCCATCGCCGTGGAAGCGCTGCCCTTCGCCGGTGAACTGATCCAGGTCCGCGAGGACGAGCGCGACTGGGAAGGTGCCGCCGAACGTCTGCTGCGCGGCTTCGGCCTGTCCCTGCTGGTGCCGCCCGAGCATTACAAGGCCGTGACCGATTGGGTCGAACGCCAGCACCTGGGCGCGCGCCTGGTGTATTTCCACGTCCGTGCGCGCAAGTCCGCGCCGGCCGCCGGCCTGCACCCGCAGTCGCTGGTACGCAAGCTGCTCATCAAGCCCGACACGCCTCACTACGACTGGCTCGAACGGGAATTGCACCACCGCTTCGACCTGGCCTGCTGCGCCGACACCGAGCAGTTCCGCCGCGAGGCCCGTGCCATCACCCGGGCCGGGCAGATCAAGGATCCGAGCGGACGCCACGAGAAAGACGATCGGCTGCGCATCGACGAGCGCAGCCGCTACGTGCTGGGCTGGAGCAACGCCGCCAAGCTGCGTGCCTTGCGCGAGCAGCGCGAGCGGCTGCAACGGCGACTGGGCGAAGTCGGCGAGTCGATCGCCGCGGCCCAGCAATCACGCCGGCAGCGCCAGGGGCGGCTGGAGGCCCTGGCCAAGCTCGAAGTGTTCAGCCGCTACAGCGAAATCGACTGGCAGGGCCCGGCGCGCGAGATCGCCAGACTGGCCGAGGAGCGCGACCGCCTCAAGGCTGCTTCCGACACCCTGCGGGAACTGGAACGCCAGTTGGCAGCGCTTCGCGAGCGTCTGCAGGGGATCGATTCCGAACTCGGTGAAACCCAGGGCAGGCGCGGCGAGATCCGTGGCAAGCACGAAACCGCACAGGCCCAGCATGCGCTGGCCCTGGAGAGTCTTGCGCAGGCAACGCTCGACGACGCCTTGCTGCACCGCCTCGATGGCTGGCGCGCCGAGGCCCTGGGTGAACACCAGCTCACGGTCGAGTCCAGCGACAACCGCGAGCAGGACGTGCGCAACTGGCTGCAGGATCGTATCGACGGCGCGGACAGGCGCCTCTCCCGCCTGACCGAACGCATCATCGACGCCATGCGCGGCTTCAAGGAGGCGTTCAAGGCCGAGACCGCCGAGATCGACGTCAGCCTGCCTGCGCTGCCCGAATTCGGACGGCTGATGGACGGCCTGCAGCGCGACGACCTGCCGCGCTTCGAAGCCCGCTTCAAGGAGCTGCTCAACGTCAACACCATCAACGAGATCGCCAACTTCAATGCCCAGCTCGCGCGCGAGCGCGAAACCATCAAGGAACGGGTCGAAGTCATCAATCAGTCGCTGCAGGCCATCGACTACAACCGCGGCCGCTACATCCGGCTGCTGGCCCAGCCCAGTACCGACGCCGAGATCCGTGATTTCCAGCAGGACCTGCGTGCCTGCACCGAAGGCGCCCTGAGCGGCTCGGAAGACGAACAGTATTCCGAAGCCAAGTTCCTGCAGGTCAAGGCCATCATCGACCGCTTCCGGGGCCGTGAAGGCCTGGCCGAGGCCGATCGGCGCTGGATGCAGAAGGTCACCGACGTGCGCAACGGGTTCCTGTTCTCGGCCAGCGAGCGCTGGCGCGAGGACGACACCGAGCACGAGCACTATTCCGATTCCGGCGGCAAGTCGGGCGGACAGAAGGAGAAGCTGGCCTACACGGTGCTGGCGGCGAGCCTGGCCTACCAGTTCGGCCTGGAATGGGGCGCGGTGCGCTCGCGCTCGTTCCGGTTCGTGGTGATCGACGAAGCCTTCGGGCGCGGCTCGGACGAATCGGCACAGTACGGCCTGGAGCTGTTTCGTCAGCTCAATCTGCAGCTGCTGATCGTCACGCCGCTCCAGAAGATCCACATCATCGAACCCTATGTGTCGAGCGTGGGCTTCGTGCACAACGAAGGGGGCCGCGAGTCGCGCTTGCGCAGCCTGACCATCGAGGAATACCGCGAGCAGAAGGCTGCCGCGCGGCGAAGCACCGCATGAAGTGGAGCCGGCCCGCCGATCTGCGCGCGCAGATCGAACGTCTGTGGCAGCGCGGCGAGTTGCTGCGCGCCGCGGTGAACGAGGACCCGCCGGGCTGGCCGCTGCGCCTGTCGCTGCGATCACCTTCGGCGGCCGACCTCAGCAACCACTTCGATGCCGTGCGCGACTGGGTGCAAGAGATGGGCAACGTGCCCCGTGTTCGCACCGAATGGCGCGACTGGACACACCGGGTCCAGGGCCGGCAGCGCCTGCCCGATACCGTCTGGGTCGATACCCTGGACGATGCGCTGGCCATCATCGGCAAGACCCACGACGCCCGGCGGTTCCAGGCACTGTGGCAGCAGACCGCGATCGCACAGCCCGCGCTGCTGCCCTGGCTGCAACAGCGCCCCTTGCAGGCGCTGGCGCTGGCCGGGCACTGGCCGCGCCTGCTGGCCGTGGTCGCCTGGGTGCAGGCCCACCCGCGTCCGCAGGTGTATCTGCGCCAGGTGGACGCGCCAGGCGTGGACAGCAAGTTCATCGAAGCCCAGCGCGGCACGCTCGCCCAGTGGCTGGACCTGACCCTGCCCGCCGAGGCCATCGACCCGAGCGCAACAGGCACCGCCGGGTTCGCCCGGCGCTACGGCTTTCGCGACAAACCCCTGCGGATCCGCCTGCGCGTGCTCGATCCGCAGCTGCCCAGTCTTCCCGGCTGTACGCAGCCGCCCGACCTCAGCCTGGACGCCGACAGCTTCGGTTCGCTCGCGC